>Ga0180007_10006845_pt1 | contig 11001 bp, 3 predicted proteins | sample MM_PC_MetaG_FD_121122 | JGI IMG/M metagenome (GOLD analysis project Ga0180007, IMG submission 121122) | Groundwater microbial communities from the Aspo Hard Rock Laboratory (HRL) deep subsurface site, Sweden - MM_PC_MetaG | ecosystem: Environmental > Aquatic > Deep subsurface > Groundwater...
GAATCATTGCGACGGACTCTTTTCTCACATCAAACAAAAAGTTCTCATTCATCGTGGCATTTCTAAGCAACGCAGGAAGAAAATGATTGATTACATGCTAGAGAATTTCTAGCAGACGTTTTTCCCTATATCCCCCAAATTATACACATTAAAGCCATGTTGTCAAAAAAAACCGCCAACCAACCACTACAGACTGTTGACTATTCACTACCTAAACCCTCTCCACATCCCCATCCTCAGTCACATTATAAGAGATATATTCACTGGCAACCCCATCCCCATCGTAATCAAGATCCTCCGGCATAACGCTGAAATATCCACTCGGGGTGCCAACTCCCGTCCTGACAAGATAAACTTTTCCGTCATACCCCCTGCCAAACTCCCAACCCCCAAGAATCCTAGAAAGCTCTTCGCCTCCACGCCTTGCTTTTGCAACAACACCCAAGTTTTTTGCATCATCAAAATCCAATATCCTATTAGCGAGATTCGAATAATCCAGATTCCATTTTTTTATAGCAGTATGCGCCGTATCAACCCAGGCCCATCCTTTTTCAAAAACACCTTCATTAAAATCACCTTTTCCATCCACAAGCCCAAGCCCATTCGCGGCATTAGCGGAAATTTTCGATCCAATAGGAAACAAATCAACATCTTCAATAAAAGTCCCCTCAACTTCCAAATCATCACTTAGAACAACAATATCATCATTCTTTTTTACAGCCTCTGCGGCAGTAGACCCTTTTCGGACAATCCTTGTATCATCAAACCCCCCGTCCGCAAGCTCCCAATTCGGATCAAAAATCTTATAAACCCCATCCCGCTCGGAAACCATCCCCACGGCAATCGCATCCTCCATAGACATTTCATCACCGTTTGCCTGATCAAGCTTTACAACAAACTGATCATTAAACCCGCCATCACCAAACTCCCAGCCTTCTTTAACGAAATATCCGTTGCCCTGAGGAACAACTATTCCCAAATCAATAGCCTTTTCGGTAGACATCTCTGTCCCGGGAACATAAATTGCAAAAACATTCCTTTCCATTTGAGAAAGCACATCATCAATTTCATCCCGCATCTCATCGATATTTGACTCATCAACCCAGGCAAGAGTATTTGCAATCTCCTTAAGATGCTTTGCGACCTCTTCATCATGAAGATCCGAATCCAGCGCAACACCTTGAACCTTATCGATTCTATCAAGAAAAATATCGCGATAATCTTTCCCGTCAACTCGAATACTTGAGTCTTCAGTAAAATCCAGTCGATCAAGCTCTTTCTGCCGATCATCAATTTCGTCATTGAATTGTTCTTTTTGTTTTTTCATCATGAAATTATAACATAAAACTATCTTCAACGCAAGTCGGCCGTGATTGAAACCAATACCTCATATAAGCTATAAGCTATACATCATGCATAAAAAAACAACACGCTTTACTATAATCTTCGTACTCCTGTTTTTAACAACGGGAATAATTAGCTTAAGGCTGTTTCAGCTTCAAATCCTGCACCACCCGTACTACCAACAACTCGCCCAGTCGGCGCATCAAGGCTACACCGAACTGCCTGCCCGTCGCGGAGAAATTCTAATTACGGATTACAATTCCGGCGAGGTTTTTAAACTGGCAACCAATACAACTCTCGACCTTCTTTATGCCGATCCATACCTTATAGAAAAACCCGATATGGTAGCGGAAACTCTTGCGCCTTTAATTTTTGACCTTGAACAAGAAAAAGAACTCGATGAAGAAAGAGTCGACGAAGAACTGAAACTCGCTTACGAGATCGAAAGTGAAGAATTAAAAGAAGAAGCCCTTTCAAAAATTTCATACAAAAACGATACAGAACTTTTTGAAGATTTTCAGGAAAGAATAGAGGAGCAACTTTCGGAAAAAGTCAGATCTCAAATCCTACTCGGAGAAGATATCGACCAGGAAACAATGGATGAACTCCTGGCTCTCGACTTAAAAGGCCTGCTCACAACAGAAACCGGAGATATTTACGCCTTCCCCGATGAAATCAAAAATAAAGGCAAAACTGCGGAACTATTGGCGGAAGTTTTCAAAGTGGATCCGGATAATCTGGAAAGGGTACTCGAAGGAACAAACAGATATACGGTATTGGATCGCAAACTCGCTCCTGAAATCTCGAAACAAATAGAAGAAATAATAGCAAACGATCAAGAAAACGACTTCCTCGGGATAAGACTACTCGAAGAATATTATAGATACTACCCGGAAGGCGATCTCGCTTCCCAAGTTCTCGGATATGTCAATTCGGCGGGAGTCGGGCAGTACGGGATTGAAGGGTTTTTTAACTCAACATTAACAGGAAAAAAAGGCTACTTCACCTCACAAATAGACGCAACCGGCAAGCAAATAACCGTTTCGGGGTCAGTAATTGAAGAAGCGCAAGACGGCGCCAATATCATGCTCACTATAGACAGAGCCGTCCAGCTCGAAGTGGAAAAACTCATAAATGCGGCTGTAGAGTCATATAGGGCGGAAAGCGGGCAAGTGATAGTTATGGATCCTGAAACCGGAGAAATAATAGCAATGGCCAACTACCCGACCTTCGACCCGAATATCTACAGCGACGCATACAGCTTGACCGAAACGGAAATAGCGGACTGGCAATGGGACGATTTCGTGTTCAATATGGGTGATGAAGAAAACCCGGTTTGGTGGCTTTATACTCAAATCGACCCTGACGAAAGAATAAGAATATTCCCGGACGAAGACGATCCCGAAGTTTGGTACTCTTATGAAAACCTTTACGGCCCGGAAGTTTATAAAAACAAAACCATCCAGGCAATCTACGAGCCGGGATCTATTTTCAAGCCGGTAGCAATGGCAGCCGCGATAAACGCGCGTGAAGTAACTCCTCAGTCAACACATAACTGCACCGGCCCGATCAAAGTGGACGAATTCGAAATTCACACCTTTAACGACACATATCACGGCATCGAATCAATGACAGAAGTACTAATACATTCATGCAATATCGGAATGAGCTATGTTGCGGAAACACTCGGCCGCAGCCTGTTTTACAGCTATATCAAAGCATTCGGCTTCACAAAAAGAACCGACATTCAACTCGACGGCGAAGAAGCTGGATATGTTGAATACTACGACGACTGGGCTGACTCGGAACTCGTCACCCACGCATTCGGACAAGGTATTTCCGTCACCCCTCTGCAGATGGCAACAGCAATCGCCGCCCTCGCAAACGACGGAGTTCTCATGCAACCATACATAGTCAAAGAAATCGAGTACGCGGACGGCAGTACATCGGAATTCGAACCTGAAATAATCGGCCAATCCGTCACAAAAGAAACCGCCGACCAACTAACTTCAATGCTTACCTCGGTAGTAGAACAAGGAATCCCCCAGGCTGAACTGGATAACCATTTCGTCGCCGGCAAATCCGGTACCGCCCAAACCTACAAATGGGGCAAAGCCCTTTCAGGAAAAGGAACCACAATAACCTCATTCGTCGGATACGGCCCAATTGACGATCCCCAATTCGTCATCCTCATCAAATTCGACTATCCGAAAACCAACGAATGGGGAGCCAATACAGCCGGACCGGTTTTCGCCGACATCGCGGAATTCTTGTTCAGTTACTACAACATTCCACCGGATAAGTAGCGAAACATCCACCGGCAATGCCCTATGCCCCCTGCCCAAGGTATTCTTCGCGAAATTGACCAAAAGCCGCCACAAAAACCTCCTGATAATTCGGCAAATTCCCAACAATATACTGTTGAACCTGCTCGGGCGTCTCAACATCCCCACCATCAATCATCCCCTGAAACTCCGCCTGCTTATCCTCCGGCAAAGCATTCATAACAGACATAACAAGCCTATCCTCAAGCCTGACATACAGATCATCCATAGCAGCCTTCTGCTCCTCGGCAGGCAGCTGAGCAGTCCCCGCCTCAGTCATCAACCCCTCAAGAAACTTCTTTATATTTGGATCCATTTCCATGATTTTTTTGATTAAAAGATTTCGCCCCCATCTTAAAGCCTATTTCTTTTTTTTGCGAGGTTTCTTCTTTTTTCCATGATAAGTTTTTGTATCCAAAACATTTGCCGCAACTCTATGATTCTCCATCAAAGCCCTTGCCAAATCTTTGGCCTCGGGATCGGAAAGCTTATCCTTACCCATTCTTTGAAGCTGTTTCAAAATCAAAACCGACTGATCACCAATAATCGAATCTTTATTCACCAATTCCTCGGTCAAGCGATCGCCTTTTTGTCCCGTCAAAAACAATTGCAAATTAGTTAAAGCCAATGAAACATCAAACCATTTACCAAAAGCATCACTCTCCGACATCTTTTTTTCATACTCTTGCTTCTGTTCCTCGGAAAGCGTTTTTAAATTCTCAATAGAAACCTTCAATATATCAGCTTCGAACTCCTCCTCCTCGGGGTACCTTTCAGGGACATCATTCCCTTTAATCAACGAACCATAATGATCGGCAAGAACCTCAAGAAAAGCTCGGCCCTTAGCAGAATAATTGTTCGCCTCACCGGAACTTTCAAGCTCTTTAAAAATTTTATTAAGCTTTCTTGTATAAACCCTAGGAATCAAATCTTTTGATATAGAAAGCTTGCGATCAGCGCGCAAAAGCTCATTATATTTATTTACCTTATTAGCATAATTTTTAGCAACAACATTATCCGAAGGAACTCTTACCTTCTTAATAAACTCCCTTTCCTCATCCAACCTGGAATACATCTCCAAATAAGCACCTTTAACCTCCTCGGCGGAAGGCATTTCAAAATGCTCTTCCTCGACATCCTCATCCCGAGTCTCAAGCGTATCCGTTGCAACCGGTTCAAGCTCAACAGATGGTTCTTCATTCAAACTAATCTCTTCCCCCACATCCTCCATTGCAACTCGTACCTCTTCATCCGAAGGCTCTTCATCAAGCTGAATCTCCTCAGAAACCTCTTCAAGCAAGGCCTGAAGATCACTATCTGAAAGCTCATCACCCTCCATCCAACTTTCTGCTTCTTCAAGCTCTTCATCCGAAGGCTCCTCATCAGGTTTAATCGCATCCAGACAAGCCCGGTTTCTCTTATTCAAAACCTGAATAAATTCTCTAAACCCATTCGTCTTCCTTGCTTCAGGATTATTAGCATAATGACCCCTAACAAGTTGACCGGCATCATGCCAATCATCATAAATAAAATCATCAACAAAATATAGTTCCTCTCCCTTCAAAAAGTGATCATGTTTTGATATCAAAAACTCAATTTCATTTAAAGAATCGGTCAGATTATCAACATTCGTTCGAGCCCACTCATCAATACCGGAAGTACCTTTGCTTAAGAACTCTTCAAACTCTTCATTTTTAGAATCATCCAACGGAACCTGCAGGCTATCACTGGCCGTCAAACCTTTGGTCGGATCATACCTGCCAACAAACACCCTCCCCTCGGGAGATCTCATTTTAAAACTACGACCAGAAACAAAAGCATGGCCAACTGTTCTGGAATCAATAATCTGGTTGAATGTTGCTGAACAAACTTCATACCTTAAGTCACCAACAGAGACAAAACAAGCCTGAGGGCACCATTTGTCGGATAACATGTAAAACTCAACACCACTACCATCGGCAAAATCAACATCGGCGGCAAACTCATAGCCCTTCTCAATCCTTACTCCGTCACGATCTTCAACCGTATAATTTTGAGTTTTACTTAAAAACTCACCTAATTTCTCCTCATCCAAACCGGCCTGCTCCAATAATCCCTGAAACCCTTGCGTCTGCACAACAGCAGTATGATAAACACTATTCGGATCCTCAGGATCCATCGCCAGAGCAGCCTTTTTCGCCTCAGCATTAAATTTCATTAAATCACGAACAAAATTCTCATTGAAAACCTCTGCAGCCTCACCCGTAAGTTCCGGCAGCTTTTCTTTCTCGGCTTGACTCGACTGATTACGCTCAACAACTCTATCGATAACCTCCGATCTTGGTGAACTCTCAGATCCTTCAGGAGGAGGTGGCAATTCTGAAGGTGTTGGAACATCAATCTTAGGAGGAATTTCAACAGCCTGAGTGACGGCCGCTTCCTCGGCAATCGGGGCTCCTTCATCCCTATACAAACTTGCTTCAGCAATATCAACTTGTCTGGAAGATAAAAGCTTCTTCAAAACCCTGCGCACCACCCCCGAACTCCTCGCAGGCACCCCGCCGATCGGGACTTGTTCAGGCTGCGGAGGCTCCGTATTCATAGAGTCCCCTGCAGTAAAAAATCTTTCTCTAAGATCCTCCTCAACTTTATCCTCAGCGCTCAAATGAACAGGTGGTTGATCTTCATCTTCAACAACTTCAGCACCATCAGAAACTTCCCCCGCAATCTCCCTAAGCGCAACCTCTTGCTCAGCCTTTTCAGAAGCTTCATCACTCTTTGGCCCAGGGATTGCATCGCCAACAGACGGCTCGACATCAGGCCCCAAGCCACCGGAGAGCTCCCCAATCTTTGCATTAACGGCATCCAAAATCTTTTGATGCTGAGCTTGCAAAAACTCAAAATAAACAGGGAAATTAGGATTCTCTTTTTTCAAAACACCTCCAACAAGATTTCTCAAATGATCAAGCGGCAATTCATATAAAGAACTAATCCGCTCAGGATCATCATTACATTCGTTCATAGCCTTTTCAAGCTCCTCTTTTTTAAGCTCCAATGCCTTCAACTCCTTCTCATTATAACTTTGGGCCGTTCTAAGTATGGACTCAATTTCATCATCAACACCCCGCAAATTGCTTTCAAGCTGCGCTTTAAACCCTTCCTCAACCTGATCAGTCACACGAACTTTCCGCACATTTTCCACTTTTTCCGATTCTCCATCAGTTTCCACAACAGCAACAAGACCTCGAGGCAAACACATATCAGCCCTTCTATAATCGCTCAAGAGGAACAAAGACTTATCCTCGGTAGCAAAACCCTTTACATTGAATTCATAAGGCCCCTCTTTAAAAGTAGGATTTACAAGACCATAAGGACCATCATATATAGATGCAATTCTAAAATTCTCTCCGGTAGGTAGCGTTATCCTTAACCCACCAAAAACAGGAAGCCTTTTTTCTATCTTAACACCATTTGCCGTCACAATAGGCCAGGATTGTTTTTCATCTTTCAGTAATTCATTCAATTTATTTTTATCAAAAGAGTCCCATCCCTCAAAAATCGCCCGCTGCAGAAGAAAAGCTTTAAAAACAGATTCGGGATTACTCAAATCAGCATTTTCGATATTATCAAGAAGGTCTTTTTTGATTTGCTTAATACCCTGCTCAAACCCGACTCCAAGAATTTCATCTGCATCGCTCAACACTTCCGCAGCCGAACTTAGTACAGACTCTTCTGCAACTTTTGCCAGAACACGCTCAGCCTCCTCTTCCTTTTTCGCAGGAGGTAAAGCGCCAACAGGCGTATAGATTCGAGAAATACTCGGGAAAAAATTCCCCTCAGAATCAACTATCCGATCAAGAAATCCGCTTAGCGGATCCGGCTGAAGGTTTGGAGCTGCTTGCGAAACTTCATCCCAATCCGTCACAAGCTCCTTTTCCCTTGCATGAAGAGCTTCCAAATAAACACTCTTCCTCTTTTCATAAACTTCAACCATCTGACCCCATTTTTCAACAACAGAATTATCTCGAACAGGTGCATTATCAACATAATAAGAGAAAGTTGTGGCAAAATGCTCCTTCGCCAAGCCACTTGCCGTATGCCAATCATCTAAAATATAATCAGGAACATTCCATACTAAACTTACGTCACCTGGCTTATAATGCCTTTTCCTTTCCTCAATCATCTGATCATCAACATCAATTTGAGCTATCTCTTCCTTAATCTCTTCCAAACCTAATTTTGCAACCTGCAACTCGGCAACTTGAGAAATTTCATTCATCCCCTCTCTCAAGAAATCTTTAAATCCTTCATCAGCCAAAACCTGAACCTTATAACCATCACCCAAACGCCCGGTTTCAGGATCATATTTACCGTAAAAAATCAGCCCGGGAGCCCTCATCCCGAAGTTTTCCCCGGAGACAAAACCTACTTCAATCACTTTATTATACTTCGAGGAATTATGCCGAACCCACTTATGCCCTTCAAAAAAACCATACTCATCAAGATCAAACGCCTCACATTCATCATCAGTACCTACATTAAACATAATCCCATTATTACCGGCAGAAACCTCCACCCTCTCTCCAAATTCAACACTGCCGCCTTCATATACTTTCAAATCTCCATAAACAACAAACCCGCCTTCATTATTCTCGTTAACAAACGCCCACCACTTCTCCATATCAACCTTCGCCAAAGCTTCATTCAAACTCTTCCGAATATCTGCAAAAAGCAATGTCGCTCGCAGCACACTTTGCGGATCCTCGGAATCCATATTTGATAGAACATCATTCCAAATCAAATTATACTTAACAGCCTTTTCGATAAAATCTTTGTTTAGCGCCTCGGCAGCCTCCTTCGGTAATTTCGGCAATTCAACTTCCTTAAAAAATGCCAACTCCTCAAGATCAAAAGCACCTCCCTCATCAGCAGAAGCGGCAATCTTAGCTTTTTCTTTCTTCTTAAAAGGATTAAATTTGCCGGCAAAAGCTACCAACCTAGCCTTAATTCCTTTCTTTTCTTCACCGGTCTTTACACCAAAAATCTCAAAATCCTCTTTCGGTTTCTGAGGTCCCCAAGTTTTGCCATACGCCTCCTCTTCCCCTTCAAAAGCGTACTCTTCATCATTTCCCTCTTCCCCTTCAAAGGCATTCTCTTCATCATTCTCTCCCCGAACAAGCCTATCAGTCGAAGCAACAATCTTATCATCAATCCTCTCCTCTGAAGCAATTTCATTCTCATGCAACCCTCTCAAAAACTTCAAAACCCCATTCTGATCATCAAAAATCTCTCCATAATTCGTAACAAGCGTACTCAACTTAGGAAATTCTTTCAAAAAACTATAATCCGGAATCTCGGCACCCTTCAAAAAAATACGCTCCAGATTGAAACAAACCTGCAGATGTTCCAAGTCCCTATTTGGAGGATTAACAACGATGCCATCAAGCTCAAGTTGGAATACCTGAGATGCAATACTCGGATCATGTAAAATATAATGCACCACTACCAACAATTTTTCAGTAGTATCAATCCCGGCAAAAGAAATCCCTTTCTCAAAAACATCAATCGTAACACCCGCTTCCAAGATATACCTCCTGGCATCCTCCGGCAAATCCATGACATCATTAAACTTGTGCAGTGCATCTACAACATGCCTCTGCTCTTGATCATAGTGATCCTCCCAACCCCCATAAGTATTTCCCAAATAATGATCTGCACTATCGGTGATTTTTCGGAATACAGGCTGACCAAGCACATCCTTGCCGATATTATTTATTCCATCTCCGGAAAGCCCATCGTATTCCTCATCATAAGAGTCGTCATCATCATCCAAGGTATCAACGGTCTCTTCTTCCTCAAGCCAATCCCCCTCAGACCCAGGAACAAGCCCGGCCACTGCCGAGCCACCAGCACCGCCACCCAAAGAGGATGACCGCCTGCTTCCATCAACCAAAACAGCACTCGTTTCCTCCTCATCCTCAACAAAAACCTCCGCCGCAACCTCTCTACCAAAACCTCCCCTTACAGCATCAAAATCAAACTTATTCGGGATCTTATCAAATTCAATCCTTCCACCATTATCTTCGGTAAACAAAGGCTCTCCATCAGAATTCACAAGAACCGCACCATCAGCGCTGCTACTCGCCGCAACCTCCCCGGCAACACCCTTCCGCAATATCCTCGGAACACCCAAAACAACAGGAGGAAGCACACAAGCATGCCCATCTTTAACCATAGAATAAGTCACACCGCCGCCGCCGCCGCCGCCACCTGCGACAGCAGCTTTCGCCCTCCAAATATCGCCATATTCAACAAAATGTTTACCCAAAAATCCCTTCGGCATAACATCCGGAACCTGATCAGCCATCCCCGGAGGAACCTCCAAAGTAACCTGCCCGCCTCCTTGAATTTGAACAGGAACAGCAACCGACTCACCCGAATAAGGCATATCCGGCAAAGGCGGAACACCATGCGCCTCTATCGCAAACCCTTCACCCTGCAAATAAGCAACAGTCGATTTTTCCATAACCCCGTCATAACCATAAATAATTTTACTCGGATCCAAACCTTCCGCCGCAGCCATCGCCTGAACCTCATGCAAACCCGCCTTGTTAAGAGATAACCCTCCATCAATTCCAAGAACACTCGAACCCAAAAATCCCGCCAAACTGAACCCTCCTCCAAATCCCGCACCATATAAAAAAGCCTTCCCCGCCTCTCGCAATCTTGTCATATTCAAATCGGAACCCTTCACTTTCAGCATCTTATTGATCTCCTTGCGAGCAACATTCTTGGCCTTCCGCAAATCTTCCTTAAACCTATCTTCCTTCCCAACATAATCACTCCCACGATTCTCCAAAAGAAGCTTTTTAACCTTGGTAATAGCCTTCAAAAGATCCGTCCTTTCCTGCTCAACAGATTTATTATCGGAAAAACTAATCAAATCAACCCCTTTCTTCATGCTCATCTCGTTTCTAACCTCAATCTCCGCAATTCTTGTAAGAACCTCAGCCTCGCTAGAAATATCATTAATATCCAAACTAGCAATAAGCGACTTTACCGACTTTTTCTCCCCCGAAAGCGCACCAACCCCCAGCGCCTCTCTCCTGGAAACCATCGCATCCTGCCTCTTAACATGCTTATCCATATGAAGAGCGCTCAGACCTCCACCCGCCAAAACACCCGCCCCTACAGCAAGCACTCCCCCCGGAACAGCAGGAGCCATAACAATAGCCGCAAGCAGTCTCGCCGACTTCCCAAAAGCCAAATTATAAACAAAATTAGTAGCCCCGTAAGCCAAAATACCAACAGATGGCGGACTCACAAAATACCTCGCAATCGCATTGTTTTTCCC
>Ga0180007_10006846_pt1 | contig 11001 bp, 11 predicted proteins | sample MM_PC_MetaG_FD_121122 | JGI IMG/M metagenome (GOLD analysis project Ga0180007, IMG submission 121122) | Groundwater microbial communities from the Aspo Hard Rock Laboratory (HRL) deep subsurface site, Sweden - MM_PC_MetaG | ecosystem: Environmental > Aquatic > Deep subsurface > Groundwater...
CTCGACTGCCCTCTGCCCGACCATCTCGCGGGTGCCCAGCTCCAGCGACCAGAGCCGCTGGAGCAGATCGACGTACTGCGGGATGTGCGCATGCCTCTCCCGGTGCGTCGCCAGCCACGCATCGAGCAGCTCAGCCGTCTCCAGCTGGTCGGGCGCCCGACGAAACTTATCGAAATGCTGCAGCACGATCGCCGCCACGTCGCGGTGAACGAAACTCTCGAAGAAGGCTGCCTCGACCACCTGGCGAAACCCCCGCAACCACGTCGGATCCTGCACCAGGAGCCCCAGGATACGCTCCTGGAACTCGGGAAGGTATGCGTACGAGTCAGGTGCATAGTCGTCCACTACTCGTACCCACCCACGAGCAGGTGGCCCAGGCTTCGTTTCCCTTTCAAGTTGTCCATAATCCTCTGGTCGATCGTCTTTTTACCTACAAGCAGGTACACCGCCACGTTAGTGTGCTGTCCGATCCTGTAGTTACGACCTAACGACTGATCATACTCGGCGAAGTTGTACCCTACCGAATAATAGATCATCGCTTTCGCCTCGTTCAGCGTCAAGCCGACGCCACCGGCACCCGGTATCGCTACTAGCACCCGGGCCGCTCCGGTCCGGAATCGCTCCAGATGCGTCCGCTTTCCCTTTGCGGACAGCCGACCGGAGCACTCGGCGTGCGTGATCCCCAGCTCGTCGAGCAGCTCGGAGACCATGTTGATCTCTTCGTGAAACCGGCACCACACGATGCTCTGCACGGCCAGGTCGACCACAAGGTCCCGCAGAGCACCGAGCTTTGCGTTAGGCAAGATCCGCGTCGTCTGGCCGTCCTGCCGGACGAACCCGGAGGTGACCTGCGCGAGCCGGAGCAGCTGGACGAGCACCTCCGGCTCCGCCCGAACCGTCCGCCCCCCGATCGCCGCGTCGACGCTGGCCTTGACCGCCTTGTAGACCTTCCGCTGCTCTGCGCCGAGCTGCACCGCGATCGTCGTAAAAACGCGGTCGGGCAGGTCAACACACTCGGCCGTGGCCCAGACGGTCGAGATCCGGCCCACCTGCGCCTTCACCATGTCCACAAAATCACTGTTCTTTGACCAATCGACCTCGCCGTTCCAGGAGACGCCGGCCCTCCCGATCGCCGCCTGGAAGAAGCGAGACCAGCTGGCGCCAAACGTCTCACCCCGGTCAAGCACGAGCAGCTGCGTGAAAATGTCCCGCAGATGGCGGGTGTAGGGTGTGCCCGTCAGGAGGAGCACTCTGCCGGCGCCAGCAGACAGGCCGATCGCCAGCTTCGTCCGCGCTGCCTTCGGGCTCTTCGCCCTGTGGCTTTCGTCGAAGACGAGCATCCATCGCTCGTTCACCACCTCGCCGTACGCTGCCCCGCAGCCGTCCAACGCCTCGTAGTTCGTCACGACCACATCGGCAGAGGTCTCATGCAGGCGTGCAGCACGGACCGCCCTCGTCCCCTGGAGCACCTCGCAGGACATGTGCGAGTGCTGCTCCACCTGCTGCTGCCATGTGTCTCGCAGCGTCGCCGGGCAGACCACGAGCAAGTGATCCACCTCGCCCCACCCCTGGAGGAGCCGGAACGTGTCAATCGCCGCCTTCGTTTTGCCGGTGCCCAACCCGAGGAAATACGCCCACCGAGGGAAGAACAAGCCGTACAGCACCGTGTGGATCTGGTGCCGGTACGGCTCCGTCACCCACTCGAGCCCAGCGGCCAAGGCATGCAGGACCTGGTCGTCCTCCCTCGCCAGCCGGAGGTCGGCCAGGAGCCGCTCCTGCTCGTCGTACGCCTGGAGCAGCCGAAGGAATCGAGGGTGCGCCACCGGCTCCACCCGATCGGCGCCGAACACCTGCCAGACTCGACGGGCGAAGCGGGGCGTGAGCGGAGCAACCCAGCTCCGCAACCGCGGGTCCCACAGCATCCCGGCCAACCGGGCCAGATCCCTGGCATCCCGCCGAGCCGGCACAACGATGGCCTCGCCCATGATCCGGACCACTCGCAGGCCTCCTGTCGCGTGCCTCCCCCCGATGTAGTACCCCCGGCCGGAGGGCCTGCTGGACAAAGTATTTTTCAAAATCGACATTCCACAACGAATACAGGCCGTTACGTTATGAGCGTACGCTCGAAAAGAAAATGCACACTCCAGACGAATTGCCCTTGACCAATTCGTCTGGGATGCCTATATTGAATGTGGGAAACGGGAACCCGGAGGGAACCCGAAAGAAAAAGCCCCCGGAGGGGGCCAAGGAGAGCAACGATGTCCGCCACCACCAAGATCCCCACCGAGATCTCCGACATCATCACCGACTGCTCCAAGGGCTGCTACCAGGCCGGCCTGCTCGCCGGCCGGTACTGCTGGAGCGGCGCCGGCCTCCAGGGGGCCGCCCGGGCGTTCTCCGGGCACTATGCCCGCAGCCGCGCCAACTTGGTGGACCGCATCTCCCGGGCACTCCCCGGGGGATGGGACGCTGAGAGCCAGCTCGTGCTGGCTGATAGCGTCCCCCGCCGCTGGCGCAGGGAGCTGGTGATTTCGACCCCGGAGGGGGACGAGGTCATCTGGTAAGAGCACCCCTTCCCCGGCGGTCGGCTTTCGCCGGCCGGGGGAGCCAACGACGAGCCCAGCCCCCGCGTGAGCGGGGTTGGAGGATCGAGATGATGTGGATCGACCAGGAGAGGATGGACTGGGGCGGGGACTGGACCCCTGCCCAGTACAGGGACCGGGCTTCCCGCCCGCCGCGCCCCGTCCGGACCCCCGGCGAGTACGTCGCCGTGGTCCGGGACCTCGCCGCCCGGCGGGGCATCGACCTCGCCGGGGTCGACGGGCGCCTGATAGCGCCCGGGTACTGTCACATCAGCCCGAGCGCCCTGCTCGGGTTGCACCTCGTCCCCGGCCCCCCAGCCGGCGACCGGCCCTCGACATGGGCCGATTCGATCCCCACAGCGCCCATCGAGGCGCCGCTCACGGGCTGGCTCCGCTACTGGGCCGCCAGCCAGGAGCGGCCCACGATCGTGGGCAGCTCGTACAACGACGTCCCCGAGCACACATGGGCCTGCTGGCGGGTCGGTGTCCGCGCCGGCCTGCTCCGGGAGTACCCGGGGCTCGCCGAGGTGATCGTCGGGTGGGGGGATCGGCTCCCCGCCCCACGGCGGGTCGAGGCGGCGATCCGAGTGGCCCGGTCGCTCGGGCGCGACCGCGCATGGTCGGCGCGGGGTCTCGGACTCCGCGACCTGCGCGGACTGGCCCGGATCCGCCCGGCCTGTCTGCGGTGGGCGGGCATGCTCCGGGCGGTATTCCCGGGGCCGATCGACTGGACACGGATGGCGGCGCGGTGCGCCATCTGGACAGCCGAGATCGCGCCACACGCCCGGCTGTGGGAGGCTCTCCGAGCCCCGGCGGCCGACTGGGAGCCGGGGCTCGGATCGGCGATCGCATCGGCACAGGCCGAGGTGGCCCGGCTGCTCGGAGACGCCCGGGCGTGGGGCGCCGACCCCGCGGCGGTCCGGGATCTGGAGCGGGAGGCCGCCTCCTGCCCCCGGGAGGTCGAGGCGTGGGCCTCGCTGGTGGACCGCGCCCGGGAGCTGGAACAGGCGGTCGAGGCCCTGCTCCAGCCGTGGGAGCGAGAGGATGCGTGGATCGCGGCCGTGGGGGATCTCCTCCACAGCCACAACTCGGCCGTGGGAGATGCTCCGGCCGCCGTCTGGACCAGCACCTGCTGGCACGCACGGGAGGGTATCCGGTATGCCGATGGGCGCAGCCGGTATGGCGCGTACGGGGGCACCCTGATCTCCAGCCCCACGGCCGCCCGGTGGTGGCTCCGGGCAGCGATCCGGCTGCTCACCGGACAGGGGCGCCCCGACGGGCCGATCGTCCCGATGCAGACCCGGCCCGTCCTGACCGAGCCCGGATCCCGGGCGGAGGCGCTGGAGATCGAGGCGCACACGCCCCTCGGATCCCCTGCCCCTGGGATCTGCGTCGAGCGGATCCCGCGCCTGGAGATGGGTGCCAGCGGACCCTCCACCCCCTCGATCCCGACCCCGGCGCGACCCGGCTCGTGGTGGGCAGAGCTGGAGCCCGCCGATCCCGGTGCGGCTCGTGCGGAGTGGGAAGGGCAGCTTGAGCGGGAGGCCCGGCAGCATGCCCGGCCCCGCCGGCCTGTCGCTCGCCCCACGACGCGGGAGGGGCTGCTAGAACTACCGGATCCGGATGTCGCCGGGATGGCCCGGCTGGCCTGGGCGGAGGAGCAGGTGCGGGAGCAGACCAGGACCTGGCGAGACCGGCCGCAGCGCGTGGCGCGGCCCGAGTTCGCCTCCCGATGGGAGGCCATGGAGTGGACATGAGCGGGTGGCGGCGCGTCACGGTCCTGGTCCGGGACCAGGCCATGGTCGAAGCGCTGGAGGGCATAGAGCGACTGGCCCGTCGCGGGATCTGTCGGATTGAGTCCGACGAGCCCGCCCCGGACGTGTGTCGAGTGTGCACTTTGACCGGGGAGCACCATAAGTACTGTCCCGAGGGAGAAAACCGACATGGATATACTCGATAGAGTGCTGCTCTCGCAGAACGCTGTCAGCGCTTGGCTCGCAGCCTGCGATCGGGCAGCAACGGCCTGCCACGCCGCTGGCCTCCTCGGCGGTGAACCTCCACCGGACGAGACGGCGGAGGTGCAGGACGACGGGACCCTGCTGATCCTTGGACGGATCGCAGGGATGGAATTGCGGCTCACAATCCCGGTGGGTGAGTGGGCCTGGGCTCCAGGAGAGGTACAGTAGCCCCTCCCCCGACGTCGGCTGCCATGGCCCGCTCACCCATGCCCCGCACCATCAGGCCATGGGCGGATATTGCGGCGCGTGCGCATTCGACGAGTTCGATTGCTAGGCACTAAGAGCCCTCCCCCGGCGGTCGGGTTGATCCGGCCGGGGGAACCAACGAGGCGATAGGACCTCCGGTGCCCGCCTCGGAGACACCTCCGGGTCGGGAGCGGGCGGCCCTGATGTCCAGGAGCCGACGATACGCCCTGCCGGAGGCGGGGCAAGGAGCAGCACCATGAGCAACGAGATCAAGATCAGCTACTTCCTGAGCACTGGTGGGCAGCGCGAGGCCCTGCGGCGGGGCATCCCCGCGCAGGCAGAACAGGGGGTTCGCCTCCTGCCCGCATCCGAGATGTGGAATCGAGCGATCGAACTGGCCGCCGTCTGCAGCGACGGGTCGGCGAGGATCAACCTCGCCCGCCCCCTTGAGGTCGCCGAGACCGTCGAGGAGGAGCACCCCACGTACGTCTCGCGGGCATACATCTGCGTCACGTACCCGGCGGGATCCCGCCGGGTAGTCAAGCAGAGCGTCCTCTGGGATGCCCCCCAGGCCCCGGAGGATCTCGTCGCCTGGGAAGAGCTGCGGCGCGGCGAGACAGCCGTGGTACAGGAGGAGGAGGAGGAGCTCTTCGCCGAGACGAAGGAGCAGCAGCGAGCAGCCCGCCGAGCCGCCTTCGCCGCGTGGCTGGATGAGCAGCCGGAGGCGTTCAAGCGGCTCCCCGAGATCCAGGAGCTGCTGGCCTCCAAAGACCCCGGCGACATCGCCGGACACAGCCGGCACCAGGCGAAGGATCTCCTCGGGGAGTTCTGCCGCGAGCAGCACCAGGCGGAGTACCTCTCAGCGCTTCCGACCCCCGAGCTGCGCTCCGCCGCCGAGGCGTGCATCGACGAGCACGGGAGCAAGTGGGATTGGGAGGATCGCTGCCAGCTGGCGGTCGCCGCTACGAAGGAACGGCAGGAGATGGCCCGCTGGATCCCCGAGCACGGCTCCGACCACCTGAAGCGGGTGCAGGAGGAGGGGATCAAGTGCGGGCGGCTATACCGGAACGAGCGGCTCGCCCTGGAGCGGCCGGGCTGGATCTGGGAGCAGGCGACGCCCGGCGGAGAGCGGGACATCGTCAACCCCGACCCCGATGCGATCGCGCTGCTCGATCGGGCAAGGGAGACCGCCCCCGGCGCGCGCCTCGTCTGGTGGACCGTGGCTGAGGAGCTCGACGACGAGGGGTTCCCCGACGTCGAGGAGAGCCAGGGCCCTGCCTGCCTGGCAGAGTTCCTTGGGCGGGAAATCACCCTGCTCCCGTAGCGCGTTCCCGCCGCCCCTCCCCCAAACCCTCCCCGCCGATATGTCTCTGGCAGGCAAGACCGGCCCTAGAATCGTTCCTAGCACCTTCCCCCCTACCCGAGTACCCCCAAGGCGCAAAATCGAAAATAGGAGCTGTCAGCGCATCCCCGTCATCCCCAAAAGCCACCCTACACCACCCCACATCCACCGCATTCCCGTCACCAGCACCTACATCCCCCCACAAGTAACCCCCGTCTGCTAGCACCCCCGTCGTCCCCCCTCATGCGTGCGGGTACGCGCCTGCACACACGCACGCACGCACGCACGCACGTATGCGCACGCACACACACGCGTTACGATTACTCGCGTGCGCGTCGTGCGAGCATACGCACGCGAAGCCGCGCGTTACTACAAATAGAATCAATATGTATGCAAATGTAAGCATTGGTGAGAGGGGGGGTTACCCGTAGGGTAGGCGTGCTCAGCGCTGCTCCAAGGGCCAAGGGGGCGAAGCCCCCGCAGGTCCGGAGCAGCGCGATCTCGTCGGGCGAAGCCCGACGGAGGAGCACAACGAAGTTCGTGCACACGCGAGAGATGAATAGATATCCTGCCTGCGCGGGCGTGCACGTTATTGGTAACACCCGCGGGCACGTACGCGAATAAGAGTATCGCCTGCATGCGCGTGCGTAGATAGTATCGCACGCCCGCGTACGCGGATAAGAGTAACGCACGCTCGCCTGCACGTACGCGTACGCGATAGAGGTAACCCCCGCCTGCCCGCACGGACGCGCGTGCGAATAAGGTAACGGGCACGCATGTACGTATTCAACGTCGTCGTGCCGACGACGGTGGAGGGAGGCGCCGAGGCGGCGCCTCCCCGGGATGCCCGCCCCCTACCGGGGACGGACATCCACCGCCTGAAGGTTATGAGAACAGCAACAGGCAGGATAAGCCTTATTCGCTCACACCTTGAACTACCTATACCTTCCTTTGCCTACACCATAGTACAAGGAAAAAGTATAGATATTTCAAGCAGTTGTAAAATAGATGAATTAGTTTCGTTTGGAGGGGTCCAGCCGGGGATACTACTTATGACGCCGCGGAGGCAACCCGAAAGTAGGGACTACGGAGTGCTTGACAACCGCCTAGAACAACCGTAGGCTGAGACTATGAAGGTCAAATTATCAGTATGGGCAAAGTTGGCTGGTGTGAGCTTCAAAACAGCACAGCGATGGTTCTACGCCGGGAAGATGCCAGCTCCGACGGAGCGGACTCCCACGAATCGGATCATGGTCTGCGTGGATGACCCGGCGGAGGTTGAGAAGGTTCTCCGGTACGTTGAGATCGAAGCTCGGTTGAAGGCGGAAGACAAGTGATCGAGTTGCGTTGGGAAAGGGTACTGCTGCTGGAAACGGTACAGAGGTATCGTGATCAGCAGGCGCGGCGTCGAAAAAGACCGGCACCGCGTCCTGGAACAGCGTTGCACCAGCTACCTCCGTTCCTGCCGTTGGTTCAGTCGTGTCTTGCCGACGGGAAGGATCCTCGGCAAGCGGTTGACACTTGCTTCGAGCGCTATCCGATCACCGTCTGCGCTACAACGTGGGGGTTGACGTTCCCTCCGACGAAGATCGTGATCTCTCGTGGCTTGAGCCTCCTCCAGGCCGACGAAGAGACACGTCGGATGATGGAGTTGCCCGAACGACCAAGACAGCTTGATCCGACACTTTCCGCAGCGCTGAGCCAGACGAGCCACCTATCACGAGTGCTTTACGGAAGGGCGCCCCACAAGGACCTACTGGTCTTCATCGTGAGAACCGGCCTGGCTGCCCCGGAATGGGTAGCACTTCAGATCGTATCTGGCGTGGACGTTGATCCCTTGGACATCGAGCTGGGTTACCCGCCAGAAGACCAGGACGCGATCGTGCAGCACGCAGAGCAGCTGCTGCGGAGCCCGGAGCTACCGCAGCTGCAACAGAGGTACCAATGGCGAGCATTCTGATCCTGCGAAGGAGCAGCCATGAGCTGTCCGTCCAGGTCGACTTCGACGGGGGCGCCCACGAGACCGTGGATGTGATCAGGCTCCTCGGTGACCGGGGCGATCTCCAGCAGGCGTTCCTCACGCATAGCGGGGATGCAGCGATCTACCTCAGCCTGCTCGCCACGATCACCAGGCGGTTGGAGCAGGCAGAGCTGCTGGCAGAGCAGGTGGAGGGCGAGCTCTGGCTCGCCTTCGCAAAGCAGTGCAGAGATGAGGGGCTCACAGCGACCATGACACTCCCGACCATCAAGGCACGGCTTGCCTGCTCCAGAGAGCTGGCAGAGGCAAAGGGAGCGGTGCTCCATCTGAAGGAGCACCAGCGCCGAGCGAAGGTCCTCACCGACGCCTTTGCGCACCGTCGGGACATGCTCGTCTCTGCCGGTGCGCAGCAACGACACCAAGAAGCAGTCCAGGAAGGGCTGAGGATCCTTGGCAGCAGCGTCAGGCGCGGCCTGACAGGTTCACCTACTGAGTAGGAGGTTCAGATGAGCGACAGCACCCCCAAGATTCCCATGCGATGGGACCTCATCGGCGCCCGTAGGGCGCAGCTCGCGGCACGCCTGGATAGGGGAGGGACGCAGTTTTTCAACGTCAATGGGAAGACGTGCCCCGCCTCCGATCCCGGCGTGATCCGCCCGGTCATGTTCGTCTCGAAAGCGAACAATGATGGACGGCTCGACCGCGAGATCGGCTCGCACTTCGGCTTGAGCGCCTTCGGCGGTACCGAGCACTTCAAGGAGAAGGGTGAGGCGAAGACTCGCAAGGTCGAGTCGATTCGTTGCCCCGTGCTCTCGCACGGGCAGTACGCCGACGACGCGGTCGTCAAGCTCCTCCGGGAGCTGGCGGACCGCGACCGCAAGTGCAACGAGCTGGAGATGGACCTGCTGGGGCAGTACTGCCCCATGTGCGCTCAGGTCGAATACTGGCGCACCACGGGTCGAAAGGAAGACGAGGAGATGGCCAAGCGCATGAAGCGCAACCCCGCCTATCTCATCAACGCAGTTAACCGACGCGAGGACAAGGAGCACCCCGGCGGCACATTGATGCTCTCCCAGTGGTCCTCCCGGAACTATCAGGCCTTGATCGCCGTGATTTCGAATGCCTTGTATCAGGCGACGATCCTCGATCCCGACTGCGGGCGTGACCTCTCGGTCGGGATTGCCGGAGAGGGCTTCGCCGCCACGATCGCGATCACGCCGCACCCCCGGGAATCAGCGCTGGGTATCTACGGCGGCAAGATCATCGATCTGACGGACAGCGAGTGGGCCAACGCGGTCCTCCGCTGCTGGACGCCGGAGGACATCACAACCATCATCCACGGCGGCGACGTCCAGCGGCCAGACCGATCCGAGCAGGACGACAAGGCCCCCAAGCCGCGGTGCTACAACCGCGGGATGAAGGTCATGACAGAGCCGCAGTGCATGAGCTGCGGTGATCTCAAGACCTGCGACACACCGGGTGCAAGCCAGGCAACCGCCGCCTCGAGCATGCCCGCGGCCCCCTCGGTCGCCCCGACGTCGCTGCGCGGTTCGTTCCGGCCGACCACCACGGGCGCGCCTTCCTCCCGTGGCCCGGCGCAGCCGCTCGCCCCCGCGATCTCCCAGACGGTCGTGCCCTACACGCCGCCTCCGGCCGGATCCGTGCTCGCAGCGGTCTCCGGACACGTCGTCGCTACCGCGGCGCGAGAGGCGGCGGCGGCTCCGATCCTCCCGGAGGTGGTGGGATCCCCGCTCCTTGCCGAGGCGCCCCCCGCATCCGCCCCGGCTCCGCCGGCCAGCGCGTCCCCGGCGGTGGAGGGGATCGCAGCACGGCTGGCCAAGCTCAAGGGGCTGACTGGCAAGTAGGTGCCAGAGGGACCGGACCGGTACCTCTGCCTGATGTGCGGGCGTGCCTGGTCCGGTCCCCCGGTTCGATCGTGCGGCTGTACGAGGGGATTCTGGACACGTTTGACTGATGGGACCGGTAGCCGGAGGGCTCGACGCATGAAACAGACATGGACAGCGCTACTTGATGAGACCCGGCGCCGTTGGGGCGGACCGAGCGGCGGGAGCAGGAACCTGGATCCGGATCGGGACATGGCCGACTTCCTGACCGACTTCTTGCACGATGTCGAGAAGCCACCGGCTGAGGAGTGCCGCTCGCTGCTCCACGACATCGACGCACTGGTAGACGACCGGGCGGACGCGCTTCGAGACGCCGCAGAGGCGTACCTCAAGCAGCACCCGGCTCCGTTGACCGGCGAGAGCAGCGCACTGACGCTGGACCGCCTCGTTCTCTTCGCTGAGGGGGTGGCCCGGGCTGCGCGGGACGGGGCAGATCCCGCCGATCTGCGCGGCTTGATGAACACCTATCTGGGAGACTTATGGCCATGAAAATTATCGCCTTTTCCGATCTGCACGCGCACCCGTTCCGAGTCGGCCCGACGCCGGCACAAGCACGGGCCGCGCTGGACAAGATCCTCTCGACCGATGGGGCGGAACTGATCCTCTTCGGCGGGGACCTCTTCCACGCGAAGGGATCGGTGCCCACCGAGGCGCTGAACGCCGTCATGCCCCCGCTGCTTCGCCCGATCGAATCGAAGGCGCAGCTGGTCGCGATCCCAGGCAATCACGACATGATCGGTCAGGGGAGCAACGAATCGGCGCTGCACCTCCTCTCGTTGCTCCCCGTGGAACGAGGGCGGCTGTTCGAGCAGCCCGGGGTCTTCGCGTTTCGGCAGGCGATCGTGCTCTGCTCCCCGTACGCTCGGGACCTGGAAAGCCGCCTCGGTGAGCTGGCTGGGCTCCGTCGGCAGGTGGAGGAAGCGAAAAGTCGGGATCCCCGCCGCCGGCTGATCCTGTTCGTCCACAACTACCTGAGCTACGCGGACGGCTC
>Ga0180007_10006848_pt1 | contig 11000 bp, 13 predicted proteins | sample MM_PC_MetaG_FD_121122 | JGI IMG/M metagenome (GOLD analysis project Ga0180007, IMG submission 121122) | Groundwater microbial communities from the Aspo Hard Rock Laboratory (HRL) deep subsurface site, Sweden - MM_PC_MetaG | ecosystem: Environmental > Aquatic > Deep subsurface > Groundwater...
GGCTTATCGGGAAAGACACGCATCCAAATCTTTCCGCCACGTTGAATAGACCGAGTCATAACTTTGCGGGCGGCTTCAAGCTGGTTGGCTTTGAGCCACTTTGCTTCTTCAGATTTCAAACCGAACGAACCAAAACTCAAACGGGTACCGCGCGTGGCGTATCCCTTATTCCCGTTCTTGTGAGTTTTCGTGTGTTTTACTCTTGAAGGTTGCATGTGATGTTTATCTATGAGCGAAGTGAGTAGTTACAAACTTCTCACCCCCTCACTTCTTCTTTATATTACCTTTTAAACTTGCTTGTAGATTATACTTTATTTTTTAGTTTCTGTCCATCATTATTTAGATTAAGTGAGGGGGTAACTTTTTGTTACCAATCGTTTCACTCTTGGACAAAAACTTATTTTTCTTCAAATTTTTCTCCTTTGTAAATCCAGACTTTTATACCAATCGTGCCAAAGGTCGTATGGGCTGTCGCTTTGGCATAATCAATATCGGCGCGAAGTGTCTGAAGGGGAAGACTGCCTTCTTCCAAGTGTTCGGCTCGAGCAATTTCGGCTCCGTCTAATCGGCCACCCATATAAATTTTGGCGCCCTTAACCGCCCGAGAAGACATGATTTTCATTAAGGTTTGTTTCATCAATCGTCGGAACGGGATACGTTTCTCGAGCTGTTCAGCTATTGATTCGGCCATGACACGAGCCGACTCTTCTGGGTTTCTAAATTCTAAAACTTCTAAACGGATAGCGACTTTTTTCTTTAGACACGTGCTAATGGCCTTCTTCAGTTCTTCGATACCAGTACCGCCACGACCAATCAATAAACCGGGACGAGAAGTGGTAATAATAACATTCAAAATATCACTGCCTCGTTCAAGTCGGATATCAGCCACACCCATACCCTTGAGTTTATTATCCAAAAATGTGCGCACTGCCAAATCATCTTTTAAATAAGGAATATATTTTTTACCGCCAAACCAATTAGACGCCCAATCTTTTTGGATACCGACACGTAATGAAATTGGGGATATTTTTTGACCCATAATATTATATTGATTTACGCTGGAACATTTTGCGAAGACCTTTTTTGGGCTCCACGGTTTTCTTGCCTATTTCAGTCTTGATTTCGGGTTTATTGTCGACTTTCATTTTTGGTTGTTCGTTCTCGGTATGATCGTGTTGCGCATGGTCATGCTCATCGGAAGTGGATTTATCTTTGGCAGACTTAGTGTTTTTTTCAGCTTTCAATCCCGGGACTTTCTCGGCCAAAACCAAGTGAACATGGCTGGTCTTCTTCTGAATTTCGCCAACAGCGCCCATGGCTTTTGGTCGAAAACGCTTTAACTTTACGCCCTCGTCGACATAGAATTCTTTAATATAAAGATTGCTTGCCACCATATTGAAATTATTCTCGGCGTTGGCAATGGCGGAACGAAGCAGTTTCGAAACCGGTTGAGCTGGACGACGAATGATGAACTCGAGCTGTTGAAGCGCTTTCAATGCGCCTTTGCCTTTCACCACATCAACAACCATTCTCACTTTACGAGGCGATTGGCGAAGATTATTTAATTGGGCGGTTACGGTAGCCATAGTATATTATTTTGCTGGTACTTTAACCGCGTCGGCGGCTGGAGCTTTAGCGGCTTGGGCGGCTTCAACTTCTTTTTGTCGCGCGGCAGCTTCCATTTCTTTCTGCATTTTTCCGCCATGACGACTAAATTTTCTGGTTGGGGAAAATTCACCTAATTTATGACCGACCATATCCTCGGTTACAAACACCGGCACATGAATTCGGCCATTATGAACGCCGAATGTATAACCGATCATTTCCGGAGCAATCGAACAAGCGCGCGACCAAGTCTTGATAATGCTTTTATCGCCCGCTTTTAAATTACTGATTTTCTTCAGCAATCTTGAATCGATATATGGTCCTTTTTTAAGTGATCGTGACATGGTTAAAGTTTAAATGTTACTTGGTACGTCGGCGAACAACGAATTTATTTGATTTTTTCTTTATGTTTCGGGTCTTTCGGCCTCCAGTAATCTTGCCTTGGACAGTCTTTGGTCGGCGGGTGCCTCGGCCTTGTTTGCCCTCACCTCCGCCATGCGGATGATCCACCGGATTCATGGCTGTTCCTCGAACTTTCGGTCGACGACCCAACCAGCGAGTTCGACCGGCCTTACCTAAACTAATCGAGCTGTGTTCAGAATTAGAAAGTTGTCCAATTGAAGCAAAACATTCTTCAGAAATCAATCGGGTTTCAGATGACGGCATGACGAGCTGAACATATTTATTTTCAGACGCGAGAACTCTAGCCGCGGAACCAGCTGAACGGACAAGTGTTCCGCCCTGATTAGGATGTATTTCAATATTGTGAACCAAAGAACCTTGAGGAATGTTTTTTAGCTTCATGCGATTGCCTGATTTCAGTGAAGCCCGCTCGGCTGTGATAATAGTATCGCCAACTTTCAAATCTTGCGGAGCAAGGATATATCGTTTTTCGCCATCAGTAAAATGAACACGAGCAATACGGCTAGTTCGATTTGGATCATATTCAATAGAAGCAATCACACCCGGAACATCAACTTTGTTCTGCTTGAAATCAATATCGCGGAAAACACGTTTGTGTCCGCCTCCTCGGCCTTGGCGACCAGCGGAAATATGACCTTTATTATCTCGGCCATAAGACTTTTTGAAGCCATGCTTCTTTGATTTCAAAGGCGCGATATCCGTTAATCCAGAAAAATCATAACCCTGCATGGATCGGCGCGATGGAGATGTCGGTTTATAATCTTTGGGCATCCCGTTAGAAGTAATACAATCCGTCCACCATTTTGGGGCGGTGGCTGGTTTTGTTTACATTGTGGTTAATCATTATATTCATAGTGCTGGTTACTTCTAACGGGATTAGGCTTTAGCGGAATTAATGGTCTCACCTTCGGCTAAGGTAACAATCGCTTTTCGAAATCCAGCTTTGATGCCGACATGTCTGCCAACCGTGCGTTTCTTTGACGGCATATTAATCATATTCACGGCCACGACAGTAACCTTGTATCGATTTTGAATGGCTTTTTTAACTTCCGGTTTGTTTGCGGTACGAGTCACTTTAAACATGTACTGATTCATGCCCTCAAGCCGAGTGGCTTTTTCACTCACATATGGATGCAACAGACTTGAAACTGGAGTGATAAAAGAATTTGAAACTTTTGCCACTTCTGGGATGACTTCAATCGCCGGTTTCTCTTCGGTTTTTTTGGCTACGACCTTCTTGGTCTTTGCTGGCTTAGAATTTTTGAAAAGATTAAATGCGCTCATATTATTTGGATTTTGCAGTTCCCCATTGTTTTTCGATAACCGCCAAAGACTCTTTGGAAAGAATCACGCGATTAGCTTCAAGCAAAACTAGAGGATTTAAATTACGGGCTTCAATAGTATCTAAATAGGGCAAGTTGCGGGCTGATTTATAAAGCATGGCTGAATCGGTTGGCGTGACCAACAAAACATTATTAAGCCGACCAAGGATTGCCGTAAATTTTTTCATCACAACATCCATTTCTTTGGTCTTTGGTTTTTCAATCGTCAAAGAATCAAGAACAAACAACTGACCATCGCGTGCTTTGGATGACAAAGCCACTTTCAACGCTTTTTGCATCATTTTTTTATTGATGTCTTTTTTGAAATTCCTTTCTTTTGTTGGACCACCGGTAACACCTCCGCCTCGCCAAATCGGCGAACGAATAGACGCATGACGAGCCCGACCAGTACCTTTTTGTTTCCAAGGCTTCTTTCCGCCCCCCCGAACCTCGCCTCGGCCCTTGGCATGAGCCACAACCTGACGCTTGTTCGACATTTGAGAAGTAATAACTTGGTAAAGCAAATCCTGATTCATGGGCAAACCAAACACATTATCGGCCAACTCTATGGTTCCGACGTTCTCTGCATTTTGGTTGTATAATGGAAGTTCCATTTTTATTTCTTGATAACTGACCTTTCGCCCCAGACCCGTGAAACCAGTCCCGTCGGTTTCCCCACTGCTGTGGGTCCCCATCCACTACTGGGGCCAAAGGTCAGTTATCAATTCATTTATGTTGCAAGTATTTCAACTGTTCCGCCGTTATTTCCGGGAACAGCCCCCGTAATAGCGAGTAAATTATTAACCGCATCGACTTTGACAATTTTCAATCCGCGAATTGATTTATTGACACCACCCATTCGGCCAGCCATACGCATACCTTTCAATGTGTGTTGAGGAAAACGCTGACCAATTGAACCGGCGTGACGCAAGACTGAATGAGCGCCGTGACTAGCCGGCATGCCATGGAAACCGTGTCGCTTCACAACACCTTGAAAACCTTTACCCTTAGAAATACCGGAGACTTTGACGGTCTCGCCTTCGATAAATGTGGAAATATCAATGGTATCGCCGACTTTGAAATCTGTGTTCTCTGTTCCTTGTTCATTGTTCATTGTTCTAAATTCCTTGAGAATACTGAAATTGCCGAGCTCTTTCATATGACCTTTTTCGGGCTTGTTTGTTTTCTTCTTTGACTTTGAACCGGTTCCGATTTGAATAGCCTGATAGCCATCTTTTTCTGTGGTTTTAACCTGAACGACAATATTGGGTTCAATTTTGACTAACGTAACCGGGACGACGGTTCCGTCTTCCTTAAACATTTGAGTCATCCCTATCTTTGTACCAATAATATACTTCACTGATAACTGATTACTAATGACTTATAACTTCAGAACAAAAACTGTTATGGGTTATCGGTCATTAGTTATTTGTAAAATAAACGCCGGACAAGCCGGCAATGCCAAGCTAGTCTCTGGTTTTGGACTCCTCTGTCTTAGGTGTTTAAAACCACTTTCGATAAATTAAGGTAATCATCAGATAAAGTATTTTTATCCCGCCCCTGCGGGATCCCGCCAAGCGGGACAAACCGGATGTGCCGAGTGTTCTCGCTTTCGCGAACTTGCTCGTCCCTTGCCGGATAAATACTTTGTCCAATTACTACCTTATTCTCTCGTCCCAATTTCTTGAGGCGAGAAGTAAGGAAATAATTTATTTTTCAAGTTCGTTCTCTAAAACACTTAGGGACTCCCCTGCTTTTTGAAGTGCCTTTTCTATTGTTTTTAAATCCTCGAAACCTACATGGTCTACAGCGTATTCTATACCATTAACACTACTAACCGGAGTACCGTCCTCTGCAATTGTGTCTACACTTTTTTTCTTTTGCAAAGCTTCAATCTTTTTCTGTACAGTCCAAAATAGTCCACCTACTGAATGTCGTAATTCTCTCCACTCAGTTAAATGCTCTTGAAGAAGTTCTTCTCCGACATTTTTTTCTCCAATTTTTGGTTCTGTTGGTTCTGGCATAAATTTATTCTTTATCCTCCTTCGCTAAAGCTACGGAAGGATGATTTTGCTTTGCAAAATCACATTTTGACCTCGATGTCGACACCTGCAGGGAGGTTTAGGTTCATCAAAGCATCAATAATCTTTGGACTTGGCGCGGTGATGTCAATCAATCTCTTGTGAGTGCGCATCTCGAACTGTTCGCGGGAATTCTTGTCGATGAATGGCGAACGGTTGACCGTGTACTTCTGAATTTCCGTCGGCAACGGCACGGGACCGATGGGTCGTCCGCCAAAACGCTCAATCGTTTCCACAATTTGCTTGGCGGATTTATCAATAATCTTGCTATCATACGCCTTGAGCTTAATGCGAATACGCTGGGCTGGTTCTGGTTTCTTTTCGGCCTTTTTTTCTGATTTTTTTGGTGCTTTCGTTGCCATTTTATCTTTTTCTAAAAGAACGATTTACCCCCTCACCTTTCAAAAAGATGAGGGGTTTCGCTTCGCTTACTTGATCACTTTGGTTACCACACCGGCACCGACGGTTTTGCCTCCTTCGCGAATCGCGAAGCGCAACTTCTCGTCCATGGCCACTGGGGCAATCAATTTAACATCTAAGGTAATCGTGTCGCCGGGCATAACCATTTCCGTTCCTTCTGGAAGAATGATTTCTCCCGTCACATCAGTCGTTCGGAAATAGAATTGCGGTTTGTAACCTTTAAGGAATGGAGTATGGCGTCCGCCTTCTTCTTTGGTCAAGACGTAAATCTCGGCTGAAAAATCGGTGTGCGGAGTAATTGAACCCGGCTTGGCCAAAACCTGACCGCGTTCAACATCTTCTTTCTTGGTGCCACGAAGCAAGATACCAGCATTGTCGCCAGCTTGACCTGAATCCAACTGTTTGTTGAACATTTCGATACCGGTAACAACAGTCTTCTGGGTCGGTTTCAAACCAACTATCTCGATTTCTTCGTTAAGCTTGATGGTTCCACGTTCAATTCGACCAGTAACAACCGTGCCACGACCTTCAATCGCGAAGATGTCTTCGATTGGCATCAAGAACGGTTTGTCGGTATCACGGACTGGGTCGGGAATAAAGCTATCGAGCGCATTCACCAATTCAATGAATGGCTTGGTATCGTCGTCTTTGGCAGTCGCAGATAGAGCTTTTGTGGCAGAACCGCGGATAATCGGGGTGGTTTCGCCGGGGAATCCGTTCTTGGTGAGCAATTCACGGATTTCAGCTTCAACTAAATCGGCCAATTCCGGGTCATCAACCATATCCATCTTGTTCATGAAGACAATTATATACGGTACACCAACCTGACGGGCAAGCAAGATGTGTTCTCGGGTTTGAGGCATCGGACCGTCCGGAGCGGAAACAACCAAGATTGCGCCATCCATCTGGGCGGCACCTGTAATCATGTTCTTGATGTAGTCGGCGTGGCCGGGGCAATCAACGTGCGCGTAATGACGCTTTGGAGTTTCGTATTCAGAATGGTGGGTAGAGATTGTAATACCTCGAGCCCGCTCTTCGGGAGCAGCATCAATTCTATCGACTCCTTCAACGCGGGCGCTGTAGCCCTCGTCTTTATACATGTCTAAAACATGTAAAATCGCCGCCGTAGCGGTTGTTTTACCATGGTCAACGTGGCCAATCGTGCCGACGTTTACATGGGGCTTCGTTCTTTCAAATTTTCCTGCCATCCGTGTATATAACTTAAGGGTTTTTGCGTATCGGTTGAATTGCTAGCCGAGACGTAAGAATCCTGAAGCTATCAGTTAATATGTGCAGTATCAATTGTAGCTGAAATGATAAACCTAGTCAATACCCAACCCCTTCTCTTCTTCTTCTATCTGCTCCTTGAGGGCCAAGATGTCTTTATTGATACGTTCCAAGAGTTCCAGTTCTCCCGTTACTGGAACCGTTCCCGACATAATATTAGCCATAGATTGAGCAGGGGCATCCTGTTCATCACCCAGCAAATCCTTGTAGGTCTTATAATCCACGACCACAATGGAAGGCTCCCCGTTCTCCAAAATCAACACCGCCGTTGACTTCTTGAGCATTTTTTTGAGCGCTCCTATTTCCATTGGGTTATAGTATCTAAATGGTTTATAAATTGCAAGAATTAAAAAAACCGGTGCCTCGGTCTGCCTCACGACAGTCCTTGGCACCGGAAATTGAGTGGTGACTAGGATTCAGAGTTTGGTCCGAATCTCATCCAGTCCAGAATCTGACTCTCTGAAGGTTCGGGCTCGCCGTTTTCTCGCGCCTTCCTAATCACGATTTCAACATAGCTGGCGATGTTCTTCGCTGCCGGCGATTTGTACCTCTGTTTGTCGTTGGCAATAATCTGACGCAAGGCCAGCATGGCAGCGAATGACTCTTGGCGCCGCAACTGAGAAGTCGCTAGCCCCTTCTCTATCTCGGCAATCCGGTCAAGCATCGCCTGAAGAGATGGGTAGGTGTTGATGAGGCGAAGCGCTGTTTCAACTGGAAGACCTTGTTGGTCCTTCAACTCAACCCAGTCAACATTCGGAACACCCGCAACATCCGGTATATCTTGAGTCGTGCGAACAATCCTCCAGTGCATCGAACCCGAACCATAGATTGCACTCCGCCGGCGCCAGAACTCCCCACGATGCAAGAGGAACATGAGAAGAATCGCGCCTGGCACACTAAACAGGATCGCTTCCAAAAGTATTCCAATCATCACACACCTCTCAGCGATAGGCCTTATATCCTACCGGTGACAAGGGCTGCGAACAGCCATTCCGCCAGAATTGGCAAGACTTTCCGTCCGGAGCTTGTTAACGAACGAGATTTATTTATACCACATCCATAATAAAAATCAAGCCGTGCTTTAGTAAATAATAAAATAAAAATCCGGTGCCTCGGCCTTGTCTCGCGACAGTCCTTAGCACCGGACAGAACAAGAACGGCTCTAGGCGAGAAGACCTGACAACTCGCTCACTGCACTGCTGATTTTCTTCTGTCGTTCAGACAGAAAACCAGTAATGCGTACGTACAGGCCTTTTGCGACAATTTGCTCGGCACAATTGAGAAACTCGTCGTTAACGATTCTCCTTCTTAAGAACTCCAAAATCCGAGCCAAGTTCAGGAGTACACAAAGAGGAATGCCTTGATACTCTTCAAATCTCGAACCGATTCCCCCATGGAACTCGTGGGCCACAACGCATTGCGTCGGTTTGCTCCACGGCCCCCGATTTATATCCCACTGGCGGAGAACATCTTCTTTAATCCAATGGTCAGTTGTGTAGGGAAGGGAGGAGAGAAGCACCAGTGCCTGCCGAAGCACGTTGTGAGCAAGCGGGTCTGGCTGTTCAAAATCGGAGAGATAACTCACCCTTCCGGCAACCTCTCCATTGCCAAGTCGGGGAGAAATGATGTAGGCCTGCACCAATACCCTCGTACCGGCCCCTTTCTTCGCTTCTGGGTCCACACCTGGGTCTTGAATCATTGCCCGAACAATGACCTGCTTCTCCGCAATACTTCGAAACTGTTCCACATTCATACCGTCCTCCGTCGCCTAGGCACAGCCGTCGGCTAGGAAATGTCAGCCCACCATGAGCCGAACTCCTCTGTTTTACAAAACCAAAGACAATCTGTCAAACAAAACCTCGCTAAAGAGAGCGGGGCTTTTGTTTTTATAGACCCTCCTTGGTAAGTAATTTTTAGACCTACAAAACCACGATTCAGTGAGCGTTTATTTCGATAAGCATTCTAGATAAACTTAAAACCTGTCCTTTGGCCCAGTAGCGGAAGGGGTCCCGCTTCGCGGGGAAACCGACGGGACTGGTTCCCGGGTCTGGGGCAAAGTGACAGGTTTTTGGTTTATCTGGCGGACGAGGAATGGTTACTTTTTCCCTTCGATGATTTGTAACGCCACGTTCGCTGGAACGGGTTCATAGTGGTCAAACTCCATGGTGTAGTTGCCACGGCCTTCGGTCAGAGAGCGAAGGGCGGTTGAATAACCGAACATTGAAGACAACGGGACGCGGGCATCAATGACTTTCAAACTCAATGTTGAGCGGTCAACGATATTAATAATCTGGCCTCGGCGACCGGCAATATCGCCTGTCGTTTCGCCCATGGATTTTTCAGGAATAATAACTTCCACTTTCATAATCGGTTCCAATAAAACTGGCTTCGCTCGTTTGGAAGCTTCCTGTAAAGCCGTTGAACCCGCCATTTTGAAAGCGATTTCAGATGAGTCAACTTCATGGTAGGAACCGTCATAAAGCGTTACTTTCATGTCTACTAACGGGAAACCGGCGACAACGCCTCGTTCCATGGCCTCTTGAACTCCTTTTTCGGTCGGTTTAATAAATTCTTCGGGAATAGCTCCGCCTTTAATGGCATCAACGAATTCATAACCGACTCCGCGTTCAAGCGGTTCAACTCGCAACCAAACATGGCCATACTGACCACGCCCACCGGACTGCTTGATGTATTTGCCTTCGGCCTGAGCTTCTTGAGTAATTGTTTCTTTGTAAGCGACTTGCGGGCGACCAACATTCGCCTCCACGGCAAATTCTCGGCGCATGCGATCAACAAGCACATCCAAATGCAACTCGCCCATACCGGAAATGATGGTCTCTCCGGTTTCAATATCAGTCCGAATGCGGAAAGTCGGGTCTTCGTCAGAAAGTTTACGCAAAGCCATGCCCATTTTTTCTTGGTCGGCTTTAGTTTTTGGTTCAATGCGAAGCGAGATAACCGGTTCAGGAGCGACAATACCCAAAAGTGTGACGGGATGTTCGGGATCACAGAGCGTGTCGCCGGTTTTAGTGGATTTTAAACCAACTGCCGCGGCGATACCGCCGGCATCGATTTCTTTGATTTCCTCGCGTTCGTTGGCATGAAGACGAACAATTCTGCCGATACGTTCTTGCTGACCGGTCCGTGTATTTAAAACATACGAACCAGCTTGAAGCACGCCGGAATAAACGCGGAAGAAGGTTAGTTGGCCAACATAAGGGTCAGTGGCAACCTTGAAAGCCAAAGCTCGGAACGGGGCGCTATCTGACGGTTCAGCAATAACATCTTCGCCTTTTTCGTCTTTACCGATTGTTGGCGGAACGTCTAATGGTGATGGAAGATAATAGGCGACGGCATCAAGAACAAGCTGGACGCCTTTGTTTTTCAAAGCCGAACCACAAAAGACAGGATAAATCTTGCCGGCAATAACCGCCGAACGAAGAATCGTTTTAAGTTTTTCAACCGGAATTTCTTTACCTTCCAAATATTGGCTCATCGTCTCATCGTCGTTCTCAACAATTTTTTCTATTAAAATAGCTCGTTCTTTTTCGGCCTCAGCTTTCAGTTCAGCGGGAATTTCGCCTCGGACAATTTTCTCCCCCTTGATGCCTTCGAACTTAACAAATTCCATTTCAAGTAAATCAACCACGCCAGTAAATTTATCTTCGTGACCATCGGGAATCTGCATCTTTACGGCGTCAGGAGTGAGACGTTCCAGAATGGATTGGTAAGAACGTTCGAAAGACGCTCCCAGACGATCAAGTTTATTAACAAAACAAACGCGAGGTACATTATAGTCATCGGCATAACGCCAGTTGGTCTCGGATTGGGGCTCTACTCCGGCAACACCGTCAAAAACAAC
>Ga0180007_10006849_pt1 | contig 11000 bp, 8 predicted proteins | sample MM_PC_MetaG_FD_121122 | JGI IMG/M metagenome (GOLD analysis project Ga0180007, IMG submission 121122) | Groundwater microbial communities from the Aspo Hard Rock Laboratory (HRL) deep subsurface site, Sweden - MM_PC_MetaG | ecosystem: Environmental > Aquatic > Deep subsurface > Groundwater...
AAATCTTTCGAGTGAGAAACGTTACCTATTTTCCAATATAAAGAAAACATAAATCTCCTTTAATTAGTTCCCCAAACATTAAAACTAACATCGGTCTTAACTCCTTTGCAGTCTACTGCTGCTACAGAACTCGCAATGATAATATCGAAATAGGTAGTATGTCTCGTAGATCCAAATATAACAGGATGATATCCTGTTGCGGCATCACCAGCAGCATTAACTGCAAGAGTCGCAGTCACTCCATAATTAACTGTCGCCATAGGAGTTAAGAAAGTAACAGTAAATACAAACGTACCACCGCGATCACTAATCGTAACGGTATCAATATTAAATCCAGTCTGAATTGTTATTGCCGCACCAACGCCAGCGCCATCACAATTAAACATTCCCCAACACTTACATATATTTTTCGCATATAATGAGTTAGGATCGGGAGTATCACTATAAGATGGAAGAAATAATGGATTTAATCTAATCCCCATATTATTATAAATTATTGAGTTTATTATATTAAAACGATCGTCGGATTGATCGTAGTACATAGTCGGCCCAGTAGATGGATGACCGAATATAATTTTCCTACTATCGGCACTTAGATCTAAATCATCATCTATCGCCGCTAAAACAAGATCTCCTAATAAAGCATTATCTTTGTTTAAAGTATCATCTATGCTATTCGCATATTTATATCCATATCGATGTAAATACATCGGATGAGGATTTCTGTAAACGCCTAATGTAGATGGTCCGAATCCATTCAGCCCTTCTCTTGTATCACCTTCATCGAAAAGATGAATTAACTCAGCATGAGATAATCTATGTCCATCGAAATTAAAATCGACTCCAAACGTTCCAGTATGACGATGATTAAAATAACCTTGTCTTAGATGATAAAGAGTTCTAAGTGCATTAGTACCAGGAACGACTAATCTATAACGAGTAGAACCAGCTATTAAAGCAATACCAGTACATCTCACTACGTTATCTGAAATATAAGTAAATTCTCCACCAGATAAAACCTTACCATCGGTTGCATCCCAGATTTTCATATATCCTTCTGGGATAACATCTCCAGCAGATAGATTAGAAGTTAATGCATATGGTAATCTAATTGGATTAGTACCCATAGCATTATCTGGACTAACATAAGTATAATCTGATTCTTCCGCTGTTTTATCGCGCGGAAATAAAGTATTATCCAATGTTAGAGGACCACCTGGACCATCCCAAACGTCTCCATGTAATCCATATGATTCTATGGAATTAGGAGTAGTGATTTCATAAGTAGATCCTGAAATAAGAACGACTGTACAAAGAGGATCTGTTTGAGCCTCATCTGGAATAACATTAAAGGTAGCTCCATCATAAGAGTCATTTAAAGTATCGCATCTATATGTCAGAGTAAATCCTTCTACTATTTCCCAAGCACCACTAAACGGATTTTCTATAACGGCAGCAGCATTGATAAATACAACAGAAGTAGGAGTAGCATAATCATAAATTTCAAAAGAACCATTATTAGTTGGATTAGTTGCTCCGCTAATTGTTATAGTTCGTCCTATATCAGCTGTAGTAAAAGTAGTTCCAGCATCGCTAAAATACCACCAAGCTGGATTGACTCCTGTCCAAGTAATAGAATCTCCAGATCCAGATTTTCTTTCTAAACCTTCAGCAAGATACAAAATACCTTCTTGATAATCTAGATACCATTGTCCTGCACTAACTAAATTTTCTAACCGAGTTACTTGACCAGACGCTGCATTTATTTTTTGTGTAGAACCAGCAGTAACAACGTCTGAATATCCAGATGCTACACCAAAAGCCCAAGTAGCTAGATCATTATATGATGGATTATATTTATAATCTCCTAATGAATCAGATAACCATATATCCGTACCAATAGGAGTTTCTACAGCAGTACCAGAATCTTGAAATAAGATAGCTGGATAAGGTAACTTAAACATCTTTCTTCTAAAATGTTTTCCACCTACAGGATGACCAGCAATAAAAGTAACCTCATAAGTTTCTCTAATGCGTCCTAATTGACGTGGATTAAGCCACCCAGCAGACCCCAGAAGCCGCGAAAGATTTGGACCTACCGTAGGTCTTTCTTCTAAAGAATAAGCTCCAGCACCCGACATATGCGTCTGTTCGGTATATAAATCACCTATGGCAGAACTTATTCTTGAAACCGCTGTTTTTAACTGAGCTACCATCCCGGTTAACTTAGAACTACTCGGTTGTTCCCCTGCGGCGAATTCAACATTAACAATATCGTTTTTTAATGAGTCGGCCATTTAATCCTCGATAATAATCTTACATGGAGAATAACATTTAGTCATTAAACAATTTCCCAATATAAACCAAATCGTCCAAATGGATTAGAGACGCCTTCTTCATGCCCATAGGAATAGGGCCAGAACGGCTCAGGATCCATTGTAATAGGTCCGCTATATGGAAGCCAGGTCTCTCCTGCTATGACGTCAATGATAGGATACGGCCCAGCAACAGGGTTAATAGAGATATAGGTCGCTCCATCTATAGCAGAAGCCGGATCTTCTGATCCATCAGGGATTCTCCATCCAAAAGGAATTTCTCCTAATGAGTTGGAAATATAACTTCCTTTCATATAAAGAGGAATTTCTACTCGGAAAGTAAGCGAATTCGAATATAAGGTTCTTCCTAACTTAGGAGAATAAACAGAAGCTCTTAAGGTTAAGAGGCGATCTGAGATCACCCAATAAGCTCCTAGATTTATCGTCTTATTATAAACAATGAAACTACCAGTTGGAATATCTGACCAACTTCCAACAACAGTAATTGTATTGATTGTATTAGAAGCAACCCTTCTATATTCGTGCAAAGACGAGCTATATACAACACAATTTCTTAATTCATTAGAAGACCAAACCATGGCTGTATCAGTCGTTTGAGTTAGAGACGACCAAGTAATCGTAGCTAAGGAATGAACGGTTCCGTAAGAACTTGAATCAGGAACTGCTAATGTATCCGAATAAGTTAAAACATTTCCTCCAGAAATAGAGACTGGTCTAATTGGTACATAGGCTCCTGCACCTCCACTTATTGGATGAACGGCTAATGCATCCCATTTATACGCAATTGTCTTCCTTCCATTTAACTCGGTATCACTCCATTCAATCTCTCCTAAAACGGTATCAGCTCCAGGAATACCGATCGTTGGATCATCTTTTAATACATAATATGTATAGATATCATCAGAAGATGAATACTTTGCATTTAACGGTAAAGTTAATATATTTCCCGGATCAACGGTTGTTAGATAAAAACCTAATTCTTCCAAGCTTGTCGGCGGAATATAAAAACTATTTGCAATTCCGTTAAATCCAGTTCTCCTTTGAACGGAAGTAGAAGAACCTCCTATCCCTCCAAATGGAGGATCTGTCTCAAAATAGAAAGTGACTTCAGCGTTAGGAACTACTTCTCCGCTAGAAGATTTAACTATCGCAAACAATGAAGCATAATCCGCTCCGACATAAACAGGACCAAATACATTAGATAAACCAAAGTAAACATCTTTATTTGTAGTCAATTCAATCGAAGCAATATCCAGGTCGGTTCGAGAAAGAGTAACGAATCCTCTATTTAAGCTCTGCGAAAGAGGACTAACGTCGGCTTCGGTTGCGAGAGAGGTATCTCGATATCCTTCTTCTTCATACTCAATTCGTGGGACAGCTTTATAGGTAATATAAATTCCTCTATTTTCAGCAGGAGGAGGATTAATTGTTCCGGCAGAACCGAAGGTAATAATACCTAAATCTGTATCTAAGATAACTTGATTAGGACCAGTAAACGAATCTACGACAGAATAAGTTTCCCACGTACCAGCGGAAACATTTACGACATAGATTTTTAAATCTGAATCATTCACAATAGGGAATTTACTAGTTTCAAACTTTTGATTATCTAAACCGTCAGTTGATCCTAAATATTCAAAGTCATTAAAGTCGTCTAGAATACTTGGAGTATATAAAGAAGTGACTTCTTCAACTACATTTCGAGAAAAGACTAAATAGATATTTTCTCCCTTAATAAAAGAAACAAACTCTCTTTTTGTCGTATCTACATTATCCCAATAAAAAGTATCACCATCTCTAGTTATAAGTTCATTTCCATCATCATCTAAAAGACCACTAAAAGTAAATCGATGAGAATATTTTCTCCAAGAAAGATATTCGTTTTCTTGATCTCGTCGAAAGATATTAACTTCAATTGGTGATCCAGTACGTAACGATCTTCGTAAAAGATGAGCACTTCTACCAGTAGTAAAAATTGTAGTTGGATTTAATGTTTCTACAACAGAATCATCGGAAAAAAAGAACGTTGAATTTCTCCATATACTTAAATCTCCATTATGAATAACTGGAACCCATCTTTTTCTTCCGCGCGAAAAAACTTCTTTAATGCTTTCAACTTTTAAAGAAGTTCCTATTCTTCCAGCAATAGGTCCATTTTGCCAAAACTCTCTTGGGATAGAAAGAAGATGATTAGGTTTTAAACCTGGAAAAGGAAGAGTCTCGCAAATATTATCTCCGACCATATGTCTCATATCCCATTTCCATGCAGTCGGAGGATTGGGACTTTCAATACCAAGTCGACGCTCAGCTACTTTTTCTATCACAACGCGAAGAGTTGAGAAGTCGGTAAATGTTCTTGAAGGAACAGAAGCCATCATTCACCCCATAAACAAGGAGATCGATCAAATATTTGAGAGTAAATCTCTGATCCTTCTATACTAACTAATCCATGCTGGACTGAATTATCTAACATCACTTCAGTTTCAAAAACCTTCGACTGATAATTAGTATCTCTCAAAGAATATACCGCAATCGGAGACCATCTAACATGCCAAGGAAATATCCTATATAAATACCGACAAGTTCCCGCTCCAGAAGAAGATTTTTTAGAAGTTACTATTCCTCTTTTATAATTAACGAAATAATCACCATCTTGAGTAACTGGAGTTGATATTCCCCAGCAAAACGTAAACCCATTCTCGTTTTTAGTCGCAACTTCAGGAGATAGCTCTTTAGAGAAAACACTTATCTCAGAAAAATATAATGTACCAGGGATTAGATCTGTATGTTCTAAAGCAAAGAATGTATTTGCTGGAACCCATTCTTTATAAATAATCTGAGAAGATGTTCCTGGGAACAAACCATTAGCTTTTTCTTGTCCGGTTAAACCATTACCTAATTCAGCAATAAAATAAGAAGAAGTTCCAATCTCGGCAATTACATCTTCAAGAAGATAACCAGAACCATGAGAAAAAAAATCAATAGTTTTATCTATTTCATAATGATCATCATCAATATAATTACTATAAAGAATAATATTAGTAGATGTAATTCTTACGAAAGGAGCTGGGGCTCTCCATCCACCATTTGAAGGAACGGGAGAAATCTTTAAGCCAATAAATTCTTGTAGTCCAAGTTCTCTCGTTAAAGCATGTACTAATCCGTTATGATTAGATCCTCCTCTTAAGGGTAAGACCGATTGCAGTCTCTTATAGTACAAAATATTTTTTTCCGCCGGAAGTCTTTTTAAATCAAGAAACGTTCCATGAGCATCTAAATCATTCTTTGTTGGATAAGCCGTCGGAGAGGCAGTATATTTACCCGCATTCTCAATTACCCAATAAAGACTAAATGTATTTGTAGCCATCATGCGTCCACTTCTATATTAGAATACGATTCTCTGAAAATCAGAAGCTTGTTTTGAAAATCAGCTAAATATAAATCATAATGAAATTCTAATTTATAAGCTACTCCATTACCATTTATAACCCAAGGCTGCTGATATGAATCAAAGGCGATTGAGTTTACAGTGCCAACGCTTACTGGAAGAAGAAGAGAAGCTAAAGCGTTGTCATAACTTGAAGAAAGAATTCTCACGTCTGTATGGAAAATCGGACGACTTTGAGATTCAGTCGTTAAGGTATCAGCAATAATAGATTCTAAAAAGAAAGTATAAGCTCCTTTATCGCTAATCGTATAACTGATTCCATTTTCTTGATAACCAAGCTTTCTAAAAATAGATCCTTCTAAATGTTCAACCCATCCACTTGAAGAGAATGGAATTTCTGATCCATTAGCCGTAATACATACTCGGGTTCCATCTGGTTTCTGAACGCTTAATCTTGTTCGTAAGACACGGAAAAAGGGTCTCTTCATATTGTAATCAATAAGGATTGTATCGCCTTGAGTAACATATTCTTTTTCTAATTCTAATTGAATCACGGCTTCCGTTGTCGCCTTAGATATATTTTCCATATTTTCTACACGGGGACTAGGAACATAAAAATGAAGATAGGATCCATCCGTAACAATTACAAATTTTCTTCTAGGCCAAGGACTTAAAGAAACCCCATTAATATTAGAACCAGCAGAATCTAATAATTGAGTTTCGTATATAGCATGCTTATAATCATGCCCTTCTTCAACTAAAGTTAAATCATCCGCCGAAAAAACTAATTGTTTTAAACTTGATCCAAATGATCTTGAATCTAAATACCAAAATCTAAACTTCTCTCTATCTGCACAAACATTCAATCCGAAGAAATCCAGATATTCAGTTTGTCCAACAGAAAGCCAATCTATTCTTAAAGAGGCGGTACTATCAATGTAACTAGTCTCAATAGAATAAATCTCTGACCAAGCTAATCGAGTTTGAACGGTTCCGTTAAATCCAAAATAAACCTTTTCAGTTGCTTCTCTTAGATGAATATCTCTACCAGTTAAAGTCACAGAAGCTTTTACTTTTGTTCCCATATAAGACTTAGTGGCATTCCCATTATCAGAAAGAGTAATCCATAGTTTTCCAGGTTGAGCGGGAGAAACCAATATTCCACTTGAAAGGTCGGCAACTAAAGTAGATGACAAGACCGGATAATAAGAAAAAGAATCTTCACTTAATTCAATGCGAGTTGGAATTCCATACCAAAATTCTTCAAGACTATTTGCTTGAGCTTGATTTAAAGTAATCCAAGTCCCATCAAGTTGTCCTCTTATAGAAGTCGGGGCTAAATAAACGACTGAATCAGGATACTGATAAGTTCTCCATTCAAAAGTAATTGGTAAAGATAATCTAGATAAACCTTCTAATTGCTGCAAATCAGAACTATTTAAAAGATAATTTCCTAAATTATAATTTGCCCACCAATAAACTTCTTCTAAATCTCGACCCATTGGTTCAAGGAGTTGTTGACCAACAGATTGAGCTAGCTTTCGAATCCTCGACCAAGGAGGGAATCGATTAGCTAATCGTTGAGTAATCCAAGCTCTTCGATTTTTTATCGATTCCAGCATTAGGTTAACCTTATCGGATCAGAGATACTTGTCTCGGCTGTAATTCGAGCATGACCTGGGATAGTTAATTGATCAACAATTAAACGTTCTCGGCGACGACCTCCATCGGCTAATCTTGCTGGATACCAAACAAAAACTCTATCAAAGAAAGTAGTGGCATCATATCCAACGGAAGAAATCCGATCCTCATTTTGTTTTAAATAATTTACTAAATCAGATAACATAAGACTTTGTCCTAGTGCCATCGAATTTAAATATCTTAGTAATCTTAAAGACGCGGCGTCTCTAATCTCAGACTTTATTGCCAGTTCATAAGAACTCTTAAATGAAATCGTAGAATTAATTTCAATTCCAATTTCATATGGTTTTCGTGCATAACCAATTGTTCCTTCTGCCATTACTCCATCAATAGCAGATTGAACATCTGAGATCGTCTTATCCGAAATAAAGGCAGAGATAGATTTTATATAAACGTTAAATCTACCTACTCCATCTTCCCAAGGAATAATAACTACGTCAGCTACACCAGGAACTGATTTTGCTGCATTAGTAATTGAAACTGCATTTGCTTTTTCCGCCGACGTAATTTCTTTTGAAATCCTATATCGAAGAGAAGCGTTACTCTCTTCATCAGTTCCATTAAGAACAGGCTTCATATTCTCGATAACAAGAGATCGATTTAAATAATCAGCATAACCATTAAAATTTTGAGAAGCGACCATTTTAGGTGAAGAGAGATTACCTAAAGATCCAGGAGTTAAAGATCTGGCGGAAACGAACATTTCAGTATTTGACGCTCCTGCGAAAGCGTCAACTGTTATTTCATAATGAATACTTCGATCATATATTGTTTCAGCCGAATCAATATCGGCATACATATCAGCCGCTTCTTGATGAACGGTTGCAACTGCGACGAGTCTTGTTCCAGCAGGAATAGTAAATCCTACTCCTCCATTAATAGATCCAAAATTCCCACCACCAAAAACAGAATATCGAAATACTCGATCTTCAGCTAAAGCTTCGGCGTTTCTTGACGTATATCTCGCAATTCCAACGGTAGCAGCAAAATAATCTAGAGACTGTCCAAACGTTGTAGGAAGGAAAGCTTTCTTTAGGTTAGCCTCTTGAAGAGTAGCTAGATTCTCTACCTCCTTCGCATGTACCTCAATTAAAGATCTAGCCTTACTCCCAGAAGCCATCTGCTTTATATTTGTTTGAGAAGAAAGAGAAGTAATTCCTCTCGTTACGACTTCACTATAATTACCAGTAAATTCGGGCATTTATACCACCGTTAGTTCCTGTTCTGCCGTATCATACAATAACTGACTTTTTAACATTCTAGTTCGTCCGCTACCCGGATCAGTTACGGTAACTGTGATGTCGTAGAATAATTTATGTCGACTTACGGGAAGATAACGAATCCTAATTGATTCCCTAGGTAGGAATCCTCCTAAAGTTAAAGCGCTCATAATTCTCGTTCGACCTTCCTCTGCTGTTCTTTTATTATTCATCTCCCCTAGAAGTTCTTCTAAATTAGCTCCTATTTCAGGATGAAGAGCCCAGTCTTTAAATGAGGACTGGCAACGAGTTCTCATTTCTTGCCATAGACTTCTAAACACATCAAAACTTGTATCTTTTAAATCTCCGTCTAAGCCTAGGGCAACGTCTCCATCTAGTGTCCAATAAAGATCAGTTAACATCTTAACCCAACTATACCAGCGTTAAAGTAATTGACCAAGGAGATCCGCTACTTCTTGCGCGAAAGAAGTAAATCCAGATACTGGTGAATTAGCTACTAAGATTGGTTGAGGATTAACTGCCGTAGAAGGAAGTTGAGCCTTATATGCAGTAGGTAATGTATAAGAAGTTCCAATTCTAATATTTTCTGGATTCGCGCGAATAGAAATATTTCCGACTATATAACATCCACTATCATCGGTATAGAAGAAACTCTCATTACTACCAGCAAGTCTTGAAGAATTCTCGTTTAGTTCTAATCCAGCAAGTGAATCACTTGATGCTTTTAAAATTCGCCGTCCCATTAAACCCCTCCTCCCCCTGCTACCGCAAATCTAAAACCACAAGCAGGCATCTCATTTAAGTTGCCTACTGGAGTTCTCTCTCGTGGAGGTACGATTCTCGCCACTCCCTTTTGCCAGTCTTCTCCATAATATTCTATTCTTACTCTCAAACCAATTAAGTCCCGAGGAGAACCATATAAACTAGATAGATAATCAGGGGAATCTTCTAACGGAACAAACCATGAATTATTTCCAGACGAAAAGTCACTACTTTCTATTGAAACAAAAGGAATATAATATTCGACTTCATTAACAGTATAAACATCAACGATATAACCATAAAGACTATGGAGGACTCGACTCCCTTCAAGATGATTAATCGATCTCGAAATACTATGATCAGTTTTAATCATGCACCACCTCCTTGTCCAGCAATAGCTCTCGCAACTCCAAGAGAAATATTATTAGCAAAACCATCAAGATGAAATTGTCTCCATCCTTCTCTGACCGCATCGAATTCTGCACATAATTCTCCTCTGATAGAAGCAAATAAACCATCTTGTCGAAACCCATCTAAACCTGAGAAGAAAGGTCTTTCACCGACAATCAACGGACAAACCCAAATTGGTTGTCGATTTTGAGTCCATCTAACAATGTAATATCCTCCCATCCAAGCAAGAGAAGCCGCCGCTACTCCAACTGCTGTTGCAACTGGACCGGTTAAGGCTCCTGTAACTAAAGCTCCAGTAGCTAATCCAGCAACCGTCATTCCTCCTACTGAGCTAGAACTAAGTCGAGCCCCCATATAACGTTCGCTGATAGCGCCAATCGCAGCGTTTCTCGCTTCACTAGTCGAACGAGTAGACCATTCATTTGTTCCAGTAATTAGATCTGGTGTAATTTCAGTAATCCAACCGGTCTCAGCAGAGAAAGTATCTACAACTTGTTCAACTTCAAAAGTTCCAAACATTGAAGTCCGCTCATCATGAAGATAGCAAGTGTCATAAACATCGATATCCATACCAGTAACGACAAGTTCTCCTTTATAAACATCTTTAAGATGACGATTAAGAAGACCGATACAATATCTTCGAGCCATTGTTTCGTTCTCACAACTAGGATAAGAAAATGATTCAACTCGTGTAAGCTCATCAGGAATAGAATCATCGGCTTTTATTGTATAAACGCTTCCATCACCATATTGAAGATTTACAGCATTAAAAACTCCCTTATTAGAAGCTCTAATATTATTCATCAAAATATGATGTTCACTAGTAATTAAATGATATCTTCTAAATGGTTTAAATCTACCTAAAGTTTGAGCAATATGAAGTCCGGCCGCTCCCGATAAAAATTGATTTGATGCTAATTCTAAAGATGTTCTTAAGAAGATATAATAAGCATCAAATCCAAGAGCTGAAACTTCAGCAAGAGAACCTAAATCGACTCCAGCTATATTTGCTGTATTTGCTGCCCGATTTGAATCAAAGTGAGACACGGATCTAACTAAGTTCATCGTTACTCCGAGAGCACTTCTTCTCATCGCATCTAAGTTCGCCTGTCTAAGTCTTTGAAGAACTAACATTTCTGCGCGGGTAATTTGATCCGACCAATAACTATGCGACGGAATACC
>Ga0180007_10006850_pt1 | contig 11000 bp, 11 predicted proteins | sample MM_PC_MetaG_FD_121122 | JGI IMG/M metagenome (GOLD analysis project Ga0180007, IMG submission 121122) | Groundwater microbial communities from the Aspo Hard Rock Laboratory (HRL) deep subsurface site, Sweden - MM_PC_MetaG | ecosystem: Environmental > Aquatic > Deep subsurface > Groundwater...
AGGATCTTGAAGAGTTAGATGTCCCATTGATATCTTTGGGGCAACAGATGAAAACTATTGAGTTAATTCAGAAAGTTGAAGTTATATGTGAAGGCCTTAAAGACCAACTAGATTCTAGGAAAAAGTATATAGAAAACTTGAAGAGAGCTATTCTTTATTCAGCATTTAACGGTGAATTATGATTGAATTTCTTATTCACAAAACTCCAATGTTTTTCTTTAAATGGTTTCATAGATCTATTTTTGGGAAGAGGAATATGGTTGTATTCGAAAAGTTTCTTAAGTATTCAAAATGGAAGTATATGTTTGTGAGAGGTGAAGATGTTTGGGTTTGTCAGGATGACCTTATTTACAATGTTATCGTTGAAGATGCTACTCAAGAATTTAAGGAGCTTTGGGTTGAAAAATTTCCAGATAAAAATGCTCATAAAGTTTCTATTGTGTTAACTGTAAATGGGAACCCCGTTGAACAGGTCTATTTTATTTATGTAGATGGATTTAGATTTTGTGTACCGATGCCAGAGCAACAAGTTATAAATGATAAGGTACATTTGTTTTGGGACAAGAACTCAATTCGATTCAAAGTACTAGAAATGTTTATCAAAAATGATACAAGCAAAACGGATCGTTTCTCTAGATATATGGAAGTTGCCAAGCGGTGTGATATTTCAATAACTTATATCTAACTATGTCTGACTACTACAAACCACAGCGTACTCGAAACATGTTTGACCCCCAGTCGGCTGAGCCATTCAAACTTAGTAGGTCAAAGATAGATCTTTTTCTTGAGTGTCCAAGATGTTTCTATATTGATAGGTGTTTGGGTACTGGTAGACCGCCTGGATATCCATTTTCACTCAATTCTGCTGTGGATACACTTCTCAAGAAGGAATTTGATTTTCATAGATCTAAAAAGACAGCACATCCTTTGATGAAGGCTTATGGGGTGGATGCAATTCCTTTCCAGCATGAAATGATGAATGAGTGGAGAGAGAACTTTAAGGGGGTGCAACATTTACATGAGCCTACAAATTTGATTATTACTGGGGCAGTGGATGATCTTTGGGTCAATCCTGAGGGGCAAGTTATTGTCGTGGATTACAAAGCTACTTCAAAAGTTGGGGAGGTGACTATGGAGGATGAATGGAAGATTGGATACAAGCGTCAAATGGAGATTTACCAATGGCTATTGCGTCAGAATGGGCTTGATGTGAGTGACTTGGGATATTTTGTTTATGCGAATGGTTCGACTGATAGAAAAGCCTTTGACGGTAAACTAGAATTTGATGTTACGCTGCTTCCGTACGAAGGAAGCGACTCTTGGGTAGGGGAGACTATCCAAAAGGCTCGAGAATGCCTTGTAAATGATGACATTCCCGAACCTGGTGATAATTGTGACTACTGTGCATACCATTTGCAGGTGAATAAACATTTAGGATAGCGTATGGGGGGGTCTTTGGAGTTTTGTAATCGTTGGGGTTGAGATGCGTGAGTCGTCTATTTTCTCAATTTTCCTGCTGTTGGTATTTTAGAAAGTTGCAATGTTTTTGTATTGCAACACGTGCTTTAGTTTCCTTTGGTGTCTTGTTGTTCTTTATAGTTCTTGAGTTCTTTTAGTTGTTGTCTGTAATTTGTCATTGAAGTGTCGTGAGTATGTCGTTCTTGTGTCTCACTTGTTGTTTGATTGTTTTGGTAATCTTCATATTTTACGATTGTTATACGCGTGGTTTTTGTTAGGTTTTCTTTTATCAGGCTACCTTCTTTCTCTAGATCTCTAAACCATCGGCGGACTTTTGACTTATGCCATCCCCATCTTTTGGCATACCAGTCTTGTGCGTATACGATTTCCCCTCTTTCACACATTACTCCGTTCCACCATTTGTCTTCGTGGTTAGCAATCATTATGAGGTCGATCCATGCTTCATACCTAGTGGCTTCACGATTACTGTTTAAAAAGTGATACTTGGAGTCCATTATTTTGCGATGAATTTTTATCCAGCCTCTATGCATTATTTTTGGGATTAAAATGGTAAATCTTCCATGAGTACTTCTTCTGGTGTAATTCTTTTTTTATAACCTGTTCGTTTTTCAAATTTTCTCTGAATTCTTTCTTCTTTCTCATATTTGATTGCCTGTTTTTTTATGAATTGATGAAAGTCATATTCGAAGCCAGTGTATAAAGCTGTTTTTAGTATTTCTGCGATTCTATCTTTTTTAATTCTTGGTCTTTGGTTCTTGAGGTGTATCTCCAAAGCTTTGTATTTATTTCCCACTTCGTAGAGTGCTATGATTGGTGTTTGATTATTTTTAGATGAGTTCATGGTTTGTGTTGTTAAATTGATATAAAGAATTTATTTGATGTGTCACTCTTTGGAAGGCGGTGATTTGTTCCTTTTCTTCCCCTCGTTTTCTATGCGTTTTTGTATCCCTTCAAGTATTTTGAAGAACTCTATGTAGGTCTGAGTTTTGCCTATGTTTCTTTTTTGCATTTCCGTCTGTTATTTGACACAGAAGAGGATAGTTCGTTATAATGACTTTGTGTAGCCAGAAATTGACTGCACGCGTGCAGTTCTGTTATAATTTAACCTGTAAAATATGATAAAGCAGTCTTCTGAAATGTTTAAAAACGCTTATAAGAAAAAAGGTTTTTCATTGAGATCTTTGGCAGAAGAGGTAGATAAAAGCTTCAGGACTATAGGTTTGTATGCTGATGGGACTCATCCTATACCCGAAGGGTTAGATGAGGAATTCGCAAATTTATTGTTTGATAACAGTGAGGATAAGATGCGATTTTTGAATCAAATTGCAAAAGATCGCAAAAAGTTTTTGAACATAGCTGATGATGTTAAAAATGTTAAAAAAACTTTTACTAAAATGAAAAATAGGTACAAGGTTGTTATTAAGCCAGTAATAGCGCCTAGTAAGAAGAAAGCAGGACAAATCATGCCTGTATTTGGTGATTTAAGTGCGCAGGTGGATGTTTTTAAATTGAGCAAAAATGATGATGAGTTGATTTTAACGATTGATTCTAAATGCGGTTGTATGCTTTTTATTGAAGGTGTTTTGGAAAGAGTTTCTCAGAAGGATTTGGAGGATTTTATTTCTAAGCAAGATTCATATTTTAGTTTGGGCTTGATAGAGCTTGTTAGAAAAGAACTTGAGAAGGATCCTCTTGGATATTTGGTTTCTAAAAATGAAGGCAATATGTTTTTGGATAATGCTGTTGTTCAAATGATTATTGTGCATTTGGATTGGGCTCGGAAGTTTGTTGATGGTGATTATGATTTTTTGTATAAAACTTTTTCTATTGATGAGAAATCTATTGATGAGGAATTTATTGATAAGGAGTCTGGTGTAAGGCGTAAGTTTGGTAGTAAAAAAGCAGAACTAGAATTCCGTTTGTCTACCAGTTTGGATTTTTCAAAAGGTTTTATAGTAGATGGGATGTTCTCAAGAGAAGAGGTTGAATCTATATATAAAACTTTGATGAAGAAAGTTCGAAAAAATTTCAAATAAGTAATTCTCTATGTACATAGTTTACACTCGTAAATCGACTGACGATTCTGATAATCAAAAGAATTCCATACCTTTTCAAAAAAAGGTTTGTAAAGAGTATGCAAAGAATAAAGGGCTTCAAATTGCGGATGATTCTGTAGATGAGATTATGGAGGATGGTATGATATCTGAAAGGCACTCTGCTTATAAATCCTCTGCTATCTCAGTAAGTGGGGCTGGTCTTGTTGAGTATCAAATTGAAAGGCCAAAATTCATGCAAATGATCTCCTGGCTTCTTGAGGGAAAATATGAGGGGGTTATTGTACTTTGTTGGGATAGGATTTCCAGGAATGAACAATCTGATTTAATTGTGAAAGAGTTGATAGATAAGCATGGTATCAAAATAGAATTTGTTCAAGCGGATTATGATCAGGGAACAAGTGCTGGTGCTTTGCATAGGGACGTGGATGGTATGTTTGCTCGTCATCATAGTCGAGTGACCTCTGAAAAAGTAAAGTCTGCTTTCGAGAAACTTAGAAGTGAACACAGGTGTGTTTATAGTTCTCCTATTGGATATATTGATGAGGGGTCAAATTTGAAGAAGTTTGATCCGGAACGTTCTCCACTCATTAAACGTATTTTTGAGCTTTATGCTACAGGTGAATGGGCTATGAGTGATTTGGTTAAATGGGCTAACGAACAAGGGCTGACGTCTAAGCCTAAGAGGAGAAGGCGTACTAAATCTGAGATGCTTAAAGGTGTTGAAATTGAGGAGAAGGGCAGTAAGCCAATCAATAAATCAACCATTGGTTATCTTTTGAGCAATCCTTTTTATATCGGGAAGTTAAAACATGATGAGGAGTATTTTGATGGGATTCATCCTCCTTTGATTAGCAATGAGCTATTCAGCAAGGTACAGGCGATGCTTAAGAAGAAATGTGTGACTGTGAAATATCACGATCAGGCTTTTTTTACCTATCGGAATTTCTTTAGGTGTGCTGATTGTGGGCGAGTATATACTCCTTATAGGGCAAAAAAGAACGGAGAAGTTTACTATAGCTCTAGATGTAAGGATGGTTGTACGAATGCCAAGCGAAACATACATGAGAGGCATTTTGATGAAATTATGAAAGGAGTGATGGATAGGGTTCATTTTTCTGATGAAGAGCTTGAGGAGATCGAAAAAGGGGCTAAGAGTGGACTTAAAAAGGTTGCAAGCCAGAGAGATTCAGAATTGGAAGATGTTAATCGAAGGAGGAGAAAGGTACTGAAGGATCTCGACTATCTGAAAAACAACAAAATGTCACTCCTCAGGGAAGGGGCTTATTCCCCCTTAGAATTGAGGGAGGAATCTGAAAGGCTAATAGGGCAGCTCAAGGAGGTAGATGCTGTTATGGAAGCATATACGGAATCCGAAGAAGAAATGCTTGATTTTGTTTTGAGCTTTTCCGAACTTGTCAAAAGGGCTTCTCTCCTTTATGAAGTTGCTTATGATATCGAAAAAAGGAAACTGGTTAACATGATGCTTTCCGAACTCACTCTTAAGGATGGAAAAATGGCTTCCCTTAAGGCACAAGAGGATTTTGAACCTATCTTGAATAGGGCTAACGTACAGTCTGGCTCGGGAGGTGGGATTCGAACCCACGACATTTCGGTTAACAGCCGAACGCTCTACCACTGAGCTACTCCCGAATACTGGTTGTTTTTACTTCTTTCGGAGGCTGATTATCATTCTTCCTATGACTTGTTTCTTGCGAGCATAAGTTAAGGGAGCTTCTTCAGCGGGGACACTATATCCAAGTTCTTTTGCCTTTTCAATGAAATTTTCTAAGAATATCGGGTTATTTTGCAAATTGAAGAACGGGAGGGCGAGGACTACCTTGGTTCCTGAAGGGATTGGGGTTTTCAAAAAATCTAAATATAGAGGTTCGAGCTTCGCGAGTGCGGCTTTGGCTTCTTCGGGAGTGGGGAACCCTTTTTGAGGGGGTCCGAGGTAGGATTCGGCGACTATTGTGCAGTTTTTCGGGTAAGAATCGATTTCTGTGGCGTCTTTGATTTCCAGAGGACACTCTTTGCCTATCCATTTGAGATTTTTTTGTGAGTCCGAGATGGCTTTTTCGCTTAGGTCTGAGCCTTTTGCCTGGAAACCCATGAGCAAGGCTTCCTGAAGTATCGTTCCCGAGCCGCAGAAGGGGTCGTAGACCAATTCTTCAGGCTGAGCCAGGTTTATCATGATTTGGGCCAGTTTTGGCGGTAGCATACCGGACATGTCGTCTCTGGCCGGCCTTTCATAGTCGCGTTTGCTGTAGGCGGCGATGTTTTGAGTTGCGACTGTATGTGAGAGGTAGGTTTTTTCGTTTGTGAATATCAGGTTGAGTTCGGTGCAGTTTGCGGACTGTATGCTTGAAAGGTTTTTGCCGTCTTGGTTTAGGTAGCGTGAGCTGATTTTTTCTTGCTTGAGCTTTGGTTTGAGTTCTTTTAGGATTTTTTTTAAAAGTCCTGTTCGAGAAGGATGGATCGAGAGTCCGTACTGAAATTTTCCGCTATTTGGGATGTTTTTTTTGAGTTCATTGAAAATTAATTCAGTGAAATTAACAGGCAGTGAGGCCGGTAATTCTTGTTTAACTTCACTTATCTTTATTGTGCCTCCCAATCTTTTTAAAATCTTCGGATCTGCGTTTTTGACAAGAGCGAATCCTCCCAGATCTTTTGCTTCAGGATAAAAAGTCAAAATTTCTGTAAGACAGAGTTTGGTTTCTCGACCTAGATGAAAAATATGTTGCATAGTGAGGTTACAGTAACAGATTTCACTTGATGCGCAAGCGATAAAGCATTGGTTTTCTCCTCCGAGTTTGGTACTTTTAAGTTCCAAATATTTTAACCAAAAATCAAATGGCTTATGCACTGAATAAAGTTCAGATTATCGGGAATTTAACCAGAGATCCCGAATTGAGACAGACTCCTAACGGAAATTCCGTTTGCGGGCTTGGAATTGCCACTAATTCTGTTTGGAAAGATCAGAATGGGGAAAAGCAGGAGCGTGCGGAGTTTCATAATGTTGTTTGCTGGGGGAAGCTTGCCGAAATTGCAGGACAGTATCTCAAAAAAGGTTCGAAAGTTTATATTGAAGGACGACTTCAGACTCGGGATTGGACAGGTGACGATGGAGTTAAGAGATACAGAACCGAAATCGTTGCCGAGAATTTGATTATGTTGGATTCTCGAGGCGGAGAGGCTTCTTCTATGGATAGAGAGGCTGGTGGAATTAAAGGAGATACGGAGGACAGTGTTGAGGATTTTGAGGATAAAAGTGATAGCAAAGCGGCTGTTGTGAAGAAAGAGGAAGAAGTTACGGTTGATGATTTGCCGTTTTAGTGTGTAGTAAGGAGTACCAAGTACCAAGTGAGTTATGAGTGGTTTCTTATTGTTTTTATTATTGCATAAAGTATTCGTATTATTTCCGAGAGTTCTTGTTTTATTTCTGATGCTTTTTCTTTACTGATGTATCCGAGGTCTTCAGATAGCATTATTTGTGTCATGAGTTCTCCTGCAGAGCCTCTTGCTATTGATGAAAAGTGTGAAAATTCTTTCTTTGAACTTCTAAGCAATCCTTCTGCTATGTTGGAGGGGATTGATACGGAAGATCGTCTGATTTGGCTTTTTAAGCCGTATTCTTCGTTTGAAGGGAATGTATTTATAGTTCTATAAATATTTAAAGTTAAGGTGTAACTTTTCTTCCAAACTATTGATTTTTCGAGTGATTCTAAAGTCATGTAATCTGTTATAGCACATTGACATTAAATCTAGATTAAATTTTATAAAAAAATGTTTTGCGAAGCAAAACTCCATTCACTCATTACTTGGTACTCCTTACTTATTACTGAAAGGGGAGGCAGTTGCCTCCCCTGATTGCTCTCTATGGGGATAAAGAGCGGTGGACTTTGCCGGCTTTTTTGGGGTCGTTGGCCCTATGATCTCTACCGTTCTTTGGTGAGGGATTATTATGGACCAGATCACCGCTGGTCTGATTTTGTTTTTTCTTTTTTGTGCTTTGCTCTCGGGATAATTATTGTCCTTTAAAGCGTGGCGTTTTTGGTAAGTTTGTTTTTCTTTTTTTCCGCTCCGATCCTGTTTGGGGAGGGAGGGACTTTGGATGGGCAAGCCGGGGCCCAAGAAAAGTAGTGATCGTATAATTATACCCTATTTTTACAGGTTAGGCAATTAGGATTGTGTGGAGGTTTCTTTGGTTTGTGTGTAAAATTTCTCCAGTATGAAAGGAAAACTTTTTTTAATTTTAGGCTCATCAGGTTCAGGGAAGGGGACTGTCCTTAATGGTCTCCTAACAAGGCACAGTGATTGGGTTTTTCCGCTATCCTGCACAACTCGGGATAAAAGGCCGAATGAGAAGGATGGGGAGATTTATAATTTCATATCAAAGGAAGAGTTCCGAGAGAGGATTGAAAGAGGAGAGTTTCTTGAGCATGCGGTTGTTCATCAGGATAATTATTACGGGACGCTTAAAGGGCCGATTCTGGATGCGCTTGAGGAGGGGAAGGTTGTGATTCGGGAGGTTGATGTGCAGGGGCTTAGGTCGATTCGGGAGATTATTCCTGAGGATCAATTGGTTTCCGTTTTTTTGACGGTTGAGAGTTGGGATGAGCTTAAAGGGCGGATTCTGAGGCGAGCTGAAATGAGTGATGAGGAGCTTGAGAAGAGGTATCAGAGCTTTCTTGCTGAGAAGGAATGGGAGAAAGAGTGTGATCATGTGCTGATGACTGAGACCGGGAAGACGGAGGAGATGATCGGGGTTGTGGATGAGATTATCTTGAATGAAATAAAAAAATAAAAATGGAAATTATTTTGTTGGTTATCGGGAGTCTTGTTTTTGTGAATTTGGGAGCGTTTGTGCTGCGAAAAATGAGATTGCCGATTGTGCTGGGTTTTATACTATCAGGGATGCTTTTGAGTTTGCCTGTTTTAAAGGATTTGTTCCCTGAGAGTTCCATGGGATTGTTCGGGGTGTTGGGGGCTATCGGTTTAGGGATGCTTATGTTTATTGCGGGACTGGAGATTTCCTGGTACATGCTTTTAAAGGAGAAGAAGGAGTCTTTGATTGTGGCGCTTTTTGGGCTTGCGGTTCCCTTTTTATTGGGATTGATCGTTATGCTGCTTATAGGGTTTTCACTAAATATTGCATTGATCGTGGCGGTTTGTATGAGTATTACGGCTGAGGCGACTACCGCCGAGGTTCTTTTGGATATGGGTAAAATTAAAACCAGGATCGGCACTATGATTATGGGAGCCGGTATAATTGATGATGTTGTTGGGATGATGGGTTTTGCTGTTTTTGGATATTTTATTATGCATAGAGTTGATTTTGCGGAGTTTGTTCCGTTGCTTATTGTTCTCGGGTCTTTTTTGGCCGGGATGTTGGCTCATAGGTATATCGGAAGAAAAACTCGTGCGGTTAAGTTTTTCGAGAAATGGGCGGGGTTATTGATTGTGCCGTTCTTTTTTGTTGAAATGGGTATGCACTTCAGTTTTTCCGCTGTTTTTGCTAATCCTCTTTTGCTTCTTGTGATTGTGGTTGTTGCGATGTTTGGAAAAATCTTAGGGGTTGTTCTGAGCAGGACTTTTGTTCGCATGAATAAGCTGCAGTCGTATGTGGTTGGTTTGGCGATGAACAGTAGAGGGGCTGTTGAATTGGCTTTGGCTTATACGGCGTATAAGGCAGGGCTTCTTTCTATTGATCTTTATTCCGCGATTATCGTGATGGCTTTTGTGACCACCTTTATTTTCCCGATAGTTTTCGGCAGGATTATTAGAAAAAATAAAGATGTTATGGTATAAGGATTTTTGTAAAAATCGTTGGGGTGTCGCCAATCCCGCCAAAGCGGGACTCGCTGCTTCGCAGCTTGGTGGCAAGGTGTCATTGAAATAACGTTGGGGCGTCGCCAAGTGGTAAGGCACATGGTTCTGGTCCATGCATTCGTAGGTTCGATCCCTACCGCCCCAGCCAGTTAGTGAGCTAAAGACACTTCATACCCGAGTAAGTCGGGTGTTTGAAGTGTGTTTTTCCGTGTGAGATTGTCGAAAATCACTCCTTATGGGTGGCTTATACCTGAAAAAGGGTTCTATTCCTATGAACCTATAGGGAAGAGGATGTAAGGGCGGTTTATAAAAGTCTATACCGTGTTGCACGTCCCTCGCCAATTCTTTCAACCTTTTTCATGTCGAGCAACTTGTTAAGTGCTTGCAGTACTGTCGCGGTTGGCATTTCAAGCTCGATGCGCAATTCTTTTGGGGTGACTATTTTTTTCTCTTGAATACGATTCCAGATTGCAAGCTGTTTTTCCGATAGGAAGTGTTCGATTGTTTCACTCGACAACAAATCGATTGCTCTCTCGGTTTGTCCCAGAAGGATTTCTAAAAAGTAGAGTAGCCAAGGGCTAATATCTTCTGATTTAGTTTTCCAATTCTTTCGAGATTTATTAAGGGCAATGTAATAATTTTCTTTATTATCCTCGATAAGTTTCTCATGTGATATGCAAGGCATGTACTCGTAGCCGTTTTTTAATAGTAATAGATTGGTCAAAACACGTGATGTGCGACCATTGCCGTCTTGAAATGGGTGGATTGATAAAAACTCAAAGATAAAAGCTCCAATTAAAATAAGAGGATGAATTTCGTTTTTCTCGAGTTGATCAATAGTCCATTGTATAAGTTCCTGCATTTCTTTTTGAACAAGATGAGGAGGAGTAGGGTCAAATAGTACGCCAACGATCTCTCCCTTTGAATTGCGTGCCTCAACTCTATTACTTCCAAATTTATAATGACCTCTGTGGCGAGTATCTTTTTCGGAATATTTTAATAATTCAGCATGAAAATGTTTAATTGTTGCTTCACTAAGATTGATACTTTGATAACTATTAAAAATATTGGTTAATAGCTCAGCATAGCTAGCTACTTCTTGTTGATCTCTTGTTCTTAGTTTTTGGATCTTTAAACCTTTAAGAAGTTTTTCAACTTCGCTATCCGAAAGTCGAGCTCCTTCAATGCGGGTAGAAGCCCCAGCAGATGTGATAATAACAGATTTTTTTAGTCGATTAAGTACTTGCGGAGACAGACTGGTTCCAGCCTTCCATTGACCTTTGAGTTCTTCAATTTTAGTAATTAGGCCATAGACCTTGTGAGCGATATGTGGTTGGAATTCCAGTCTTTTTAGAAGTCTTTCCATAAAATCAATTTTAATTAGTATGTCTATGAGTAATTGTAGGTGATTATGTGTGATTTCGCAAGTGATAGTTTTGTGAAATTTTTTACAAGAGAGCTGAAAGATGTGTTTTATGGCTTGAAATAAGGGGTTCGAATCCCTCCGCCCCGGCCATGAGCCTCTCGCTAAATATTTGTCATTTTTTGAATTTTTCTTCAAAATAAGTTCGAACATCGCTGTAAAAGGCCAGCCAAAACAAGCCCGCACTCCCTTCAGGGGGTAAGGGGTTGTTA
>Ga0180007_10006851_pt1 | contig 10998 bp, 12 predicted proteins | sample MM_PC_MetaG_FD_121122 | JGI IMG/M metagenome (GOLD analysis project Ga0180007, IMG submission 121122) | Groundwater microbial communities from the Aspo Hard Rock Laboratory (HRL) deep subsurface site, Sweden - MM_PC_MetaG | ecosystem: Environmental > Aquatic > Deep subsurface > Groundwater...
ACAAGCATTCAGAAAACCAGGCTTTGATTAATTTCATGACCCGGAACGACATTACACGAACACCCTTTATTCCGGGCAGTTCAATAAAGGGCGCTATCCGTACGGCCATTGCCAGCCGATTTGCAGCGGCTGCCGGCGTCGTTAAAAAGGATAAAACAGATTATAATACAAAAATTTTTGGGAAAGCCGTGCTTGAAGATCCAATGAAAAATCTCAAGGTGGCCGATGTATCCCTGAACACAGGGGACAGTTTTATTTATGAGGCAAAAGAGCATTCTCACAAGCCGGACAAAACCCCCAAAGGTGCTTTTGAAGCATCAGCCAGCCTTTGTGGAAAGGACGTGCCCGTTATTTTGCCTCTTCATTTTTCTCTGAAAAATTTTGAGCTTTTTGGGGAAACCATTGATTTGCAATTTATTGTGGATATTCTCCACAATTTTTATATGCCAAAATATAAAGAGGAATATAAAAAATTTTACAGCGGGCCGGAATCCGAAGATATCCAGCAAGCCATTGCGCCTATGAATATGGAGGCAATAAGGCTTAATTCCAATGAAACCTTCATCCGGGTCGGACATTTTTCCCATGTTGAATGCGTGACCCTGGATCAGGTGCGTGACCCAGTTACAAGAAGGGGGAAAGACGGCAAACCCTTGCCATGGGGGGTCACACGCACATTGGCAAATGGGGTTTACCCGTTTGGCTGGGCTAAACTGGAATTTAAAGATTTGCCGGCCATGCCCAGGCAGGAAACAGACTGGCCTTTTTCAATCCAGACGGTTGAGCAGACGACAACATCAAGAAAACAAGCCCGGGAAAGAGCTCAGGCCGCCCGGATACTTGCGCAAAAACAAAAAAAACAGGAAGAAGCGGACCGGATCGAACAGGAAAAGCGTCAGGCCGAGCTTGATCGCATGACACCGGAAGATCGGATGATTGCAACGGCAAAGGATCCAGCTGTTACAGAAAACCAGGTGGTAGAAATATATAAAAAAATTGACACCTTTCCTGATGATAAAAAAAGAACTCTTGCTGAGACTCTTAAAATCTACTGGCATCAAAATAATAAATGGCGAAAAAAAGAATGCTCCACAAAACAATGGGAAAAAGTTCAGAAGATCAAAAATATTTTGAATGAAAATTAACAAAAGGGTCCTTTTATGGAAACAGATAAAATCAAACTCATGATCATGTCCCTGGGCGGAAGCCCGGACCCGCTGATCAAAAGTATTTCAACTTATAATCCCGAAAATGTGATTTTCCTGGCATCCCATGATTCTGTACCCCTTTCCCATGCGGTGCTCAATGCCGTTTCTCAAAAGCCGGCCATTGAGTTTGTGATCACGGAAGACCCGAATTCCCTTTCCGAGTGCTATTCAAAAGCAAGAGACTGCATTGACCGGGCACAGAAAACAGGAATTGCAGGACCTGAAATCATGGTGGATTACACCGGCGGCACCAAGGTCATGACGGCGGCTTTGCTTCTGGCGGCCCTGGGAAGGTCTTTCCGGTTCAACTATGTGGGGGGCAGTCTCCGGGACAAGAACGGGCTGGGTCCTGTGGTCAAAGGCCATGAGATCATGTTTGCACAAGCAAGTCCCTGGGCCGTGTTTGCCGAGGAAGAGCGCCGCCAGATTGTGACGCTCTTCAATTGTCGGCGGTTTTCAGCCGTAATCGAGATCATTACCGGTTGTGACCGGGACATCCCGCCGAAAATTAAAGATTATTTCGGGTTCATCCTGCCGCTGGCAAAGGGATTTCTTTTCTGGGACCAGTTTAGCCATAAAGCTGCCCAGCGGAACCTTGAAGAAGGAATGGCAGCCCTTGAAAAATATGTCCGGACCTGGCTGGCCAACGAGCTTGAGCTGTTTCTGGAGTCTTCGAGAACCTGTAGGTCCTATCTGGATGATCTGCTTGAAAAGACCGGCGGAACTGAAATGTTTGATCACAGTCTTGTCAGGGACCTGATCAACAATGCCCGCAGGAAAATAGCAGACAAGCGTTTTGATGACGCGGCCGCTAGGATTTACAGAGCACTTGAGTTATATGGCCAGATTGTATTCAAGGAAGTGGCCAGGTGTGATAATTCAAAGGTTAAACCGAATATAATCCCTGCCCTTCTGAAGGAAACCTTTGAAAGAAAATATTATGACCCTTACACCAAACATCTCAAGCTCCCTTTGCACGCTACGTTCGAATATCTAAGCGCCATGGGTCATGAGGCAGGCAAACGGTATTTTAAAATGGAGAAGGAAATTAAGAATATCCAGTCCAACCGGAACCGGTCCATCCTGGCCCACGGTACCAGCCCGGTTTCGGAATCTGCTGCTGAATCGATTTTAAAGACCGTTTCTGAATTCGTCGGCCAGACCGATTTTTTCGATTTTCCGAAACTGCCCTGACCGGCAGGAATCGGACCTGCTCTTTGACAATTTGTGAACTGCAACGTTGCAATGCTTGAGCCTGTCATGGCTGTCTCTTAAGATGGAAGAAAAAACAAAGGAGACAGCCATGATCGTGTATATCAAAACCCAGGGAGCAAAAATAATCAGGGAAGGCAGGCATCTTATCGTCAAAAAGGGAAATGATACTTATAATACCCTTTTTACCTATAAGCTGGACCAGCTCCTGCTTTTCGGAAATATTGAAATCACCCACGGTGCCCTGTGCACGCTGATGAAAAGCAATATCGACACCATCTTTCTGACCCGTTACGGCCGGTATCTGGGCCGGCTGGCATCCCCGGAAGCCAAAAATGTTTTTCTTCACAAGCGGCAGTATCAGATGCTGGATGACCTGAATTTCGGACTGAAACTGACAAAAAACATTGTATCCGGGAAATTGACCAATATGACGACCCTGATGATGCGCATCAAGCGCAGCAGGAATATCCCGGAGGCCGGAAACAATGCCAGGCAGATACAGCATCTGATCAGCGGGGTCCATGATTCCGATTCCATTGACAGTATCCGGGGCTATGAAGGCCGGGGAGCGGCGATTTATTTCAGCGGGTTTCATCTGGGATTTACCGAACCCACCACTTTTACAAAGCGGGTCCGCAGACCGCCGACCGATCCTGTCAATTCAGTATTATCACTTCTGTACACCTTTCTCATGAACCGGGTCTATTCCGCCGTCCGGATTGCAGGACTGGACCCTTACCCCGGTTTTCTTCACACCATAGATTACGGCCGGTATTCTCTTGTCCTGGACCTCATGGAGGAATTCAGGTCGATTATTGTGGACACCCTTGTGCTTTCCCTTTTCAACCTCAAAATTCTCCAACCACAGGATTTCCGGACGGAGGCTCCGATGGTTCAAAGTGCATCTGCACAGGCGCCGAGTGAATGCATGCCGGATGTGAACGAAGACCCCATTGGCATGATGACAATGGGCAATGAAGATGCCGGGAATTTTGACCTGCCGGAACAGCGGATTGACACATCAACGATAGTGGTTGAACAGACCACCGGCAAATATCCGGTCATGCTTGAGCCGGGTGCCTTTGAAAGGGTCATTGCCGCTTTTGAAAAAAAACTGACAGCATCTTTTTATTATGCGCCTGCGGAACGAAATATGACGTATGGAGATGCCATCATTTACCAGGCTGCCCAGTACCGGAAAGTAATCGAAGGGACGGTGGATGTCTATCAGCCGCTGACATTGAAATGATTTCCCTGATAACATATGACATTACCGACCCGAAACGGTTGAGAAGAATGCATAAATTCCTCAAGGAATACGGACTGAACACCCAGAAATCGGTTTTTGAATGCGACATTGACGACAATGCCCTTAAATTGATCCGCAGATTCTGCCGGGAAGAACTTGACCTGGACAATGACCAGGTCAGAATTTATAAAATATGTTCCCGGTGCATCAATAAAGTCAGTATTTCCGGTCTGGGACTTAAAATTACACAGCTTGATTATCGGGTGATCTGAAATGCATATGATTGTTGCCTATGATATTGCAGAGCCAAGGCGGTTAAGCCGGGTGGCTAAGATTATCAAGGATTATGGGACCAGGGTTCAGAAATCAATCTTTGAAGTCAAGTTGGACGAGAAGCGCTTTCTGGAGATGAAATCAAGGATTGAAAAAGAAATAGCGCCTGCCGAAGATGGGGTAAAATATTTTCCTTTATGTGAAAAGTGTGCCGGGACCATTGAAAATCTCGGCAATGGAATCTTTATTGATCCGGATAAAGAGTATTATGTGTATTAAAAGCGCATCTGCATCGCGAACCACAACCAAAATTTTTGTAAGAACGGTAACAGTGTGATATCGTACAGAAAATAAAGATAGGTGCTGTTCCGGTCCGCGGATGCTTATTTTTATTTGTTATTTCGTGTGGTTAAGCATAATATCAAACCACAAAAAGGAGGTGGAAAATGGAAATCATAGATTTTGCTTCAGTGCCCCGCGGAAAGTATTCTCCAACTACTTGGTTTGAAAGCGAATTCTTAGGCAGGGGGTTGGAAAAGACCTGATTTATGAAGGGATTGAGACCTATGCAGATCGAGCGCCGAACCGCATTGTGGTTTTTACGGGTTGGAAAAGACCTGATTTATGAAGGGATTGAGACTTGATAGTCCGTGTTTCTTCGGGTATTCATGCAATGCGTTGGAAAAGACCTGATTTATGAAGGGATTGAGACGGATGATTTCTTTTGACATATTCGTGTCGTGTTTTTCGTGTTGGAAAAGACCTGATTTATGAAGGGATTGAGACAAAAGTTTTGGGCGCGGATTGTTAGGGAGGCCCCGGCGTTGGAAAAGACCTGATTTATGAAGGGATTGAGACGTATAGGCCGGGTTCGTTGATGGTGATTAATGTTTGGTTGGAAAAGACCTGATTTATGAAGGGATTGAGACCCTTCTTCCAATGTTGTAAATATACTTTTAGCCATGATCAGTTGGAAAAGACCTGATTTATGAAGGGATTGAGACCAATAACCTAAGTATAAAGATGATAATATAATTCCAGTTGGAAAAGACCTGATTTATGAAGGGATTGAGACTCAAAAAGGACTGTGCCATTTCCATGGGTGACGGCTGAAGTTGGAAAAGACCTGATTTATGAAGGGATTGAGACACTCCGGGTTGATCTATCCCGATTAGTTCAGCAAAGTCTGTTTTGGAAAAGACCTGATTTATGAAGGGATTGAGACACCCCCCTATATAGATGTAATTGTGTAATTGTGTAACTGTTGGAAAAGACCTGATTTATGAAGGGATTGAGACGTCTTTTGAAAAACCTAATTGTTTCATTATAAACAGGGTTGGAAAAGACCTGATTTATGAAGGGATTGAGACAGCTTGAAAAATTGCTTGAGGCGAAATGATGGAACCAAGTTGGAAAAGACCTGATTTATGAAGGGATTGAGACTCACATACGACCATTTTTAATTTTCTCCTTGGGTAAGGTTGGTTGGAAAAGACCTGATTTATGAAGGGATTGAGACATTTGATAAATCAAGGATAGTACAGACATCTTTGGCAACCCAGTTGGAAAAGACCTGATTTATGAAGGGATTGAGACAAAGGTGAATGTATGTTGCCGAAACACCAGTTAGTTGGAAAAGACCTGATTTATGAAGGGATTGAGACAAATTCGCTTCGGCCTCAATGACAACGGGTTTGCCTGGGTTGGAAAAGACCTGATTTATGAAGGGATTGAGACCCTGTTTTTTACCCCCATTAATAGACTCAGTTTTTAAGTTGGAAAAGACCTGATTTATGAAGGGATTGAGACTCTGTTCTGATGCTTGCCGTTTCTGATCTCTGTGATAGCCAGTTGGAAAAGACCTGATTTATGAAGGGATTGAGACAGTAAGCTGCTATGTCTGTTTGATTCATCATGTCACAGTTGGAAAAGACCTGATTTATGAAGGGATTGAGACAGCTTGAAAAATTGCTTGAGGCGAAATGATGGAACCAAGTTGGAAAAGACCTGATTTATGAAGGGATTGAGTCTTGCCGTAAACGTCGTTGTTTCGGGGCTGGATACGTTGTTTTTTCTCTTCAATACTCATTAAAGGTGCCCGGTGTTTTTTTTTTAACCAATCGAGCTCTACCTGGAGCTTGCCAACCTTTTGATAAAGACGGTCTCGCTCAATTTCAGTCTCTTTAATTTGTGTTGCCTGGCTATTGCCAAAAACCAATGGAAGGGCTATAGTGGACCCCAATGTCAAGACAGTTTTTTATTCGATATAAGCGTCATTTCTTGTTTTTGCAGTGTTCGTAATCCTGTATCACAACTCCCCCGCCCAGATTTGCTTCGGCCGTTAGCGGAAGTGGGAGCCAGTCCCTGAGAATGGGCACCGCAAAAACTGCCCGTCGGAAGGGCTTGGCTCCCGCTGTAGCGGGTTTGCTGGAATGTCATTTTTATCATCCCACCAACTTCAACTGATTTTCACCATAATATATTTCAGCTGGGGTTTGCCCATTGAAACTCTGATGAGGCCGTTCATGGTTGTAAAAACTAAAGTATTTTTTCAAGGCCTTGCGCAGCTGGTCAACGGATCGGAATTCGTTTACATAGATTTCTTCATACTTCACATTGCGCCATAACCGTTCAATGAAAATATTGTCCATAGCCCGGCCTTTTCCGTCCATGCTGATTTTAATCTCCTTATCTTTCAGGATTTTTGTAAACTCATGGCTTGTGTATTGGGCTCCTTGATCCGTGTTGAATATGGTGGGTGTCCCGTGACATCGCAGGGCTCTTTCAAGGGCTGATACGCAGAATTCACTATCCATGGTGATTGAAAGCTCCCAGGAGAGGACATACCGACTGTGCCAATCCATGACAGCCGTCAAATAAACAAATCCACCGGCAAGCCGAATATATGTCAGGTCGCTACACCACACCTGGTTCGACCGGACCACATCAAAATTTCTCAAAAGGTATGGGTACACCTTGTGTTGGGGGTGGGCCTTGCTGGTATTTGGTTTCGGGGCAATGGATTGAATCCCCATTTTACGCATCAGCCGCTGAACCCGTTTGCGATTGATTTTATATCCTTTACGCCTCAGAACATTACGCATCTGGCGGGTACCATAGAAAGGATGGTCCGTATATTCAAGGTCAATGCATCGCATTATTTCAAAATTTTCAGGGGTTTCCAGTCCTGCAGGGCCTTCACGGTAATAACAGGAACGAGGGAGCCCTATCAGTTCACATTGCCGTTGAATACTCAGATCCGGATGCTCTGTTTGAATACGCTGTTTTTTCTCTTCGATGGTCATTAAAGATGTCCGGTGTTTTTTTTAACCAGTCCAGTTCGACCTGGAGTTTGCCAACCTTTTGATAAAGCCTGTCTCGCTCGATTTCAATTTCTTTGCTTTGTTTTTCCTGCGTATTTCCAAATACCGATGGAAGGGCCGCTATTGCTTCCTTTTTCCAGCGATTAACAAGGCTTACATGAATACCGAATTCAGAGGCAATCTCATTGGCAGTTTGATTGCCTTTTATGGCTGCTAATGCAACCTTGGTTTTTAATTCTTTGCTGTAGTTTTTCCGTTTCAAAATGATCCCCTTTCTGGTTTCTTGACTGTTTTATTCTAACTTAACACATTGTCCAGTTTTCGGGGTCCACTATAGAATCAATTTTGACTGAAATTATCCAAATAAAAGACACAGACATTCACATAGGCGATTGCCTGAAATCCATGCGAAAGATGCCGGATGAATCGGTCAATTGTGTTGTGACTTCTCCGCCATATTGGGGCCTGCGGGATTATGGGTGTGACGGCCAGCTGGGCCTTGAAAAAACCCCGGAAGAATTTGTCCAGAAAATGGTTGAAGTTTTTCGGGAGGTCCGGCGGGTACTCAGAAGTGATGGGACTTTGTGGTTGAATCTGGGGGACTCGTATGCATCTGCCCCAACACACGGCGACCCTGCGAAAGCATCAACATTACAGGGCGGCAAAACATCTCAAAACGAAAGCAGAAACCGCCCGAACAAGATTGTAGGGCAATTAAAACCAAAGGACATGGTAGGCACCCCCTGGCGCGTAGCCCTTTCCCTGCAAGCAGACGGATGGTTTCTCCGTCAAGATATTATCTGGCACAAACCAAACCCCATGCCGGAATCCTGCAAGGATCGTTGCACCAAGGCCCATGAATACCTTTTTCTTTTATCAAAATCTGCCCGGTATCATTATGACCAGGAAGCTATCAAGGAACCGGTCGGGCTTAAGGGCAATGCAAATGGATTTAGAGGTGGGGCATATGTGAATGGTAATATTGACAATGCCACCATGGGGAATAGGACTCAGGTTGGAAACCAAAGAGTTCCTGCAGGTTGGGACACCGGGCCAGGGAGCCACGGGGAAAGTTTAAAAGGCCGTTACTCTGGGAAACATTCACACGCAGATGATCAAGCAGGCGGTAAAAGAATTCTTGATTCATTAAAAAGAGCAAGAGAGAATGGTGGCTCCCATGATCAACCATTTGGGACACATAGAAATAAGAGATCCGTCTGGACCATAGCCACAACCCCATACAAAGGAGCCCATTTCGCCACATTCCCACCGAAATTGATTGAACCGTGTATTTTGGCAGGCTGCCCAAAGGGCGGAACTGTCCTGGACCCGTTCGGAGGATCCGGCACAACCGCATTTGTCGCAAACGCCTATGGCCGGAAAGCAATCCTTTGTGAACTCAATCCGGATAATATTCCCCTGATCGGCGACCGGCTGGGGATGTGCTACCAGGATGAGACTGAACCAGAAACCAACACTCAAATGGAACTATTCGCATGAAGCTTCAGGCGTGGCGGAAAGATGGGGCTATTCTATGAGCTGCTCGACGGTTATGCCCATTGCATCGGCCAACTTAGTCAGGGAACTTTTCCTGGGGTTGGCATCCGGTTTCTCCATCCGGGTTAATGCTGGTTGTTTGATCCCTGCTTTAGCGGCAAGCTCTGCTTGGGTCAGGCCTTTATATTCCCGCCAGGCTTTTACAAGGCTGTCACCTCTGACATTTGCCTTTACCACTTCATTGGGGAACCATACTTCAGACTCGTTTGGCTCCACACCCTCTAACAAGGCCTGGAATTCATCCCAAGGAATCACTGCAAAGGCCGGTTTCCCACCCTGCTCAATGATCTGGACGTTATTGGTAAGTTTGGTCATCACGTTTTTTTACCTCCTGTATTGCTATGATTTGGACCTGATCTTTGTCATCAAAGAGCACTCTATAGCGGCCCACTCTCATTCTGTAATCATATTTGTGGTTTTTCAAAGTTTTAATATCAAGGCCCGTGCAATTGGGAAAATCTGCCAACTGATCAACGCTTTGGAAGATGGCTTCCTGGAAATTTTTAGGAACCTTTTTCATCTGCTTGCGGGCTTTATTGTTCCATTGAATTGTTTTCATGGATCTTATGATAACACTTTATAACATATTGTCAAGAAAAAAGCTATAAAACATTATAAAACCACTTAATAGGAGAATAAGAATATATGGAAAATCCTTAGAAAAGTGATTTTTGAAACCCATCCATTCCCATGGGTACCATGAAGACTACAGAGGCTGGGACTGAGGTAGAACACCCCCACGGGCGTGGGGAAGACCGTTATTCCGATCTCAGGGCAAGGATGGGGCTCAGACGGGCGGCCTGCCGGGCCGGGTAGATGCCGAAAAAGACGCCCACGGCCACAGCCACCCCTACGCCCATGATCATGGCATCGTAGGAGACGGAAAACTGCCAGTGGGCATATTGGGAAATGATCCATGAGGCTCCCACACCGGTGCCGATCCCCACAAGCCCCCCGACGATACACAGCAGCCCCGATTCTATGAGAAACTGAAGGAGAATATCCCCCTGCTTTGCACCCAGGGCCCGTCGGATACCGATTTCCCGGGTCCGTTCTGTCACCGAGACCAGCATCACGTTCATGACCCCGATCCCCCCGACCACCAGGGAAATGCTGCCGATGGCTCCCAGCAGGAGGGTAAACAGCTGCATCTGCTTTTCCATCTGGGCGATGAGTTCTTCTGCGGTTCGCACATCCATCCGGAGGCTGTCCCTGCTTTGAAAGTACCTCCTGACCTGGCCTTCAACCAGGCTATGTTCCGGATTTCCGCTTGTCCGGCCGATGATCGTCTTGATTTGGGCGTCCCTGAACAACCGCTGGAGGGTCGATATGGGAAGCATTATCCCCTCATTTATTTCATAGGGCCGCATCCCTCCCATGGGCAGTTCTTCTGCCACCCCGATGATGGACAGGTATTTTTCCTTGAACAGGATCCGGGTGCCCACAAGTTCCTGAACCCCCTGGGCTTTGAGTTGTTTTGCCACCTTGGATCCGATCACGCAATAGAACATATGGCGGTCCAGACCATGGATAAAGCGGCCTTCGCTCAGGCGCACCTTGTTGATTTCATCAAAGGTTCGGGTCACTCCCAGAGCCGGGATGGATTCTTTTTTACCCTGGAATTTCAGGGTCTCATAGACAGAAACATAGGGGGCCACCTGACGGACATTGGGACAGGCCAAAGGAATTTGTTCGGCAACATCCAGGGGCAGTTTTTTTTTCCTGCCCGGTCCTCCCCCTGTAAAGGATTCGGAAATAGAGATCACATCCGTTCCCATCTCAAGAAACTGCCTTAATGCCTCCTTCTGCACAATGGTACCGACAGATACCATGGCAATGACAGACCCGATGCCCACGACAATTCCGATCAGGGCCAGTATGGACCTCTGCTTGCTGCTGACAAGGCTGTTGACCGCTTCAATGATGTTGGGTTTTAGGATCATGAATAACCCCGTCCTTCATCCTGACAAAACCACCGCATTGCCTGGCGATGGTCATGTCATGGGTGATAATAAATATGGTAATGGACTCTTCCCGGTTCAGCCGGACAAACAGATCAACGATCTCCTGCCCCACCTTTTCATCCAGGGCGCCGGTGGGTTCGTCGGCCAGGATAATGGCAGGATTTCCCACAAGGGCCCGGGCAATGGCCACACGCTGCTGCTGGCCCCCG
>Ga0180007_10006852_pt1 | contig 10998 bp, 24 predicted proteins | sample MM_PC_MetaG_FD_121122 | JGI IMG/M metagenome (GOLD analysis project Ga0180007, IMG submission 121122) | Groundwater microbial communities from the Aspo Hard Rock Laboratory (HRL) deep subsurface site, Sweden - MM_PC_MetaG | ecosystem: Environmental > Aquatic > Deep subsurface > Groundwater...
AAGGCAGGAGATGATTAAGTATTTCCATGAGTTAACAGAGAAGGAGTTTAAGAAAAAAATAGTTGGAAAACTTACTAACGCAGAGTGTGACCGAGATTACCCACAACCTACTTGGTGTAACTACCCAGAAGCTACTATGGGTATGATGGGATGCTGGTCGCTCATAAGTTTCATGGTGACTGGTGAGGATTATTGCAAAGATTGTGATTGTTATTCTAGCCCAGAGGTAAAGGAGTAAGGCGGATGCCTGAAATGTCTGAATTGAAATGCTCAGATGATGTCCTGAAACTTAATCCTGAATTGAAAAAACAGGTGGCCACAAGTCCTGCCAGTAAATACCATAATGCTCAGGCAGAGGCTCATGGTATGTCATTTCAGTCCGGCCAAGAAGCTGCCGGAGTATCCAACCTGATAATGCTTGAGCAACAGAAGATTATCTTTGCACTCAGATTGCAGGTAAGGTTCCCGCTACCAGGGAAAATAATCTATGTAGCCGATGCAGTCTATCTTGATGATAAACTTGAACCCCATGTGATTGACTTCAAGGGATTTAAGACCAAGGAATATAAGATGAAACGCAAACTATTCAAAGAACGCTACGGTAGAGATATAGAGGAGGTAAGTAATGCCAAATAATTCCTCGCGTACAGTCGCCATAGCCACCAGAATTGACATCAAGGCGTATAATGTAATCAAAAGGCGTTCACAGAAGAGAGGATTGAAGGTTAGTAGTTATATCAGAGAGAGGATTGAGATTGATGCCACAAGGCGGAGGTAAACATGACCAATGGTAGGACAGCGAAGCTAATACGCAAGTACACCAAGCGGGACTGGATAGAGTATGTTCAAGCAATCGCGGCATGGCCTTTTCCTGCTCGGTGGCGGTTTGCATGGCAGATTGTGTTCCATGCTAAGAGATGGAGGAAACATGAATGAGTTTGAGACTCCGATTTACTGGTACCTCTTCAAATGCAAACCGCAGACACTACAGGCTCTCAGCGACTACCAAAGGCGACACTATAGCTGCAATATTGAGAAGCCTGAACAACCCATGCTGAAACCTATTGAGATACCTATTGAAGAAACATCAGAGGAATTGGAGAGGCTTCAGAAATTACCACCATTATCAGAAGGAAGGGGGTATTGAAATGTGGAGACCAGAGAAATGGAAGAACCCGAACGAAGAATACTACCATCTCATTACTGACTTACCAATGACAGTTCAAGACGCTGAATACGAAGCGTATGAAGCAGGCGCAGATGCGATGCTGAAGGCTTTGAAATGTAATGGGAAAGAAGCTGTATCGCTTAAAAATGGAGTAGCTACTTTTGGGCAACCTAGCATCAAAATCGGTGATATTGATTATCCATTAAAAGGCACTTTCGTATTTATCCCAGACGACACGATAGAAGTTATCTTAGACGGAGAGAGAGAATAATGAAGTTGCCTCCGCAAAGCGAGGCTCATGGAGGGTACTGATATGAGATGGAGACCCGAAGGATTAGGAAACCCTTATACTAAAGCTTGGAATGAATTAGACCGAATTGTCGCAAAGGTAGATACACCTTACGGTATACACGTACAAAATATTCATTCGTATAACATGTTGCTTAAACTTGAAAGCGATAGTCGGATATTTGAAGAGGCAATAGATGCGACACTAGAAGCGTTGAGAAATAATCCAGACCAAGGATATTCTCAACATGTAGACCCAGGATTTATTAACACGCAATGGCCCGTTCTGTTTCGTAAAGGCGGTACGATGGTCTTTATCCCCAATAAGGAGGAGAACAATGTGTAAGGCTCATTACTGGTTAATTCCACCACTAACCCACGGGGAACATCTTATCGGTATCTGTAAACTATGCGGTAAGAAGCGGGATTTTACGGAACTCCAGGCACAGGATATGGGATGGAAGCAGATATGCCTCGCCAATACTTTAACCAGACCAGAGGTAAGCATGACAACCATCATGGCAGACAGGACAGGCAAGATAACCAAGAAGCCGAAGAGCAAGTTAAGCAGGGGGAGAGTTGGATGAAACCACCACTACATGGTTATGCACCTGATGATTTTCAGACACCTTCAGAAGCATTAAACCCTTTATTGCCTTATTTGAAAGGCGATTGGATAATATGGGAATGCGCTCAGGGTAAAGGATACCTAGCAAAACACCTTAGGAAATCAGGCTATTCCGTCATTGGCACAGATATCCTTACAGGCGAGGACTTTCTCGCATATCAACCGCATGTACCTTTTGACTGCATTATCACAAACCCACCCTATTCTCTCAAACAGCAATTTCTTATTAGAGCCTATGATTTAGGCAAACCGTTTGCCTTTTTGCTACCACTTACCACACTTGAAACTAGAGCTAGGCAAAACCTATTCAAGCGATATGGTATTGAGATTATCTTGTTTGATAAGCGAATAAACTTTCATGTGCCTTCGGGTAAGGAAAGTAAAAGTTGGTTTGCGACTGCGTGGTTCACTAATGGGTTACACATAGGTAAAGAATTAACATTCACAAATCTATACTCTCAAAATATTATGAAAATGGAGTGCTGATTGGATAACCATTACCCTTATCGGCGTAGTCAGGTGCTATGGATAATTCAGAACTCCGAGTTCTTTAGCCAAGGTACTTTTCCGCCATCCTACAAAGAGAGTGGATATGTCGGCAAGAGTTCTACGAGGGGGCATACAGCTCCCTTTGAAAATCCTGTCATGCTGTGGGCCGAGCTTTCCATTCGGATAGACAGGATAGGACAGGATGGTTACTTTCTTTCTCAGGTCTATTCCGGTGAGAACCAGTTAGTCGAGATGGACAGGATAGCAAGGGCGTTCCAGATTGATATTAACGAGGTATCGGCACGTTGCGAGAAGGCTTTGAAGTATTGCACAGGGATATGCAGACGCTGGCAAAAATGTTCCGCCTGTAGAGTAAAGGACTGCCCCAAGAGAGGTAAAAAGAAGGCTTATGAATATCAGAGTTACAGGTATTAAGGAGGGGATTATGATTGACGAACTGATACGCAAAGGCAAAACACCTGTTCTTTTGTTTCTCAACGAACTGCCGCGAGATAGCGCACCAGGGCATCACAACATCGTTAAGGTAGTGTTCTGGTTTCTTGTCTGGTTAACTCTCATGCCGATAGTATTCGCCTTGGAATGGCTTAAATACGGCACAAAAAAAGAGCGGTCAACCCATAAGGCTAACCGCTAATCATACAGGGTGTTACACCTATCCTGCGGGGTTAGGTGGTATTATAGTAATATACTAAGGAGGTATTATCAATGAGTAAGTTTGCAGTAGAAGTAAAGCACATTCCTGTAGTAACTGAATATCCGATTGATGCCAACGAGTTATCCAAGATAATCAGGGAGGAACACTCAGGCTGGCGAGACATTGACCTTGATGATTACTACTACTTCCATACCGACTGGGAAGGATGGAGAAAGATAATTAACTATATCCTGCCGTCAATGCCAAAGTATATCGCAGAGCGTTTCGATTGCGATAATTATGCCCGGTGGTTTTCCTCAGAGGTAGCGAGGTTATTCCTCTTGAATACTTGTGCCACTGTAGAAGGCTGGGCTGACATGGGCAACGGGATACCAGCAAGGCATAAGTGGTGCGTGTTCTATGATGGTGTTCACCTGTTTCAGATAGAGCCTCAGAATGGTGTTTGTATGAACATGAACGACCCGCTGTATATTCCCGATGAGATTGTGATAGGCTAATCTTTATCCTCAATCACCTTCATAGCGAGCATCCCAATACCGGTTATGCAACCAGTGGCTACCAACTCTATATACTCTGGTCTAATCCAGATAGTAACCAGAGCGATTACAATAAGCCCTACTATGGCTACCATTACCTGCGGTCTAATCTTAATCATTTACTACCCCCGTTCCTTATTGCTTTCTCTACATCCTTGAGTTGCTCGAATAATAACCGGTGGTCAGCCTTATTTTCCTTATGGGTAATGTCAATATCCCTGCGGTTATTCTTGACCTTTTCGCTGATAGTTCCCCATGCTACTCCCATGGCTATCAATGATAAAAGAACTGTGATGAGTATGGCAGCCATCGCTGCGTCAATTTGTATCATTTTTAACTCTCCTTAATATCCATCTCAATCTTCTGTAATTCTCTCAGGCACTTCTCAATCTCATTCAAAGTTTCCTGGAGCATACCTATGGCTAACCTTAAATCGAGTAGAGCCTTCAGCTTCGCATCATCAGGCATTTTACAGCACCTCTTCGCCAAGTAATGCCTTCTCTAACGTTGAATTAACCTCTTCGAGTGTCTCCAAATCACTGCCGAAAATGTCCACGACTGTCCAACCTTGTGCCTCAAGCAGTTCCCTCTGAACACTATCGGTAGCTTGTTTGTTTATCTGGGTGTGAAAGTAATCGCCTTGAACCCTGAGTATGATGTAAAGCTCATCTAGCCTGAAATCCGCAATCGCCCCGCCTAATTCATAGCGGCCCCCCATCATAGAACTTTGGAAAGAAAACTCAATGCTATGTTTAGTCAACCAATTATATACTATCGCCTCTAGGTCACTAAAAATGAGAGTATTCATCATGCGTTAAACACTTCCTCCAGAGTAACGGTTAGATAGCCTTCTTTAGCTCCCTGTTCTTCGTACATTACTCTTTCATCTAATTGCGTTAGCTTCACGTTAAATGAAGTTTTGTTCGGGTCACCTGAAGGATAGAACGCAACCAGCGTATTTGTGTCCCTGATAGCTTCAAGGGCCACGATAGTTTCCGCGGAGTTCTCATCGGTACAGGCTATTCGGAACGCCCACGAAAGGATAGTCCCCGGTGTCGGGATATAGTAGAACATCAGGCTTTCAAGTTCAGGGCTATTGGTAGCAGTCGCCCCCTGGAATAGCTTAATAGCAAACTGAATGGTATAGAAAGCCGTACCGAGCCCACTAGCAAAGGTGAGTGCCGTTGGTTTGGGTGAGGTTATGAATGTCCCCAGTGAGGTCGTAGCAGCAGCACCATTAAGACCGTAGAATACCTGAACATAATCGGTAGCGCTACAACTCTTGGTGATAGCAGCCACACCGAGAGCCGTCTTTGAGATGGCAGCCAACTTGCGGAAGATGGGTAACTGCCCGTAGCCGGAGTCGTTCACATAGGAATAGGTTGCGATTTGCTTGACGTTGGAAGTGGTATCGGGAAACATCATGTACCTGACATCCGTTCCTTCACCGAACCATAACCTGCCGTTGGTATAGAGAGATGAAGGGGAATGGTGCATACAGGCTATCGGTTTGTTTGCTGCCGAAGTAGTATAGACCTGTAAGTTCCCACCAAGGGTAGAGTTCCGTTTGAGGATAGAGCTTTTATCGGTAGACCCGCCATTGACACAGAACACCAGCCAGTTATTGACGGTAGCGAAGTCATATACCTTGCCCTGATAGCCGGAGGGTAAGCCGTCATCAAGGTCGGGACCAACGTAAGTTGCTACAGATGGGGCTACTTTCAAGATGCCATAGCCGGTAGAAACCCAGACATTAGCGTTCCAGTAGATACCCACATTACCGGCATTGGTTATCGGTGGGTAGGATACCTCCTGTTTATAGGCAATCTCGTTGGTGGTATCAAGTGAGTATATCCCCTGTGTCCCTGTGAAATAGAGGGTAGGAGTGCCATCAGCAAGTAGTTTTCCTTCAAAGAAATCATAGACGGTGCCGTAGTTACCCGTCAGTGAAAAAGACCCTACGATATCATCAATGTCCTTTGCCGTGGAGTAGATTACGATTTTACCATCGGTGGTTATCCCGAACAGTCTGTTCTCAAAGTCAGCTAGGTGACCAAGCATCTGCCCCTGAAAGGCAAACGCATGGAATCTTATTTCCTGAGAGCCACCAGCCCAAGCATGCTGTAAACGAACCCTCGCTTTTGAGACAAGTTCCTTGCTGGTATGCGTCACAGTTACATACGCACCCCGCGCAATAACAGCAGTAGATACATTGTTCCAAGCCCCGTTATAGTAGAAATCAACATCGGCTGTCAGGTTAGCATCACTTTCAAGAGTACACCAAAGGCGTACAGAATCGGTGTAAATAGCAGTTGTCAGGTTAAGTTCTAAGAACGTAGTATATGTATTCAGGGTTATCTCTACAAAGCCATAAGTCCCCGTACTCCCGTCAATCACGTTGGCTTCGTTTGTCCAACCAGTGCTGGGGTCAGTAACGCTATCAGGTGTTTTCCATGAAACCATCGGTATCCATGTCGCTCCGTCAACGGTATAGACGGCTGCGGTTGCTGAGGACACCACCAGATATTCGTCAGTGTCATCAGTAATCACGATAGCATCTATCGGGCTGGCAAGTGAAGTATCTACCGAGTCCCATGCGGAAGTACCCGTGTTCCACTTGGATATTAGGCTAGTCCCGATAGCATACGTCCCACTCTGGAAGTCTATTATCTTGACAGGGGCAACCCCGAATGAGCCTGCCGTTGTATCTAAAGCACCAAGAACCGCTTGCCCTTCATTGGTGAAATCAATCCCCTCAGACCATTCAAGACGGGCATCAGAGCCTACCGCCCTTTTCTTGCCGATACCGTTACGGAAGTCATAATACTCCTCAAGCTCCGCCTGTGAAAAGTCGCTGTATTCACGGCTCCCACTACCCAGACTAGCCTTCCACGGGTTTATCCTTCGTGTGTTTATTGGACTGTGAATGGGATAATAGACTCCGTTAATCAAAACCTGATTCATTTGAACCGACTCCTGTAGTACCCGATTGAGGGATGCTTCTTTATCTTCGCTTGTTTCAAGTCATCATCTATTCGCTGGACTTTGGCTTCCAAGGTGTCTAGTTGTATCTTGATAACCTCAAGTTCCGTGGGCTTTTTGGCAATTAAGTCAGCCATTTATTTCTCCGCTTTTGCTGGTATTGTTTCCTTGCTCTGTCCATTCTCGGTATTTAACTTCTGGAGCAGTTCATCTTTGCCCACACACTTAATCATCCTCTGGTTGACATCATTAAGCTGTTGGGTAAGTTGTGCTTGTGCCATCTGGAGTTCCTTGAACTCCTTGGTATTATTTTCAATCTCTAGTTTAATATCCATATTTCTCCTTCTTATTTCTGTTCCTCTGCCTGTGGTAATACTACATTCTTGATATGACCTATGATGGCTATTTCTTGAGCAGGGGTAAGTTCTATCGAGATACCCTTCTTGCTCTCAAACTCAGGGTATTCATCAGCCCCTAAGGTCAGGTGGGCAGACTCGGATACCTGAACTTCGCCAGCATCTACTTCTTTTATTGTCTTTGCCATTATCCTTCTCCTAACTGTTTCAATTTACCCTCGGCTAATTCAAGCCGTTCCATTAGCTCATCTATCATCGCCCTTGACTGATAAATACCCCCAGCGAGTAGTCTAACCATCGGCTGTATCTTCATCATGTATCCTGAGCCTGTATCCTTCTTCTCCAACACTCCCATGTCGGCAAGTAGTTCTCGGTTATTCTCTTGGATACCCTGACGGAGAACCAAGGCATCATCGTAGTCGTCAAAGAGGTCAACCTGTGCTGCTGCCCCTGAGCCGCCAAGGTCAACGGCTAGAACACCAGCACCAGAGAGGGTCATGGCTGTGTTCGAACCACCAGCATTTGCAAGATTCCATTTTAACTGTGCCGCTTCAGTTCCGCTGGTTACGTTAGTAAGCTCAACTTCTATCAAGCCCCATTGAAACCAGCCAGCATCAGCATCTTTGCCTTGAAAGTAGAAGTCGCCTATGACATCACTTATGGCCAAAGTTGTTGAGCTACGAGATAAATAGTACCTTACCCCATCTCCGCTAGCCGCACTGGAACGAACCAAAAATCCAGCATTTCCACCAGTAGTATTTACTGTGGCACTCCCACTCCCAGCATCAAAGACATTACCACCAAGGGTCATAGTGCCACCAAGAGTTGCCGCACCTATGTTGGGAGTCACCAGAGTAGGACTTGTAGATAAGACAACTGCAACTGTACCCGTACTTCCAGTAACACCCGTTCCGCCATTGGCAACTGGTAAAGTTCCAGTGACACCAGTTGTCATAGGCAGTCCTGTGCAACTTGTGAGAACCCCAGATGCAGGAGTACCAAGAGCGGGGGTAGTTAAGGTTGGGGAAGTCAGGGTCAATCCAGCTAATGTAGTCGCCCACACAGGAACACCACCGATAACATGAAGCACCGTATTTGTTGCCCCAATCCCAAGTCGAGACAGTTGCGTTGTTGAACTAGCATACATGATATCGCCCTTGGCTTGGTTGTTGAACTTATGCCTGCCAATAGCATTATCCTCAGTTCTGGTTAATTGCGCCCCTGCATCTGTATGCACTAATTCATTCGCCATCTTATGCCTCCGAGTCGCTTAAATCTCTTGGTGCTACATATTCCGAGTAGTAGAACGGATAGGTATAAGGATAACCCTCATCACCAAATTGACTCAAATCCCTTACTGTTGGTTCAGTTACGTCTCTACTGCCCATTACTCTTTACTCCACAATAGCTTTGGCCTCTGGGTCTGGCCACGACCGAGGTTCTTTTTGTAACAAGAGATATTCCCGTGCCTGCTGGTATGTAGTATCCAGTTTATTACTCTGTATTTTTCCTTTCGGCAAGAATGTAATCGCTTTCTGTATCAACCAATCGGGGGGAATATAGATAGCATCAGTATCCGAAGTCACCTTTGCCTGTGTCCCCTGTCCTTCAAGCCTCAAGTCTCTTCCTGCGGTTATGGAATACCGGTTCTCATTGAGTTTCAGCTTGGGTGGATAGGACTTGATGATATCCCAATCACGCGGGTCTATCTCATCCTCTTCGTTATACACATCGGTATCAACTGAATCTTCTGTAATCACGCTGTAGAGGTACAGGAAAGATAAAGGTAGTTCATATTCATAAGTATCTGCTACCAGCGTTATCGTGGTTTCATCCTTGAGGTTAACTAAGTATTTACCCGCGATACTCTCAATCGCCATGTTGATTGCCTTGCGGTATTCATCTTCTGTAAAGATATAGTGAAGCTCATAATTCGTGGTAGTATCTACAGAATCAGTAAAGCCTGGTGTAAAGGTTAGTTGATTAGTGAAATTAACCCAATCGCTTACCTCCCTCTCTTCACCTATGTTAGTCCCTGCATAGATATAGCAGCGATAGTGATGTTCGTTATAGTAATCATCTCCTTTAATAAGCATGGTATCAACGGCATTGTTGGTATCCCCTGAGTCAAACGTCCCCATAATAAGGTCGCCTACCGTTGAGGAAAGATATTGTCTCACGCTTGCCAATGTGTTACTAAAAAGTGCCATCATCCTACTCCTAAGAGTTTTTTAAGTTCATCCCTATGCTCAAGCATCTTGTAAATGATAGTATATTTCCCCCCATAAGGAGGCGGTTCTTTCCACCACTGGGGTTTAAGCCATCCTTCAGGGCGAGGTTCAATCTTACCATCAAGTATCGCCTTGATAATCTCCTCTATCCACCAGTCAAGAAGCGACCCGTAGTATTTATCATGCGCCGTAGTCGCAAAGGCAAGGTGAAAGAACTGGTCAAATAAAGGTTGCCTCATCTTGTTTTTATGATAAGCATTAAACTTATCCACTATATCCAGAAAAGCGTGGGTGTTCTTGTTGCCGATATCTTTCCTGAGTAGCTTCGGGTATTTGCGCACCAGATTAACCGCTACTACTATTGCGATGAAGTTCTTAATCCAACTCCCCTTGCCTAGACCAAGCACAATTTTGAGTAGTTTTTCCTTTACCCTCTGAAAGTACTTCCTGCGGAACATCACGATATCACCGGTAATACCAGGATTAACGTAAACTCTTTGGGTATTATAAGCCGTCATCGCTTCTCCTCTTTCCACCATGAAGCCTTTTCGGGGGGTAGTTCAAACTCCCAACCACTCTCTATCAACTCTTTCACAAAGGCGTTCCATCTCAAGGAGTAGTAGTATTCCGAGTCGTATATGATGCAGGTTATCTTTTTCAATGCCTTCCACAACTTTCTCTTGCTTGGGTTGCTATCGTTCTCCAGAAGCCAGTCCCAAGTATCTATCAGCCTTTGCGTGTTATGGTTAGATGTTTTCTCTTTAACAGGTTCAGGCAAGGCTTTCGCCACCAGTATGATTGTTTCCTCCAGTGGTTTCTTAAAGCCAACCATCAACTTGTACCACGCTGGCCTATCACTATAAAGGCTCGTATGAATGACCATCTTACCACTGTTCGGCGGTTAATGATATCATCAGGTTCATGTTTGCGCTTTCACCGGTTATGGCATCTCTGGTAACAACCACGCCGAATAAATCATCGGCTGCCGCGGCAGTCTCAAAAGCAAGGGGCAAGTTGTTGGTATCACCTGAATCTGCTACGGCTATTGATTGCGAGATACCCGTTCCCAAGTCCTCCATCGCAGGGAAGTTTATTGAACCGATAAAGTTATCCTTGTCTGCCCAGAGAACGGCGGTATTGGCTTTATTATCATCCAATTCACTTGTCGGCAGGGTATGGAACAGGAACAAGGTTAACGCTGGTGTTAAAGCTGTGGTCTGACAGAAAGCAATCGCTTTTATGATATGACCGCTTCCGTTGTTTTCTCTGGCTATGGCACTAAATGTCCATGCCGTTCCCGCCGATGCGCTTTCAGACATCACATCTCCCGCAGCATAGTCGCCGGCAGCAGCTAGAGCTTTGGTAACACTTACGGTTTTTAAGTTACCGATGGCTATACGGGTTGGTCTTCCACCTTTATCAAATAATTCTGGCATGTTATTACCTCCTAATCGTCTTAGACATTTTTCACTATCATATCAGGGTTCTTGCTTATGTCAGCGCGGGGATCATACTTCCAGCCGAAGCTCCAACTGACCGGAGACCAGACCCTTTCCGCTTCGCCTTTACACGCCGGACACCGGACTTGCGAGGTTTCGTTGTATTTCCTGCTGACTTCAAAACGTCCGCATCCTTCTTTACATT
>Ga0180007_10006853_pt1 | contig 10998 bp, 8 predicted proteins | sample MM_PC_MetaG_FD_121122 | JGI IMG/M metagenome (GOLD analysis project Ga0180007, IMG submission 121122) | Groundwater microbial communities from the Aspo Hard Rock Laboratory (HRL) deep subsurface site, Sweden - MM_PC_MetaG | ecosystem: Environmental > Aquatic > Deep subsurface > Groundwater...
CTGACCTGACCGGCACTGCCGCGCCCAAATATTCTTCGGCCAGATCTCTACTGCTTTTATCATTAAAACCAATATACTTTTGATAAGCCCTAATCCCCTCTGCCATCCCCGGGTGTTTACCCCTGATAGGAGAATGAACGGCCTTTCCTTTGATCTTTCGTGTGGTCCCGACAGGCACGGTGCTATGATTGATCGTCAGCTTTGGTTTATACATATCCACATATTGACCAACGATCCCAAGGAACCTGTTGCTATATGGGATGCATATATTCAATATCTCGATCCCTTCGACTTCTAAAGGATCTATATCCTTTACTAGAACTTCATAGTGCTCTTTCAATACTTCGAATAGTCCCTTCCCCACTTCCCCCATGCCAATTATTAAAGATTTCATCAACAATCTCCTTTTCTATTGATCAACAAATCAAAAGGCAATTTAATTACTCCCCACAAAGAACCCAATCCATAACTTAGATGCAATGCCGCAAATACAATAGGCAAGATCGGGAAATATTTTATGCCTTTTCTAAAAGAAACCGCAAGTGAGAACAAAATATTAACCAACAGATACAGACTGATATCAATGAGAAATAAAACAAAAACATAAATTGAGAAAAAGGATGATAAACCAAGGGAGACCAGGGAAGAAACAAAGACAAAAGGAATAAAATGACGCCAAGAAAGCGCCCCTGGATTTTGTTTCACGGTTTTAACATTCCAATATCCATTAGCAAAGTTTTGTTTCCAGAGGTCTTTCAAGTTGTCGCGACAATAATAAGTCGATCTTATCTCCGGAGTTAAATAAATCTTGCCGCCCGCCTTACGAATACGGGCATTCATTTCAATATCTTGATTCCGCACCAGAGATTCATCAAACAACCCCGCCTTTTCAAAGATTTCTTTGCGAAATGCCCCTAGATATACCGTATCGACATAACCCTCGTAATTTTCTATATGAAACTTGCCACCGCCAAGGCCAAATATGGAATGATGGACAAATTCTATGGCTTTGCCAACATAGCCATTTCCTTCGACGCACATGGGGCCACCCACATTATCCCCCCCTGTCTTTTCCAACCATTCTACACATTTTGAAACATAATTGCTTTCATAACTTGAATGTGCGTCCATTCGGACCAAAATCTCAGCTTTTGCCTTTTTTATCCCCACATTCAAGGCAGAAGATACGATTTTATTACGGTTTCTATAAACACTAATATTAGAATGCTGGTCTTGGTACTTTAATATTATCTCTTTAGTGCCATCGTCAGAATTAGCATCAATAAAAAATATTTCCAAAAGTTCTTGGGGATAATCTTGACTAATTATTGAGCGTAAAACACATTCAATAGCTCCCACCTCATTGAATGTTGGTACAAGAATTGCAACCTTAGGCTGGTCCATTACCTTATTTAACAACATTTTTCCTTAATAATATTAATATCTCTTTTTCTGAAATATCATTGGTTTTAGATAAATGATAAAAATCATGCCATTTCAACAAAAATAGCAACTTTTCTATAAAAAATGAATATAAATACCTAAGATACTTTGTTTTTGATAAAATATTGTAATAACATGTTTGATTAAATTCATTTTTCGGCTCTGTATCATTAGGTTTAATCAACAATACTTTCTTAACCAGGTGTTTAATTTTACTGATACCACTTCTTATCAAACGGTGCGACCTCGTTGCCCTCATAACCCAGATATCGGCAATTAAACAAATATCCTCTATTAGATCATTCAATTCTGATAACGATGAAAAATATCTTTCCCCATGTTCATGTGAATTAGGGAAAATAACTAATGCAATACCATCATCAGATAAAAAATCACGGACTGACTTAAAAAAAGACTTGCCTTCTAAGACATGTTCAAATGCATGCACAGAATATATTTTAGAAAATCGCCCAACAAAATTATTGTTTTTATATTTACAAATATCAGCACAACAAAAAGATAATGAAGCAGTATTATTAGGGGCTAAACAAGATATTAATTGACTTGATATATCCAACCCATAAATCATTTGCACTCTCTTAGAAATATAACTTGTCAAATGGGCCGTTCCACACCCAACATCTAATACGATATCGGAAGGCTCAAATCGCAGATACTTATCAAGAATTCGATAATAATAAAGCAGATGTGGGCTCGGCATAGGCCATAATAATCTAGTCCGCACACCATTAAAAAAAGTAATTGATGATTTATTCATATGCATATTACTAATTTAACAAGACAAAGGCTCATAACTGATCGATCGCTTTTAACAAAGATTGTTGTCTTCTAAGTAAAGGGAATTCATTAATTATTCTGTTTCTGGCCTGTTTCCCCAAATCGGAGTTCAATGCCTCAGATATTTTGCTAGCAAGATGTTCTGGCTCAAACTTATCAATATATAATGCTGTATCACCGCCAACTTCAGGCAAAGCACCTTTGCGAGAAAGCACGGGCACACACTCGCAAAGCATTGCCTCAGCAACAGAACAACCGAATGCTTCATGAAATGATGCCTGCACATAAACTTTAGCCAAAGAAAGCCATTTCAAAACTTCACTGTCTTTGATAAAGCCGGTAAAAACCACATTTTTTGAAGATATGTTCCGTAAATGTTCAATTGCATCATCACGCCACTGGCCAACTAAAACAAATTTAACATCTGGCAGATATTGTGCGCTTTTGACAAAAAGATCATACCCTTTGCGCTTCGTACGCTCCCAATCCACTCCCCCAATAGTAATTACAACCTTTTCTTTTAAAGAATTTGGTTGAACCTTATAAAAATCAAGGTCAAATCCATGATAAATTAATCTAGTTCTTGAGGAAGACACCTTAGCATTCTTAATTGTTTCTTTCAAATTGAACTCAGATACTGCTAAAACTAAATCTGCCAATTTAAAGACGCAAAGTGGACACCACTTTTTCCAAATACTAGAAAACATACCATAATGATAATCCGGCACACATGCCACATCATCTCCACCTGAAACTACAACTACTTTTTTCCCAAATATCTTCCCAAGAATCACTGCGAAAAAGGCCTGCAGCTTACCAAACCAACAAAAGACAACATCACACCACAAAATCTCCTTGCCTATTTTCCAAGGTGCAAATAATCCCCTGAAAATGACTTCCCTAACATTATGTTCTTTCTTCAAAATGTCAGCATCTTTTTCCACAAAAGATATCATATTTTGGGAAACAAAAAGTATTTTCATAATGTATTTGTTAATTTAAATATTATTTTGCAAATAACCATTAATAATATCAATTTTCTCCTGAGCCCTTAATTTCAGATCGAATCGTCGGGCAATTTTCATTCTTTGCTCCTTTTTGGTGTCATCATTTTCGGAAATAGCCTCTTCCAAGTATCCTGAGAACTCAAGCTTATTATCAGCAACAAAAACCGGCCCTTCAAAAGACTCTACTGAACTGAACCTCGTGGAAACTATCGGTTTTCCAGTGCTGAAATATTGGTACAGCTTATTCGGATTGCTATTCTGGCTATAATCACAATCCCTTCTTGGCAACAGAAAAACATCAACTTCTTGCATATAAACAGGTAAATCCTCATACCTTTTCCATCCAAGCATAAAAACATTCTTTCTTTTTTTAAACCTCAAATAATGAGCGTCTCCATTTAGGATTTTTTTATTATCAATAATTCCTATAAAAACAAAGGACCAGTCAGGATGTTTTGCGACACAATAATCAACCCACTCGAAATTAATAAAAGTATTTATATGGCCGATATAACCAATGCGCGGACGATGAATAGGCATCATATCCAGCAATTCTTTCTTTTCATAACACCAAAAATGTTCTAGATCAACACCGTTAGGGATATAAAAAATATTACTATTGTACTGACGCTTCCTTTCGAGCAATTTAATTGCAGTAACAAAAACAATATCCACCTTATCAAATATCTTTCTCTCCTCTATTTGTAATGCCCTCATAGTAAAATTAAGTTTATCCAGATCAGCATGCTCTTCCGAAATGCATTCTTCGTCGGCGATTTCATAAACACGGGCAAGAGGATCAAGAATGTCAACAAGACAGGATAAGTAAGGGTCGTGAACTATTATAATATAGCTCTTAATTTGCAGATCATGTGTCAATTTCTTGACTTGTCTGGAAATAAAGAATCTATTCATCTTGCTTAAAACTTTGCTCAAGTAACTCAAGCCAAACGGAGCTACCGCTATAGGGGTAAAAACATAGAGATTTTCATTTATTTGGCGCAATCTGTTTTTTATTTTTGAGCGCTGTTTCCATATTCTCACCGGCCTGAATATCAGGTCAAATATCGTCAAGGGCAATTCCACACATACCACTTTTTTGTATTTTGCCAGACAAGCGTAATGCGGAACTCTTTGGAACATTTCCCAATTGTGAGAAATGAAACTAACAACAACATAATCCTTCATAAAGATTTCATCTAATCCTCATAAGTTTTTTTTCAAGAAACTGATAATATTTATTATTTGTCAAATTATCGCTCACTGACAAATTGTTTATGCCAAAGTTGAAAAACAATTAGGGCCCAGAGGGCCGCGCCCCAGCTCGCACCCTTTTGATGCTCATCCAGGATCCGCTCCATTGCCTTTTTGTCAAATATTCCATGTTTATTAAAGTCAATCCCCAGCAATATATCATAGGCATACGTTTTTAATTTATTCCTGAACCATGAATCGACCGGAACATTAAATCCGCGTTTACCCCTTGCATATATAGAAGCGGGAAGTTGTTTTGATAAATATTTTCTAAGTAGATATTTAGTGCCGTTAAATCCTCGGAGCTTATAACGCATCGGCAAGCTACGCGCAAAATCCACTACTTCATGATCCAAGAAAGGCACCCGTACTTCAAGTGAGTGAGCCATGCTCATTTGATCCACTTTTAGAAGTAAATCATTGGGTAGATAGGCCTTCATATCAACATATAACATCCTCTCTATATTTCCCGCTGATATAATCCTATCATAATACTTCATTAGATTATCCGATGAGCCATGATTCAACTGTCCTATTAATTCATTCCTGTTTTGTTCAGGGATAATCTCCATAGATAATTGATATCTTCTATCGGGTGACAATACACTATTTCTATTTAAATATGATATTTTATCTTTATAAGTCGTAAATTTACCAATTGTCCAAGCAATTTCTCTTATAAATCTTGGTATCCTGCTGTAATATGATATTATTTTTTCATGTCTATAACGGTCATATCCCGCAAATAATTCATCGCCGCCATCTCCAGCTAGCGCAACAGTTACATACTTCCTTGCATACTCGGACAGACAATATGTAGGTAAAATACTCTCATCTCCCAACGGTTCATCCATATGCCATATGAATTTTGACAACAAATCAATATTATCAGGCGAAACAATGAGCTCGTGATGGTCGGTATTATATTGTCTTGAAACGATCCTCATGTATTTAGACTCATCAATTTTCTCATCGTCAAATGATATTGAGAAAGTTTTTACCCGCTCCCTTTGGAGCTTACTTGCCATCCCAACAATTAAGCTCGAATCTACTCCCCCGCTTAAAAATACCCCTATAGGGACATCACTGATTAGATGGCGCTTGACCGCGCGTGAAAATATTTCATCGAATTTATCAAAATAGTGTTTTTCTGAACATTTTGTTTCCTTATATTCCAAATCCCAATATTTCTCAATCCTATCCCCATTTCTATCGAGCACTAAAATATGCCCTGGGAGTAATTTTTTTATCCCCTTAAGCATGCTCTGTGGTGCGGGAACAAATCTGTAAGCAAGATATTGGCTTAAGGCGCAGATATCCACCTCTCTATTAAGCCTTGGTTCATTAATAAGTGCCTTTATCTCTGAAGCAAATATAAGCTTTTGTGAATCATAATAATAGTATAATGGTTTTATTCCGATTCTATCTCTTGCCAATACCAATTTTCTTTTCTTTTCATCCCATATGGCAATAGCAAACATGCCATTTAGTTTCTTAGTAAATTGTTCTCCATATTCCTCGTATAAGTGAACAATCACTTCTGTATCAGAGCTTGTCTTATATTTATGCCCCTTTGCTTCTGTTTCCTTTCGCAATTCATGAAAATTATATATTTCGCCGTTCTGTATTACCCAGATAGATGAGTTTTCATTGGAAATTGGCTGATGTCCATTTTCTAAGTCGATCACACTTAGCCTGCGGTTCCCTAGCCCAACATTCCTAGAAATATAAAAACCTTCATCATCTGGTCCCCGATGACTGAGAACTCTTGTCATTTTTAGTAAAACATCTTTATCAACAGGTTGTTTATCGAGATTTATTATTCCGCAGATTCCGCACATAATATTTCCCTTATCTTTTTACATCTTTCATCCCAACTGTTTTGTTTCGCTAATACATTTCTTCTTTTCATTTCTTCTAATGTGCTGCCATCCCTTATAGCTTTATTCAAGTATTCAATAAATTCATTTTGATTTTTTGCTAAAAATACACCCTCACTATATGGCTCTAAGTCTTTAAGGTAAACAGAAACAATTGGCTTCCCGGCCGCAAGATATTCATAATATTTAAGTGGGAAAGATGTTTTCATATGGGTGTTTAAATCGTATGGCAATATAGCAATATCGATATATTTTAGATATGCGGGTAATATATCGTATCCCTTTTGCCCAAGAAAAAACACATTTTTTTTCTTTTTTAAACTATTGAGTTCTTGATTCGATTTCGCCTTCACCGGACCAATGAATAAAAAGTTGGCATTTTTTATAGCTTCCGCAGCTTTCAGAAGCAGTTTAAAATCTATTTGAAATCCTAAAAAACCGATAAACCCTATAATCGGATGCTCTACATTAATTATATCAGGAGGTTTTGGCAGATCCGTTAAAGCTTTTGAAAAATGTTCGTAGTCAACTCCGTTTAACATTAAATGTGATTTTTTGTTCGGTCGATTCTCATATTGCGAAGGAGAAGAAGAAAAAATAATATTTGCTTTGGCTTGCGCCTTTAAATCATCCTGCAGCAATAAATCCTTAATGAAAAAATTTTGTGGGTATAAATACACCTCATCATGAACATAATAACACACCATTTGGGGTGCATTATCAAGATAATCCAATATTTGAACATTTTGCGGCAGATAAAACCAAAAAATATATTTTTTAATATTTCTTTTTTTTATTAATCGGTTCAGACATTTAGCAATAAGATAATTATTAATGCGAGCGATCTTTTGAAAAGATAAAAATGGGATAAATTTTATCGATAGCCAAGGCAGAAGAAAAGGCGTTTTGACAATAAATACATTATCTTTTTTGACAATTGGACAAAATATAAAATTAAATAATCCTTCTAATGCATTTATAATAAAAGATTTGTCATAGTTTCTTTGGGCTTCAACATAATATATATCATTATCATTTGAAAGATCCGATAATATATGATGCCTGCCTCTTTTGAGGCTATCCCAGGCATCTGGAGCAACGCAAATGATTACACCCTTTTTTTTCATAATTAAGCTGTCCTTTTCTCTCATCAATATGTCTGTGAATTACCCATGAGGTTGATTCACATTTTTCGCCATGAGAAATTAAGTTGCTTATGGTTTTTCACATAAATAAATATCATATTGAGGCAAACCATACTTTCTAATTATTTCTTTGTCAAACATTTTAGTGCAACTTTTGGTTTTTACTTTAAATCCTGCCTCCTCCAACCTTTCTACATAATCTAATCCATATATTCTTACATGATCAGATTGACCATATATCCGTAATCGTGCTTCTGGTGTCTGAGCAGTAGGATCTTCAAATGTTTTAATTCTATCGATAGGAACCTGCAATATTGCCCACCCACCTGACTTTAATACTCTAAAGACTTCTCTTATTGCTAATCGATCATCAGGGATATGTTCAAGAACATGGCAACAAATAACGCAGTTAAAATAATTATCATCATATGTAATATTGGTAATGTCAACTTTCTTAATTTCTGAACAAAAAGGATTAATATCAGCCGGAATATAGGATATATTCCCCATTTTTTTAATTTTTTCAAAAAAACCTAGCTCCGGCGCAAAATGTAAAACCCTCAAATTAGCTCGAAAGAATTCTGTTTTGTTTTGCAAAAACATCCATATAAGACGATGGCGTTCTAAAGACGCACAACTTGGACATCTTACATTTATTCTTTTAGGATGACCGAATGAAAGAAACTTTCTAAAACTATGCTCACAAACAGGGCAAACATATTTTCTCCCATAATACAATATTTGATTAACAATTCTTCTCACTGGCCTAACAGCTTTCCTCAGCATAATATTAAATTCTTTCAAGTATGTTATTATGTATTGATTCATTTTATCTCCTTAATCACCAAAAACTAACTATAACATTTTTGATGTATTTGTCCTTTTATCAAATCACTTATTTCTTCGACTCTTTGATCCCAAGTATTATTGCGGGCTATTTCTATCCGTTTGCCAATTAAATTTTCATTGTCTCTCTTTAATGCGCGCTCAATACAAGGAACAAATTCATCTTTCTTATAAGCAATTTCAATTACCTCAGCAAAATCCTGGATTCCTTCTAATGGAACAGAAACAATTGATTTCCCTAGCCCTAGATACTCAAATAATTTATTGGGCGAACATGAACAATAATTTATTTGCTCATATGACTTGAAAGGCATTAAACACACATCTATCTGCTTCAAATATAAGGGGATCATTTTAGGTGGAACCTGTGGGACAAAATAGACATTGGACATGTTGTTGAGTGCTTTTATTTTTTCTGAATTTACATTTACTCGATCGACAGGGCCGATCAAAACAAGTGACCAACCCGGTCTGCTCTGCGCAATCTGAATTAAAATATCAAAATCAACTTTATACCCTATAAAACCGATATATCCTATAATTGGCTTGGAAATATTGTCTAATTCAGAATCTTCATGTAAATTATCATGATAATGTTTTTCTTCCAAAAAATATTCACTAACTGCGTTCGGGATAAGATAAACCACTTCTTTGAAATTTTGAAGATATCTTTTCAAAGGGAAAGATACCGCAAATACCAAATCTGATCTTTCGACTATTTCCTTTTCGGTCTTTTCGATCTCATCTCTTTTCCTGCCCCATCCCCCACCATAACCAGTGAATTTATCATAGCAATCATAACATATTAATTTAGGATGTATTTCCTGGGATATTGCCTTCATTAATAACAAAGTTTTGGGCGAGTAGTATACCCAGAGAATAGCATTATCTATTTTTAATCTTCGAATAATACGTCGAATTTTCCACATAATATAAATATCATTTAATTTATTCAAGAATTTAATACGATTGAAAGGAAACAGATTAAGGGGAGAATAGATATTCAAATTGTCTTTTTCTCGGTGTAATCCAAAGCGAAAACTCAAGGGCCATCCACGGGTTTTCTTATCAACAAATGGGGAAAATATGGAGCGTGGAGGCTCAATATACAATACACGGTTATATTTAGCAAATCTGGACATCAGTTGGTGCCTTCTGCGCCATAGGTCAAACCAGGGATTTGGCGCTATACATATAATATTTTCGTTCTTTATCATTTTATTGTTATCGTTCATTAAATATTCAATCAATAAACATTCGATTCCAGAGCTCAAAACCAGCCATTAAATTCAAAATGTTACTATTATCTCTCTTTCGAGACATATGTTCCGAGATCATTTGTTTTACATGATCTGGATCGTAATATCCCCGACCCAGAGTCCGCGGGTCAAGGAGAACACCTTTAATGAAATCTTTTAATTGATTCCTTGTCCATTCAACATAATCCAGGTACGGCCTGGCAAAACCTATCCTAGGAACATTAGCTGGGAGAAAAGGATAAAGATAACGAGACGAATAGCTGTCAAAGACATCTTTTAGCCAGCGTACCCTCTGATCACGTTTTTTTCCCCGGAAAGCCGTGACATAATTACTGTCCACCACGGGAATGGCAGCCAAAGCTGGATTATTCTTTCGGACCACATATTTAGGGATCTTTCTGCCGCGATTTAACAATCCTAAAGGCGCTTTAAGCAGGAGGGAAACAAGATCGTTGTCCCAATATGGCATTCTTAGTTCAATATGATTGCCTGCTAGGGCCCAGCTGCTAATGACAAGTCTCCTTATATGTTCAAGAACATAAAAATAATTGGCCTTATCGTGGACCGGAAGATCATTATTCAGATCTGAAAATAATGATCCCAGCGAAGACCTGGGGCTGTCCACTATCTCAGAATAAAATGCTGAAGAAAACAGTCTGTCCGGCTCAAAATTAACTCTATAACAAGCAATACAGCTATTTATTAGCTCATTATTGTTCTTTGATGCCAACATCTGCGGCTTTAATCCCCAACCCCGGGTAAGATCGGCTCCGCCGGCACTTAATTCTATCTGCGCACGTTGACCCTCTTGCGCCCGTGAAAACAACATCTGTGCTTGTCCCAACTTCCCCATCCCATCAGTAAGAAAGATCAATCTTTCTGCATAATCAGAGAAATTTTCAAGAAACAAGCCGTCCAATTCGTAAGAAACATGTTTATGGCCATTTATTGTCTTGCTCACTCTCTCAGCAATCTCAAGGTCCGCACATCTTTTAATTCCATGGGTAAAAGATCGGACAGAGTGTGATTTATGATCAATAAGCGCAAAAATAGACCTTGAATCCAGCCCACCAGTTAGAGATACGGTAAAATCATGATTTCCAGCAAGTTGTCTCGATACTGATTTATTAAGCAGATAATTGAATTCCTCAAGATAATCCTCTTCAGAACCCTGATATATCCCGAATTCTTGCTCCAGTTTCCAATATTGTTGTTTCGTTAATTTATTTCTTTGATATACCCAAATAGAAGCCGGAGGAAGCATGCACACATTTTTAATAAGTGTTTTATCTCCCAGAAGGTGGCCAAAAGTTAAATAATCAGCAACTCCAGCTCGATCAATATCACGCTTAACCTTAGCATCCGC
>Ga0180007_10006854_pt1 | contig 10995 bp, 10 predicted proteins | sample MM_PC_MetaG_FD_121122 | JGI IMG/M metagenome (GOLD analysis project Ga0180007, IMG submission 121122) | Groundwater microbial communities from the Aspo Hard Rock Laboratory (HRL) deep subsurface site, Sweden - MM_PC_MetaG | ecosystem: Environmental > Aquatic > Deep subsurface > Groundwater...
TACCTCTGATTGGTTTGTCTATGGACACACCCATCTGCCTGAAGGTAAAAGAAGAAAGGATGGCTTCTCTATTGTCAATGCCGGTAGTTGGCTTGAGAGCTCAGACAGAACCTACAATACATATATAGTCATTGACGATGAGGTGGTTGTCAGGAGATTAGGGGATACTAATCCCTGTTGGTCAAAATAGGAGGTGTAAATATGTTACTGATTGATGTTCCAGTGGGCCTTATTGCAGGTCAGGTAATCGCTGATGCAGGAAGGAATATGATAAAGGGTGGTGATAGCAAGAATTATCTATTCTTGAAGACAATGACCATCATTTTTGCATTCTGCTTTATCACCCCTGTCGTCATTTACTTCTTTCTGGGCTGGCCAGCCTGGGAGACAAACTACTTCTTCAGCCAGGTAGACTGTATCCAGAATAATCCCAAATTGGCACTCCTTTCCGGCATAAGTGTGGTAGCGATGGCCCTCATCCCAGCTATCCTTGGTTTAGAGTCGGGAAGATACCTGATCAGGAGAGGAAAGGAAAGGTTATTGAGGGCATCCTATCTTGGGTTAGGGATTCTTATTCTGATTATTGTCTATCTCAGCAAGGAAGCGACCTTCAATGTTGCGGCTAAATGGACTGACTATCAGATGGGTAATACCTTCTCCTTCTTTGAGAACCCATTCTTCATCTTTTGGTTGGTTTTAACTATCTGCTTTTGGGGATCGCTTCTGGGATTCTTTTTATGGATTAGAAAAAAAGATAAGGAGGTATAAAATGGTTCAATTAGATATTCCAGCTGCATTTGCAGTAAGTCAACTCTTTGTTGATATAATCCGCAAAAGGATTAAGAAAGAGGCAAAGGAGTCAGGTGTCAAAAAACCCTTGATCTACTACCGCTATTTATTCTACTCTGTCTTCTTTGCTGCAATGGTCATTGTGCCGGCGGGTCTATATCTTTTAGCTGGCTGGCCAGGTTGGGAGCAGATCTACTGGAGCAGGCTGTTTGAGGAGTTGATCCATACAGGATGGTTCAACCCTATTTTTCCAACGCTATTTGTGGTAGGTATCGTCTTAGCCGCCTACTTGGGCTTCCGATTAGCCTATCACTGGGTTGTAAGTGGCAAAGAGAGGTATCTTCGTCCAACCTACATCAGCGTCCTGGTGATAGCTGCCTTAGTGGTTGCCTTCTGCTACCCATCCTTTCTTTTGGTAGGCACCTACGACCAGTATCACAACCTTAGTGGCCAAACAAGGGAATCTATGGCCAGGGTATGGGAGAATCCCTTTGGTTTTGGTATTGGCTGGACAGGGGTGATGGTCTATTTCACCATCTGCCTTACCTATATGATTGTGAAGATAAGGAGAGAAAACAAGGAATAAATGTCTATCGCTAGTCGTATTCATCAGATTGGTGGAAAGATTGTATTACAGATAGCCCACTGTGGCCGCCAGACATGGTCAAGTGAGACAGGAAAGCCCCTCATTGCTCCCTCACCCAAAGATTGGTTTAATATCAGCAATTTTTAAGACATTACCATGTTCTTTTAACATTTTTTCGACACTTTTTTCTGCATTATCAAGCAATTTTTTAATACTGTAGTTTGCATTGCGTGCCATTTTTTTTTGGGTCTGGTATTTTTCTTCTAATAATTCATTAGTTATCATTGCTGTTCCTCCTCAAATAGTTCTAATGGCGTAATAATCTCTGGGATAAAAAGTCCAAGCTTTGTATTGATTTGTCGAACATGTCGCCTCTTGTTAGCATTTGCTAAATGTCTACAATTCCAGGTTAGAAGAAAATCTATTTTGTAAACAGAAGCATAAGCCAAATGAATAGCATCACCTTCTAAATCTTTTGGCATGACAAAGTTTTTCACATAGATTTCAGCAATCTCTTCTATTTCCTTAATCCGAGGAAGTAATTCTATGGTCTCAGCCAATCTTTCCGCTTCTTCTTTATATGGATAATTTCCTTCCTGTAATTCTGCCAAAGTTTCAATAGAAATATACAAGTTGTATTTTCTTCGTTGAAATTCCCACCATTCCCTCGTTACATCTGCATAAGTTTTAATGCTTTCTCTTTTCTCAAAAAGATAACTGAATATGGTTGTGTCCAGATATACTGAATCTTTCATGGTGCTTTTTCCTTTTTATATTACTGTAACATAAATTGCCTAAATTATGGCATAAATAAAGTGGTTAGTCAAGAATAATTTCTTTTTTGTTGAATTGACTCACCTTAAAAACTACTTGCTTTTTATTTGAACATCTGATATAGTAAGCAGTAATTCAGAACAGAAACAAAATTTAATATTTTAAAAAAACAGTCCTGCCTCTTACGGGTAGGAGAGAACTTGAATTAATCTGTGGTTTTAACAAAAGGGTTGCTGACTTCGGGGTTCAGCAACCCTGAACCGTTAGGCGAATATTATAGTTAATTGCATAAATCTTTACACAAATTACAAAGACTTCAGACTATAGACTTTAGACTTTATTTTATTGATTTTTAGTTTATAGTCTGATGTCTAATGTCTGATGTCTTACCAGTTTTAGTGTATGGACTTATGCAAGATACTATAAAAGACAAGGAGGATAATATGGTTGAAAAAAGCTTAAGTGAGTTGAATTTTGAAGGGTTGTGTAAGAAAGATTTCTTCCCTTCACCCTCTGCATGGGAAGATCAAGTGCTCTATTTTTTGATGTTAGACAGGTTTTCAGATGGAAAGGAAAAGGGGTACATAGACAACAAGGGGAATAAGGTTACCGGAGGCAAAATTCTTTTATACAGGCAAGAAGACAAAGGAAATGCTGTAAAAACAGACGACGATAGAAAATGTTGGGTTGATGTTGGAGGCAGATTTGTTGGGGGCACTTTGAAAGGGCTTAAAAGTAAGATTGGCTACTTAAAACGGCTTGGCATAACGGCTATCTGGATAAGCCCTATTTTCAAACAGGTCTCTTTTGAGGAGACTTACCACGGCTACGGTATACAAAATTTTATTGATGTAGACCCTCATTTTGGAACCCGCGAGGATTTGAAGAGCATGGTAAAAACCTGCCATAAACATGGGATATATGTAATTTTGGATATTATTCTAAATCATAGCGGCAATGTATTTGATTATAATGCAGACAGATATTGGATAGAAGAAAATGGTAAGTGGTTTATAGACCCTCGCTGGGATAATAACCCTTATCAGGTCAAGGGATTTAAGGATAAAGAAGGAAAATCTGATATAGCTTTTGAGCCTGTTGACCTTCCTTCTGCTTGGCCAGATGGGGCTATTTGGCCTTCTGAATTCCAGGAGCCATCTATTTTCACCCAAAAAGGCCGTATCAATAGCTGGGATTATTACCCGGAGTATCTGGAAGGGGATTTTTGCAGCCTGAAGGATATAAATCTTGGTCAAGGACAAATTGATAATTTCCAGCCTTCCCTTGCTCTCCCTGCCCTTTGTAAGGCTTATAAATTCTGGATAGCCTTTGCTGATATTGATGGATTTAGGGTTGATACTGTCAAGCATATGGACCCTGGTGCTACCCGATTTTTCACCTCTGTCATTCATGAATTTGCTCAAAGCATAGGCAAAGAAAATTTTTATTTAATAGGTGAAATTACAGGAGGAAGAAAAATGGCATTTAATATTCTGGAATCCACTGGTCTTAATGCAGCCTTAGGCATAGATGACATTCCTGATAAATTAGAATATCTGGTCAAGGGATTTCGCAATCCAAGTGAATATTTTGACCTTTTTAGAAATTCCCTTCTTGTTAAAAAGGATTCCCATGTCTGGTTCAACAATAGGGTTGTTACCCTCTTTGACGACCATGATCAGGTGCGAAAAGGAGAGAATAAAGCACGCTTCTGCCACGATGAAAAGGAAGGTCGGGAAAATTACAGGGTTCTATTAAATGTCTTAGCCCTTAATGTGACAACTATGGGCATTCCCTGTATCTATTATGGAAGTGAGCAGTATTTTAATGGCTATGGGAATAATGACCGCTACTTGCGAGAGGCTATGTTTGGAGGAAATTTTGGTGCATTTGAAACAAGAAACTGCCATTTCTTTAATGAAGATAACACGGCATATAAAGAATTAGCAAAGATTCTAAAAATCAGGAAGGAGAAAATCGTCCTGTGCCGGGGTCGCCAGTACTTGCGGACTATCTCAGGGGATGGGGTAAACTTCGGGCTGCCACATATGATTGGAAATGAAATACGCTCCATTGTCCCCTGGTCGCGTATTTTTAATGGCAAGGAGATGCTTCTTGCCATCAATACAGACTATTATGAGCCAAAAATTGCCTGGGTAACCATAGACGATTCCTTGCATAGAGAGGCAGATAAATTAAAATGTATTTATTCTACAGATAACCAACAGGTGGGAAAAGAGGTAACCGTTGAGCCACGAAATGGCAAGTCTGTTTTAATGACAGTCCCTGCTGCTGGATTTGTTATTTATGAATAATTAAAATTGGAGGTGAAGAATGAGGAAGAGGATGCTTTTGGTAGGAGGGATGATTATTCTTTCCCCTTTGGTTTTAGCTCAGGAAAGGGTTTCTCTCTTTCCCAGGCAAATTCTGGTTAATGAAAAATTGGTAATGGCGTTAGAAAAACTTTCTGAGCCTATAAAGATAGAGGTTTCAGGGTTAGTGATGGGGATAGACCCAGCAGGCTCAATAACCATCTCTTCAGGAGAAAATTGGATAGACATTAAGATAGATCCGAAAGGCACAGTTTCGTCTTCACATCACCTCTCTCCCTCTGGAAATATAGGGAAGGAGATAACAGGTATAGGCAAGCTCTCATTAAAAGGTGATCTGAGTTTGGGCAAGATAGAGTTGATACTGAAAGAGGGAATGGATTTGAATAAGCATGACCTCTTAATCCTGCCACTTATCTGGAAAGGAATCAAAAAGGCAGGCAGAACAACCGTGAAAGAGAAGGAGAGTATTGAGATCAGAAGATGAAGCTATTAGAACTTATAAAAGCACTTATAGGAGGAAGAAAGAAGGTCTCTTCATTGGATTTAGGAAAGCCAGACCTTGCTTATGAGGTTTGGGAATTGGGTCGGATGATAGCTAAGATATTAGAAGTCTGCTGGCTAATCAGACCTCCAATAAAGGAAGCAAGAGAAGAGGGCTTTCTGATCAGGGATGCAGGGGATTCAATATGCTGCCTTAAGGTTCTCTATAAAAATTTAGAGGAATCAAAGATATTGGGAAAGATGGAAGAACTGAAGGAAAGGATTGAAGAGATTTCTACAAGGGATATATTAAAGAGTTTCAAATCCGAAGATGTCAAGGCAATTGTAGAAAGGATAGAAGTGCTTATTGGCTATGAATTGATAGCAAGGTCTGCGCATCTCTTTAATATATTCTCCTTCAGCTTAAACCTGAGGAGGCTGAAGACAAAACTACTCTATGGACTCTCCTTAAAAGATGAATTAATAAAGAACCATATCAAACAGAGCATTGGTCTATTGGAGAAGATTAGGTTGGGAGATAAGATTCTGGTCAGCCCGAAGTTAGAGCTCACTAAACAAAATCTGATGATAATCAAGTATAGATTGGATGGATGGCTTAAGTTTCTACCAGAGTTAAGGGAGCATTCCAAGAGCATAATTCCCTATTCTACCGAAGAAAGGCTATTCTTGAAGAAAGTAGGAGATGAGTGTGACATCTGGACAGAGTTAATCCTTGATATAAAAAATCCATCCAATAACCTATCTTTTAAGCGAAAGTTTATTATTGGAATCATTTCTTTTGGCTTCTTTTATTATATGATTGTTTTTCCTCTGATTTTCTGGAATGATTTGATGGATTTCTTCTTGAAGGAGTTATCATTAGAACGAAAGGAGCTTTCTGCTACTATTTTTCCATTGTGGCTTTACCTTGGTTATTGGCTATATACAAGGTTAAAAGATTGGTTAATAAAAACGAGCTTCAAATTTAAGCTATCGGACTTTAAGGAATAGAAAAAATGAATAAAATTACCTTGGCTGATTTGAGTTTGAAGGATATTACCCTTGACAGCTTACCCAGGCTGAAACGGCTGCGGGAGAGCCATTTTAATACTCAATCTGAGGTCTGCGTTGAGCTTCCCTTGCTGATGACCGAGTATATGAAAAAGATGGACAATCCATCCGACTCATCAGAGCTCAGGGCAGCCAGGAGGCTTAAGGCTGTTCTGACGAAGAAAAAATCGCTAATCCGAGAGGATGATCTCCTGGCAGGGACCACCACGACCAAAATAAAGGGGGTAGTCATTTACCCCCAGTTTATGGCTCAGGCTCTGTGGCCAGAGCTTGAGACACTCTCTATCCGCAAGAAGAATCCTTACCGCATCAACAAGGCTGAGATAGATACGCTGAACCTTGATGTATTTCCCTACTGGATGGAAGGAACAGTCCAGGAGGTTTGCCGAAAGGATTATAACAACCCGAAAAGCCTGCAGATGATGGAGCGGTTAGTCTTCTTCCTTTGCTCCAAGGTCCATATGATCTCCCATACTATACCTGATTATGAGGTGGTAGTGAAAGAGGGGCTGGGTTCTATCCTCAAAAAGGTGGAAGAGAAGGAGTCTCAGGCAATAAGAGTGGAAGGGAAGGAGTCTCAAACTGATTTTTATCAGACCATAAGAGTGGAAGAGAAGGAATCTCAGGCAATAAGAATGGAAGAGAAGGAATCTCAAGCTGATTTTTATCAGACCATAAGAGTGGAAGAAAAGGAGTCTCAAACTGATTTTTATCAGGCAATAAGAATGGAAGAGAAGGAATCTCAAGCTGATTTTTATCAGGCAATAAGAGTGGAAGAAAAGGAGTCTCAAACTGATTTTTATCAGGCAATAAAAATGGTCATTGAAGGAGTTATTGCCTATGCCAATAATCTGAGCCAGACAGCAGCCTCTTTAGCTGAGATAGAGACCAACCTTGAACGCAAGAATGAACTGCTTGTGATGAGCAAAAACTTAAGCAGGGTACCAAAAGAAAAGCCAGAGACCTTCCATGAGGCATTACAGGCAATCTGGCTCTGTCAGGTTGCTCTTCATCAGGAGAATAACAACATCGCCTTAAGCCTTGGCAGAGTAGATCAGATCCTCTATCCCTTTTATCGCCAGGATATTGAGAAAGGCATCCTCACGGTAGCTAAGGCAGTTGAATTGATAGGCTGCTTCTTTCTGAAATTAGCAGATCATGTGCCGATGGTCCCTGAGACTGGAGAGGAGCTCTTTGGTGGCAGTGGCTCCAACCAGGCAATCACTCTGGGAGGGGTAAATTCAGATGGCGAGGATGCGGTGAATGACCTGACTTATATAATGCTCAGGGCAACGGAGCTGCTCAAGGTAAGGGACCCTAATGTTAATGCAAGATACTATCCGGGGATCAATCCCAAAGAGTATCTGGATCGCCTCTGTGGAGTGAATATAACCACCAAAGCCACTCCCTGCTTCCATAATGATAAAAAGGTAATTGACACCCTCTTAGCTCAAAGCTACTCCATAGAAGATGCCAGGGAATACTCCATTGTTGGGTGTGTGGAGCCAGTAAGGGGAGGCAAAACCTTTGGTCATACCGGAGCCATTATGCTCAATCTCACCGCAGCCTTAGAGATGGCTCTCTTTTCTGGAAGAGACAGGCTGACAGAGGAGGAGCAATTCGGGCCAAAGACTCCATTGCCTTCTGCAATCTCAAGCTTTGATCAGTTTCTCTCTGCTTTTAAGGAACAAATTATCTTCTTAATTGACCAGAGTGTGGAATTGAATAATATGTTTGGCAAAACTCATTTCAAGGTTAATCCCCTTCCCCTGCTCTCTGCCCTCACCCAGGGCACCATAGAGAAAGGTAAAGATGTTCTTTGTGGTGGAGCAGTCTATAACTCCTCCGGGGTGGCAATCATCGGCATTTCTGAGGTAGTGGACTCTCTCTGTGCTATCAAGGAATTTGTCTTTGACAAAAAGGAGGTTACCTTCTCTGAGTTAATAGTAGCAATAGAAAAGGATTGGGAGGGTCAAGAAAAGCTCAGGCTCAAGATAATCAACTCTGACACAAAATATGGAACTGCCAGCCAGGAGGCAAAGGAGATGACTAATTTCATCATTGATCTCCTCCATACAGAATATCAAAAGAGGGAGAACTATAGAGGAGGCAGATATACAGTCGGTTACTGGAGTATGACTACTCATGCCGGATGGGGTGTGCTTACTGGAGCGATGCCTTCTGGCCGCCGAAATAAAGAGGTCTTGCCAAGTGGAATTACACCTGTTTCAGGACAGGCACCAGAATTGACTGAGGTCCTGAGGTTTATGGCTGAACTTGATTCAAGGAAGATTGCTAATAGCTACACCCTGAATCTCAAATATACACCAGCAACAGGGATTATTGACAAGTTCGCTGCAAGCATTGAGGCATATATGCAGATGGGTGGACTCCAGGTCCAGTTCAACCTTATTGATAGAGCTACACTTAAGGATGCCAGGGATCACCCGGAGAAGTATCCAAATCTCTTAGTCAGGGTCTCAGGTTATACTGCTTATTTTGCTGATCTGAATCCTTATATGAAGGAGGAGATCATTACCAGAGCCGAGTATGATTTACAGACAGGAAAGGAGGTGAAATAGTAAGCGTTCAGGTAGTGCAAAAAAAGGAGATGTAGAGATTAAGGAAGGGGATGGGGGATAATATAATAATATCTTCTATCTCCATATCCCCATTATCTCCGTATCCCCTTTCTTACACTCTTTGATAAATAGGCTGAACGCTTACAAAATAAAATGGATTGGTTACTTAACCCCTACCGAAGAATCTGCCGCTATTTCATCAAGCGGGCATTTCTAAAGGCTTTTGAGAGCGAGGTGGCTGAGGAGTTTTTGAAACTTCTCCTTAATTTGATGAGCCTCTCTTACATCCTTGACCGTAATCTACGAAGGAGTATAGAGGGCTTCTCTGGCCTCGTTCAGTTCAGGAGCAAGGACAATGAAATACGGGTACTGGCAGAGTTCAAAAACAACCGCTTGAAGGCAAAGGAACTCAAACCAAAAGATGAGTTAAAACGCTCCCCCAATGTAACTGTTATCTTCAAGGATGACCAGGCACTGATGAACTTCCTTCTTCCTAAGGGTGGAAAGAGGGATATCTTAAGGTCGCTCCTGAATAATGAGGTTGTCCTTTCTGGAAACCTTAATTATATCTATCGGTTTGGATTCTTGGCTAACCATTTGCAACTTGAACTTACCAAGATGCTTGAGCAAGGATAAAATTATTACGGATAGGATATAATTCTTTAGACACAGATTTTCACTGATTATCACTGATAAAATTTAAAAATTATCTGTGTCCATCTGTGTAAATCAGTGTCTAAAAGTATTTTTTGTGTCCATCTGTGTAAATCAGTGTCTAAAATTATCCATGTCCATCTGTGGCAATATACCTGTCTATGGCTGTCGAGATAATGATAGGAACTTCTCCTCTGATAGTTGATGTCAAAAGGGGCTCCACAGAGGATGGGCCAGGGATAAGGACGACTGTCTTCTTCAAGGGATGTCCACTCTCCTGTAAGTGGTGTCATAACCCGGAGACAATATCACCAGAGATAGAGATCGGCTTTTATCCGAAGGACTGTATAGCCTGCTTTGATTGCGAAGGGGTTTGTCCAAAAAAGGCTATCCTCAGGGACAATAAAAGGATTAACCGCTCAAAATGTGATGCCTGTGGCAGATGTGCAGAAGTGTGCCCGGGCAAGGCACTTCGCCAGATAGGTAGATTTTATGAGATTGAGGCATTGGTAAATATCATTCTCCGTGATAGAGCCTTCTACGAGACATCAGGAGGAGGAGTAACCTTATCTGGAGGGGAACCAACCCTCTGGCCAGCATATATAGGAGAGCTCTTAAGAAGACTGAAACTTGAGGGTATCCACACCACACTTCAGACTTGTGGGTATTTTGATTACTCTCTCTTCGGGGAGAAGATACTTCCCTGGCTTGACCTGATTATGTACGATCTCAAACTTATCTCTCCCAAAGAGCATCTTCAACATACTGGCAGAGACAATCAAAGGATATTAGAAAACTTCCAGCGGCTATTGAATGAAGATAGAAACAAGGTCATACCTCGAATCCCCTTAGTGCCAGGATTCACTACTTCTCCTGAAAATTTAGCTGGTCTATCGGACTTCCTTAAACAGAATAGGGTCAAAGAATATTCTTTTCTGCCTTACAATCCTTTGGGTCTGCCCAAATGGGATTATTTGGGTAAAAAGAGACCCCTCCTTCCAACTAATTGGATGTCAAGGTCAGAGGAAGAGAACTGTCGTAAGATTTGCTCTTATAAAAAATAATTGTAGACAAAATAATTCAAAAGAAATATACTACATTAAATCAAAAGTAGAAATAAGCGTTCAGTAATCAGCAGTCAGCTAATAAAAATAACAATAACTGAAGCCTGATACCTGAAAGCTGATAGCTATTTTAAGGAGGTGCCAAAATGGCAAGACAAAAATTTGAGAGGACAAAACCACATCTTAATGTGGGAACAATAGGGCATATTGACCATGGGAAGACGACCTTAACCTCAGTCATAACTAAGGTTTTATCTCAAGGGGGGCTGGCAGACTATAGACCCTTTGATTCTATTGATAATGCACCAGAGGAGAGGGAGAGGGGAATAACCATAGCCATAGCCCATGTTGAATACCAGACAGCCAACAGGCACTATGCCCATATAGACTGCCCGGGTCATGCAGATTATATCAAGAATATGATTACCGGTGCAGCCCAGATGGATGGGGCTATTCTTGTTGTAGCTGCCTCTGATGGTCCAATGCCCCAGACAAGGGAGCATATCCTCTTAGCCCGGCAGGTTGGCGTCCCTTATATTGTTGTCTTCTTGAACAAGATAGACCAGGTGGATGACCCGGAGCTATTAGAGTTGGTAGAATTAGAGATGAGAGAGCTTCTGACAGAGTATAAATTCCCGGGCAATGAGATTCCTATCATCAGA
>Ga0180007_10006855_pt1 | contig 10994 bp, 11 predicted proteins | sample MM_PC_MetaG_FD_121122 | JGI IMG/M metagenome (GOLD analysis project Ga0180007, IMG submission 121122) | Groundwater microbial communities from the Aspo Hard Rock Laboratory (HRL) deep subsurface site, Sweden - MM_PC_MetaG | ecosystem: Environmental > Aquatic > Deep subsurface > Groundwater...
ATTTCATCCAGCATGAACACAGGATTTTTTGTGCCGGCTTTTCTCAAACACTGGATAATTCTTCCTGGAAGCGCTCCAACATAGGTTCTTCTATGTCCCCGGATTTCAGCTTCATCCCGAACGCCTCCCAGGGCAATTCTAACGAATTTCCTGCCCAACGCTTTTGCAATCGATTTGCCAAGGGATGTTTTCCCCGTTCCTGGAGGACCGGTAAAACAAAGTATCGGGCCTTTTGAATCACTTTTCAGCTTACGAACGGCCAAATATTCAAGAATTCTTTTTTTTGGTTTTCCAAGGCCATAATGGTCATTGTTCAGTATCCTTCTGGCTTCTTTAATATCGAGTTTATCTTTAGATCGATCCTGCCAGGGCAGGGATGTCAGCCAATCCAGATAGGTGGATGCCACCACATATTCAGAAGAGGACGCATGCATCCGTGACAGGCGCTGCAACTCCCTTTTCCCTTCTTTTCGTGCGTCTTCAGACAATCCTTTTTCTTCAATCTTAATCCGGTAGTCTTTTATTTCAACACTGTCATCTTCCGTTTCACCCAGTTCTTCTCGAATGGCTTTCATCTGTTGGCGAAGATAATATTCCCGTTGCCGCTTATCCATATCTTCTTTCACCTGATGCTGTATCCGGGAGCCCATTTCCAGGATTTCCAATTGATCATTGACCAGCCGGGTTACTTTTTTCAACCGTTTATTGACATCCAGAAGTTCAATCACCTTTTGTTTTTCCAGGACGGGTGCATTGATGGTAGAGGCAACCATATCAGCAAGAACATTGGGTTCCTGCAATGACTTGACCATGTGGCCCATTTCTGAAGGAAGTCCAGGGGAAAGGGCGATAACTTTTTCATATTGCTCGACAATATTGGCCATCAATGCCCTGTTTTCTTTGTTTCGGTCACCATTTCTGATTTCAAGGACATCAATTTGCGCCTGTATATATTTTTTGTCCAGGATGAACTTTTTTACCCTGAAACGGTCTATGCCCTGTATTAAAAGCTGGGCTTTATCATCTTCCATTTTGGACATTTTTAAAATAATGGCGATGGTACCGATCATGTGGAGATCATTTGCCGTGAGTCTGGAATTGGTGCCCGATCGTTTGGATAAAAGCAGTCCCAGCATCCTGTTCCCTGACATGGCATCATCAATCAGCTCAACGGCTTCAGTTTGAATCAATACCAGAGGCAGTACCATTTTGGGGAAAAGATTGGTGTCAACAATGGGAAGAATGGGAATGATGCCGGGGATATCGTCTGAAGTTATATTGCGTGAGGGAGCCTTGAGATCATCCATTGTTATAGGGTTCCTTTTGGAGGCGATGGCTTAAATGAAATCTACGGAAACATTTTGGTTGCCCTTAATTTTTTGGCTTAAAAATTTTCCCAGCACGATCTCTAAAAAACCATTGAAGAATGAGGCAGATACCTTGTCAATATCGATAAGATTAGGCAGGTACAAAATTCGTTCAAACTGTCCGAATTGTATTTCCGCAAGCCTGTAGGTGGTTGTCTGGTCAGGATGGCATCCTTTTCTACTGCCTGAAATTTTAACAGCTTTGTTGCTGACTTCAACAACAATATCTTCTTTTTTGACACCTGCTATTTCAGCCTGGATAATGATTTCATCTCTTGTTTCAAGGATATCCATCTGAGGTTTCCAGATCTGCTTTGAAAAACAAAACATGGGATTGACGGATTGAAACATTACTTCAAAAGATTTTTCATCCCTTGTTTGTGTCTCAATATTATTCCCAAACCGTATTTCTATCTGTTGCATGTTAAACTCCTGATGATGCAGGTAAATCGATCATCTGATAATTCAATCAAAATACCATTTGAGTCATATCTTGTAAAGCAGTATTGTAAGATGCAGTTTCACAAAAACGGTTAAGAGGCTTACCCAATGTGTCAATGCCCCAGGTTTTTTATTCATTATCCAGTATTTTTCGAAGGGTTTTTGCAAAGGTATTTAAGGAAAAGGGTTTTTGAATTAACCCATGGCATCCCTGGTTTAAAAACCCTTCGATTTTATCATCAACGGCCTGGCCCGTGGAGATGAGTATTTTCGCATCTGCCTGGATCGCTTTGATTTCGGAAAATGCCTGTTTCCCGTCCATTTCCGGCATCACCAGGTCAAGGACGACCAAAGAAATTTCATTTTTACAGATTCTGAAGATATCAATCGCCTGTCTTCCATTTTTGGCAATGATGGGCTTATAACCCAGCCTTTCCAGAAAATTTTTGCCTATATGGATAACAGACTCATCATCATCCACGAGCAGTATTGTTTCAGATCCTTTTTGAATGTGATCAAAAGGGGACACTGTTTTGGCTGATTTTTTGGCTGGTATTCGATTGGAAGCCGGCAGACAGATATGAAAGCTTGCACCTTTCCCTTTTTCACTGTCAACCAGAATAAAACCACCATGATTTTTGATGATACCATAAACCGTAGATAGTCCGAGCCCTCTGCCCTTGTTATTGCCAATTTCTTTTGTGGAAAAAAAAGGGTCAAAAATTTTTTTCTGGGTTTCCAGATCCATGCCCATGCCCGTATCTTTGATCGTTAATTTAGCATATGGGCCGGGCCTGACCTCAAACGGGTAATCATGCTCATCCGTAATCATCATATTCTGGGTTGTCACAAAAATATCACCCGTCTGGGTCATGGCCTGGGCAGCATTGGTCAACAGGTTCAAACATACCTGTTCAAGCTGGGAGGGGTCGGCATTCACCAGAAGGATATTTTCTTCATACCGTTCATGAATGATGATTTTTTTATGGGCAGGCTTAACCGTGATTAAACTGGCTGCAACCATCTGATTGATATTGACGGTTGAAATCTGATATTTTCCGCCCCTGGCAAATCCAAGTAAGCGTTTTGTCAGTTCAGATGCCGTTTCTACAAGCCGGCTGATATGCCTGGCATGGGTGGCCACTTTTTCCGTGGCAGATACATCGATCTGCAATAGCGATAAGTGCCCTTGTATACCCATCAGGATATTGTTGAAATCATGGGATATTCCGCCGGCCAATAACCCGATGGCCTCCATTTTCTGGGCCTGCTGGGCCTGAACCTGAATCCGTTTGAGCGCTGAGATATCTGTGATAACAAAAATAAGACCCGTTGACGGATCTTTTGTATCGACTCTTGAAACCTGGATCACGCAGTCTATGCACGTGCCGTCTTTCTTGACCAGGGTTGTTTCGGAAAGGCCTTTGCCCGTGGACTTCAATTTGGAATACAATTCAATCCCAACCCGGTCATATTCTTTTTGATCAAGATAAAAACATCTGGTATTTTTACCTTTTAGAGAATGGGGTTCATACCCAAGCATACAACAAAAAACATCATTGGTCCAGCCAAGAATCCTGTCTTTTACAGTGCCAATCCCTGCAGGAGAGCGTTCCAGCACACAGCTCATTTCCTGGTGGGTCAATGCCTGTCCCGTGAAAGGCGCCTTTAAAAGCGAATTTTCATCAGAGGATTTTTTAACACGGTCATGCTCAAGGGTCATGGAAAATTACCAGTTAGCGATTCTATTATTTGACTGCCAGCCTACTAATTGATAAGTATAGCAGACTTTTTTTAATAATATAAGATAAGAAATGAATGATCAATCCAAATAATAACATTGTTCGGTTGAAATATTTTTCAACCAGATATATCCCCGCTTTGATCAGCGGCCTTTCATTGACCGCTTGTTTTCCAAACTCGAATTTTTCATTCCTGGCCTTTTTTGCGCTGGTTCCCTGGCTTATGTCCATGCCATCAATGACAAAAAAAGAATCTTTTTACAGTGGTCTGATCGCGGGGCTGGCTCATTTTTTGACCCTTATTTACTGGATTGTGCCGACCTTATATGAGTATGGCGGGCTTCATCCGATTCTGGCTGTTTCCACACTGGTTCTGTTGTGCGGGTATCTTTCCGTGTATCTGGCAGGTTTTGCCGTTCTGTTAAAAAAAATGGATACACCATATTGGGCTACACCCATTGCTGCCGCCGGTCTTTGGACGGGGCTCGAATATATAAGGACCTATGCGTTCACAGGGTTTTCCTGGGGCGCTTTGGGCTACAGCCAGTATGAAAACCTGTTGTTGATCCAGATTGCCGATTTTTCAGGGGTTTACGGGGTGTCATTTCTTATTGTATTCATAAATTATAGTGTGGCCGCCGTGTTGCTTAACAAAGGGGTGAACAAAAAAAACTGCTTTCCCATCCTATCTGCTGCCATCCTTCTGGCAAGCGTTATGTTCTATGGGGATCAACAACTAAAACGTTTGGATTCTCAGATTGAAACCGCTAAAAAAACAATCATAATGGTTGTTCAGGGAAACATTAAGCAGGATTTAAAATGGAGTGACCAGTTTAAGCGCCAGACCCTGGAAAAATATATCCGGCTTTCCAAAGAAGCGTTCAACAGGGCTGAATCCTCAAAAAAACCGGATCTTGTGATATGGCCGGAAACGGCATTGCCCTTTTACTACGGGGTAGATAAAGGTCTGTCAAACCAGGTGGATCAATGTGTATTGGCATTGAAAACAAATTTTTTAATTGGCAGCCCGGCATTTAAAACAGAAGAAAATCAGACAAAATTTTACAATCGGGCTTATCTGTTAAACCGGTTTTCCATTGTTAGGGGAACCTATGACAAGAATCATCTTGTTCCATTTGGAGAATATGTCCCTTTTGGTAAGTATCTGACCTTTTTAGGGAAGCTGACGGCCCAGGCAGGTGATTTTTCCTTTGGCGACAAATTGTTTGAGCCCTTGAAATTCAGTGCTCAGGGCCTGAAGGCCACAGGCAAAACAGGGGTGCTCATCTGTTTTGAAATTCTTTTTCCCTCCATTGCATCCAGATTTGTGGTAAATGGTGCTGACATCCTCACGGCCATTACCAATGATGCCTGGTTTGGCCGCACATCAGCAGCAGCCCAGCATTTTTCCATTGCCGTATTCAGGGCTGTCGAAACCCGAAGAACCCTGGCAAGAGCTGCCAATACCGGCATTTCAGGGTTCATCGATCCCAGGGGGAAGATCCTTGAAACAACCCAATTATTTACGGATCGGGCTGTTATACGACAGGTTCCTGTTTTGGATCAGATCAGTTTTTATACCCGATACGGGGATGTGTTTGCCATTGGTTCACTAGTTGCAATCTGCATGGTTTTCATGGTAAAAGGAACCAGAAAGAAGTTTTGGAAAACCGTTTAGGAGAAATCAAAATGAGTATAGAATTAAAGCAGGATATTCAGGCCATATATACCAAAGCCGATCAACTCAAGGAGTATCTTTGACCTGCCGGTAAAACAAAAGCGTCTTCGTGAACTTGAACTCATTATTTCGCGGGAAGATCTGTGGAACGACGCAGACAAAGCAACCAGCCTTTTCAAAGAAAGAACCTTTCTTTTACATCTCCTGGAAACCTGGGACGGCATTTATAAAGAAATTGAAGATGCAGAGGTCCTTTTAGAACTTGCCCTGGAAGAGTCGGATAAGGATAGCGAAAATGAAGTGGCTTCCCTTTTAATCGCACTTGAGAAAAAAATTAAAGAATTTTCAATCCAGGTCACCCTTGACGGTGAAGACGATGCAAGGGATGCACTGGTTTCCATTAATGCCGGTGCCGGCGGGACAGATTCCCAGGATTGGGCGGAGATGCTGTTTCGAATGTACACCAGATGGATTGATAAAAAAGGATACAAGTTTCAGATTATTGACTATCAGCCAGGAGATGAAGCCGGGATTAAAGGCGCAACCCTGAGGGTTTCAGGAGATAATTGCTATGGGTTTATGAAGGTTGAATCCGGGGTTCACCGCCTTGTGAGGATTTCACCCTATAACGCGAGCGGAAAACGCCACACATCGTTTGCTTCTGTATTTGTCTATCCTGAAATAAAAGATGAGATCAAAATCGATATTGAGGAGACAGATCTGAGGATTGATGTGTACCGGGCCAGTGGTGCCGGCGGGCAGCACGTGAACAAGACCAGCAGTGCCGTGAGAATCACCCATCTGCCCACGGGTGTGGTGGTCCAGTGTCAGCAGGAATCCTCCCAGCATCGAAACAAGGAGATTGCCTTTAAGGTTTTAAAATCAAGACTTTATCAGCTTGAAAAGGAAAAGCAGGATAAAAAAATGCAGAACCTTCATGATGGTAAAGATGATATTGCCTGGGGAAGCCAGATCAGATCCTATGTTCTTCATCCCTATCAATTGGTTAAAGACCATCGAACCGATTTTGAAATGGGCGATGTGGCAAGGGTTTTGGATGGCGACCTAGATCCCTTTATTGAAAGCGTTTTACTTTTATAAACAAATGAATCCTTTGGCCATTATTGAAAAATTTTATGTGCCCGGCACAGAACTTTATACGGTTCTTGTTGAGCACAGCCGGATAGTTACTGAAAAGAGTCTTGAAATAGCCGGTCGTCTGATTCATTTAAAGCCTGATCGCAAGTTTATTGAAAAGGCTGCCATGCTGCATGATATCGGAATTTTTCTGACCCGGGCACCTGCCATTGGCTGCAGGGGTGAAGAGCCTTACATCTGTCACGGATACCTTGGGAAAAAGCTTCTGGATAGCCAAGGCCTTCTGCCTGAATACGGGTTTGTCTGTGAACGGCATACGGGCGCGGGAATTACAAGAGAAAATATTGTTTCAAACCATATCCCATTGCCTGAGCGAGATATGGTTCCCCAAAGCCTGGAAGAAAAAATCATCTGTGTGGCTGATAAATATCATTCAAAAAATCCAAAATATAGAGATAAAAAGATAACCACGGCGCAAATTATTGATGGGCTTGGGAAAATACATGAGGACCATGCAAAAAGATTTTCCATCTGGGCTGAAGAATTCAACCTGTGATCAGCAATGAGAAATCACCTTATGTCAAAGCGATAAACGCGTTATAAAAGGATATGTTTTTATGCCGGAGAAAAATCAGACATGATAATAACACTTTTTCATGGGAAAACCATAGATACGGCAACGGATTTAACCTCGGAAGAGCGCCATATCGTGCAGAAACTTTTTGCCTGGAAGTCAGTTGCCGATTCATTGGCCCAATTCAGGGAAATAAAGGACCGGGCAATGGAAATGGGGTGGAATAATTCCGGCCCGGTCCGGGAAAGCCGCACCTTAACAATGATTGTTCAACACCTGGAAAAAGAACTTATCATGCGGTTGAAAAACAACGGCTGAAACCCGGATTATGTATCAGTAAAAGGGAAGATCGATTCAGTGTTCATCAAATTTCCGGGTGTCTTCTGGCGGGCACAGACACGCTGATATCTTTTGCCGGCAGCGATTGCCGTTTAAAGGCGGCACACTGTCAGCGTTATTGCCCAGGCAGACATTGCAGCGATCATCTGAGCAATGCTCACAGGAAAAGCAGTCTTTACACGAATGCTTTTTTTCACAACTCTCCTGCTTTTCCGGGACATACACTTTTCCTGCCAGTCCTGGCACGTTAACAAAAGGCATAATCCTGTCCTGTTTTATAGGTTCCACAAATGTCTTGCCTTAAATTAAGCAGCAACTGGAAAGGGTCAAGTCAAGCCTTTCTGTTTACCAGACGTTTGGACGATCAGTGCTATAATTTCGATATCTTCAATTATGGCGTGACTTTTTTTTGTTGCTCATTTGGGTCTGCTCTCTTTTCATTTGAATTGTTATTTGAAAATTTATTTGTCTTGCACCACGATTAATAGTAAGTTGATTTTTAAAAATTTATTTTGCTTTACACCGCTAAATTTTACACCGTAATTTTTATTTAAATTAAATGGAACCGGAGTGAGTTTTTGACTGAAATCCATAGCCCTGATATTTTCGAGAAAAATCGAAGACGCAATTTTTTTATTCCGGCAAGTTCTTTTGGAATGATTTTAATCCTGGTATTTTCAATCATCGATTATATAGAAGGAGATACCCTTGAATTTTTCATAGATATACTGATGGCTGTAATTCTTATCCTTGGTGCCGTTGGAATTTTTAAATTCAGTATGGATCGGATTGTCTATGTTATCGGTCTCAACCTGCTGAACCTGGCCATGCTTTGCAATGTTTCAATTGGTGCCGGGGGAATGGTTGCCATTTTATGGCTTTATATTATACCATTGCTTATATTTTTCTTTTTAGAAACAATTGAATCCATTGTATCGATGATTCTGTTTTTTTCCGGGGTAATCATACTCATGGTGTATCCGTCCTTGTTTGGAACATTTGATTATGGAACTGAATTGGGTGTTCGTTTTCTCATATCCTTATTTTTCTTAACGATTATAGCTTACGGGTTGGAATCGTCACGGCACAGATACAGCATGCTGCTGAAAACATCAAACAATGAATTAACTGCGCATCAAGAAAAACTGAAGATGGCATTGTCTGAAGTCAAAACACTGAGCGGCATGCTCCCGATTTGCGCTCAGTGTAAAAAAATCCGGGATGATAAAGGATATTGGAATAATCTGGAAGAATATATTCAGACCCATTCCAATGCTTCATTCAGCCATGGCCTGTGCGCTGAATGTTCAGATGTGCTTTATGGAAAAGAAGCTTGGTATATGGCGATGAAACGTTCGGAAAAGCAAAAAGGATAATGGCTCTCGCCCGGCATCTGACAGGTTCCGTTACATCTGTTTGAACAGGTGTTCATAGGCTCGACTGACCGCAATGGTGAGGGTGGTATCGTCAAACCCGATCATCAATTGATTTGTAAAAGAGCGTTTGACGATCCGTATTCTTTCGATATTGACAATGGCACTTCTGTGGACCCGCCAGAATTGATTGGGATCAAGATCATTTTCAAGATCCTTGATAGGGGTTTTGATTAAAAATTCATTTGAGGCTGTCTGCACAATAGTGTATTTATCTTCTGCTTTAAAATACAGCACCAGGGGCGCTCTGGGCATCTGGTGACTTTCCATACCGTTCCAGCCCCAGGCCACCAGCATCTGGGTGTTGTGATCGTCCGGACCACTGATATTATATTGCTTGCCCATGACCCGGCCCGTTACCCACCAGTGGCCGGAAAACTCCTGACCTGCAGATGAGTAATAATATTTAGACCCCATCCCCCGCAACAGGCCAAGGCCAAAGGCAGCCTCCATGTACCCGCCCTAAACGCTTCCCCCCCCATGTAGGCCAATGACCTTGGACCATACGATCATTTTCAAGCCGTATTTTAAGTCCGCAATTCTGGGCGCACAATACGCAGCTTGTCTGATGCCACTCTCCCATGTCTTCTCCTTTCCAAAAAATCGACGGCTGATTTTTTGAATCATACAGGTTGCAATCAAAAAACAAAAGTGTCTTAAACCAAAAAATATGCCGCGACCAAAACCAGTGAGGCTGAAATAACAATATTTTATCATTAAGGAGATAATGTCATGGACCGACATTCCGTTAAACCCGTGGGGTTAATCGATGTGTGTTTAAGATATTAACCGATGTTTAAACACAAACGAAACAGTTCGAATGTCAAACCAAAGGAAATAATAAAATTTATTAAAAATCATAGGCAGTTAGAAATATTTTGTGATCTGGCATAGAAATTGCTGCCGTCGTTAAGAATAAACATTGATTTGGGGGTAAAAAAATGGTTTTCTCATTTATTTTACTGATTTTGTCGATTATAAGAGATTTGATTCCATCATATGAATTTAATTTGTAGTGATCTTGAAACACAATACCAGGAATTTGACAATCTGGTTTCCATGCTGGATGGAACATCATGGCAGAGCAGAACACCTTTTTATCACTGGACCATATTTGACCAGGTTGCTCACATTGCTTTTTTCGATCACGAGGCGCTGCTGGCCATAGAGGACAGGCAGCAGTTTAAGCAACGGGCCAAAGGGGTGATGGATATCATCATGTCTGATAAAGGCTTGCGAAATTATACCAACCGTTTGATGGGGATAACGGATCCCAAAAAATTGCTGGGTTTTTGGCAGGATATCCGCGGCCGATTGATTTTAAGGCTGTGTAATATGTCTTCTAAGGATCGGTTGCCCTGGTATGGGCCGGACATGAGTGCCCTTTCTTTTTCAACAGCACGTCTGATGGAAACCTGGGCGCACTCCCAGGATGTTTTTGATACCCTGAAAAAAAAACGGATCAATCAAGGACGACTTTACCACATTGCACATATCGGTGTTTCAACGTTTGACTGGAGTTTTATTATTAAAAAACAAACCCCTCCGAAAATCAAACCCCGGGTAGAGCTGATCGGGCCGTCTGGTGAATTATGGGAATGGGGTGAACCTGACACAGCTGAAAAAGTGTGGGGCAGGGCTGATGAATTCTGTCTCGTTGTCACTCAAAGGCGTAACCTGATGGATACCGGCCTTCAGTGGCAGGGGAAAAACACTGAAAAATGGTTGTCCATCGCCCAGACGTTTGCCGGTGTTTCCCAGGAACCCCCGGCACCGGGTCGCAGAATCATTGACTATGAAAAAAGATAAAATTAAATATAAGGAACGGTGTGCAATGAACCATATTACTAAAGTAATGATTCCAAACCGTGGGGAGATCGCCTGCCGGATTTTGCGGACATTGAATCATATGGATATTCCTGGCGTCATCGCCCATCATCATGTCGACAAAGATTCTCCAGCTGTGCAGATGGCCAGGGAAAAGGTTCAGATAATGGGAGATACTCCTGTTTCTGCTTACCTGGATATGGATCAAATCATTGATGCCTGTAAACAGACCGGGGCAGATGCCATCCACCCGGGTTTCGGTTTTCTGGCTGAAAATGCCGGATTTGCAAAGCGCCTTGAAACAGAGGGAATTACGTTTATCGGTCCGTTGCCTGAAACCATTAAAATGATGGGTGATAAGGTCGCGGCCCGGTCTTTTTGTCTTGACCATCATTTCCCGCTGGCACCTTCTGTGACCGAAAAAGAGACGGGATCAGGGTTTATGGAAGCCATTGAAGGAATCGGGACCCCCGTATTGATCAAAGCCTCAGCCGG
>Ga0180007_10006856_pt1 | contig 10993 bp, 20 predicted proteins | sample MM_PC_MetaG_FD_121122 | JGI IMG/M metagenome (GOLD analysis project Ga0180007, IMG submission 121122) | Groundwater microbial communities from the Aspo Hard Rock Laboratory (HRL) deep subsurface site, Sweden - MM_PC_MetaG | ecosystem: Environmental > Aquatic > Deep subsurface > Groundwater...
ACGGATTTAAAAATTCCTGCAACTATACGAATACCACGAATTATTACGGAGCCATTCGTGGCATTCGGATAGTTGCATGAAGATTTAGATAGGCACGAAGTATTCGCATCAATGGTTTAATAACCGTGTAAATACGCAAAAAATAATTTGAACAAGTATGTTAGCCCCTAAGAAACAAAAACACAGAAAACATTTTCAGATTAAACCCACTGGCGTGAGTGCTCGTGGTACTAAGCTTAGTTTTGGTAGTTTTGGCTTAAAAGCATTAGAATCGCACTGGATTACTGCTCGGCAGATTGAATCGGCTCGACGTGTTATCACGCGCTATGTTCAACGTGGTGGTAAGATGTGGATCCGAATTTTCCCGGATATGGTTATTACTAAAAAAGGCGGAGAGATTCCGATGGGCAAAGGAAAAGGCGCGCCGGATTATTATGTTTGTCCAGTTCAAAAAGGTCGTATTATTTTTGAATTAGAAGGTGTTACAGAAGAGATAGCTAAACGAGCCATGGAATTAGCGTCCTATAAATTGCCGATTAAGACCAAGTTTATCAAGAAGTAGGAGTTACTTTGTTTGGATTTAGACCGTCCGCGATCCATTAATCCAAATACTTTGTGCACATTTATACTTTCGTGCAACTATCCGAATGCCCCGAATTATTCTAACAAAATTTTTTAGAATAATTCGGAGCATTCGGATTCATCCGAGTTATTTTAAATCCGCACAACGGATTTGGATTAATGGTTTGATACAAAATTAAACCCGTACAAATAAATTTAAACAACTATGGAATTGAAAGAATTAAAGAAAAAATCAATAAATGAATTACATAAGCTCTTAGCTGAACAAAGAGAAAAGTTAAGAGAGCTTAGGTTTAAAGACGCCGGCAAGCAATTGAAAAATGTGCGTGATTTGCGTGTGGTTAAAAAAGAAATTGCCCGCATTATAACTTTAATTAATCAGAATACAGAATCTAAAGTCAAAAAGTCTAAAGTCTAAAGTCAATAAGAACTTTTAACTTTCTGATTATCGACTTTTAACTAAAAATTATGACAGAACAAAACCACGTTCGTCCTGCTGACGCCCGCCCGCCTTCGCACGCGAAGCGTGTCGGGCAGGCAGGTGATCGGGCAGAAAAGACAACTAAACCAAGTCAACTGAAAATTATCCGCAAAACATTTGACGGCGTAGTTGTTAGTGATAAAATGGATAAAACTATTACAGTTAAGATTGATCGCGTTAAGAAACATCCAAAATATTTAAAGACTTTTGCAGTAAGCAGAAAATATAAGGTTCATGATGAAAAGAATCAGTATCAAGAAGGTGATAAGGTAAGTTTTGTAGAATGCCGACCACTATCAAAAGATAAGAGATGGCGTGTTTTATACGCAAATAATCACTAATTTATTAACTAATAGCCACTAATAATTTGTAAAAATTCGTTTAATATTTGTGGCAATTAGCAACCAACATGTTACAAGTACAATCAATGTTACAATTAGCCGATAATACAGGCGCAAAGCGAGTGCAGTGTATTAAGGTTTTGGGTGGAAATAAAAAACGTTACGCCAGAATTGGTGATATTATTACAGTTGCCGTTAAAGAAGCAGTTCCGCATAGTATGGTAAAAAAAGGCGATGTTTTACAAGCGGTAATTGTTCGCACCAGAAAAGAACTAAAGCGGAAAGACGGCGTTTGTATTCGGTTTGATGAAAATGCTTGTGTCATAATTGATAAAAAAAATAAAGAACCAAAAGGAACCCGTATCTTCGGGCCAGTAGCTCGTGAATTGCGTGACAGAGGTTATAGTAAAATTGTGTCATTAGCGCCGGAAGTCCTGTAGAAGTATTTTTCTATGGATCTAAGCCGTTTGCAATCCTTTAATCCAAATACTTTATATGGATCAAAAAGAACTTGCAACTATCCGAATACCCCAAATTCTGTTTATCCAAATTTCCGAATTATTTCATCCAGATTATATATAATTAATTCGGATGAAATAATTTGTAGAATTTGCCTGCCCGCAATGCAAAGCATAGCTTTGGCAGGCGGGTAGCAAACATTTGGAGCATTCGAATAGTTGCACGAAGATTTAGATAGGCACTAAGTATTCGGATTAATGGTTTGACAACCGTGTAAATCGTAAAAAATAACTTGAACTATGAAGATTAAAAAAGAAGACAAAGTGAAAATTATAGCAGGAAAAGATAAGGGCAAAACCGGAAAGGTGTTGCAGGTTTTTCCGTCCAAAAAAACAGTTAGTGTGGAAGGTCGGAATTTGCTAATTAAGCATTTGCGTCCAAACCGAGAAGGCGAAAAAGGTCAGCGAATTGAATTTCCCGCGCCATTGAATGTTTCTAATTTAATGTTAATTTGTCCAAAGTGTGGTAAAGATACTAGAGTAGGTTGTAAAATTGTTAAGTCTAATACTGAAGGATCTAATAAAAAAACAAAGTCCAGGGTTTGTAAAAAGTGCGGACAAATTATAGAATAGTAAATACACGAAAAAAAAACGAAAGATCACGAAAGGCACAAAATAAGGTTGCAATTAATTCGTTTATTTCGTTCCCATTAGTTTAATTAGTGCATTTATATGAGATTACAAGAAAAATACAAAAAAGAAATAATTTTACAGCTAAAAGAAGAATTAGGTTATCAGAATAATTTAGCTGTACCCAAACTGCAAAAAGTGACGGTTAATGTTGGTGTTGGCCGATTTGCTAAAGATAAGGCTTACATTGATAATGTAATTAATTCTTTAACAAAGATTAGCGGGCAAAAGCCGGTTACTACTAAAGCAAGAAAATCAATCTCTTCTTTTAAAATTCGCGAGGGAATGACTATTGGCGTAGCTGTAATATTACGTGGCAATAGGATGTATGACTTTATTGAAAAATTAGTTCATATCACCCTTCCTCGTGTGCGCGATTTCCGTGGTTTATCTGAAAAAATTGTTGATAAAAATGGAAATTTAAGCATTGGTTTTAAGGAGCATATTGCTTTTCCTGAAATTTCCGCTGAAGATTTAGAAAAGGTTCACGGATTAGAAGTTTGTATTACTACTACGGCCAAGAGCAAAAAAGAAGGATTAGCTTTGTTTAAACAATTAGGTTTCCCGTTCCAACACACGAAAAAAACGGAGTAGATATACAAAGTTAACAAAATTTAAATAATTATTTATACAAATGATAGTAAGCGCACAAAATAAACGAAGTAAACACACGAAAATAATGAATAAAAACAAAAGTAACAAAATTCAATTCATTCATTTCGTTTTTATTCGTTTAATTTAGTGTATAACTTATATGGCAACTAAAGCGCAAATAGCAAGAACAAATAAGCATCAAAAATTTCCTAACCGCAAAGTGCGACGTTGTTGGCGATGTGGCAGAAATCATGGTTATATGAGGGATTTTGAGCTATGCCGTATTTGTTTTCGAGAACTGGCTAATAACGCGCAGATACCGGGAATTAGAAAATCATCATGGTAGCTAATAGTTAATTAGTTGCATAGTTAATCAGTTAAATAGTTTGCATAGAGTTGCAAGTTTAACCAATTAACTAAGTAACTAATTAACTGACTAACTAATTAACTAATCAAATTATGACCGATTCAATTTCAGACATGTTAACACGTATACGGAATGCTCAATTAGTTAAAAAAACTGATTTAGTTTTTCCATTCAGTAAGTTTAAATATAAACTGGCTCAGCTTTTAGTTGAGGAAGGATGGATACAGTCAGTAGAAAAAATTGCGCTGGAAAAAGGAAGTGGGTCTTTTGATCAATTAAAGATAGTTTTAAAATATAATAAATCTGGCAAACCAATTATTATGAGTTTGAAGCGTATTAGTAAACCAGGCCGTCGTTTATATGCTGATTATAAAAATTTACCTTATGTGCTAAACGGATTAGGTATAGTAATTATTTCAACATCTAAAGGTTTGTTTACTGACAAAAAAGCGCGTCAAGAAAAGATAGGCGGAGAGATTATTTGTGAAATCTATTAATAAAATTATTTAATGCGGATTTAAAACAAAAGTGATCATTTAATCTGAATGATATTGTGCCCATCTAAATTTTCTTGCAACTATGCGAATGCTCCAAATGTTTACTACCCACCTGCCAAAGCTATGCTTTGCATTGCGGGCAGGCAAATTCTACAAATTATTTTATCCAAATTAATTATATATAATCTGGATGAAATAATTCGGAAATTTGGATAAACAGAATTTGTGGTATTCGGATAGTTGCAGGAACATGTAAGTCAGCACAATGGATTCGTATTAACCGCACAATTAATATTGAACATATGTCACGTTTGGGAAAGTTACCAATTGAAATACCCGCAGGAACTGAAGTAAAAATTCAGGATGATTTTGTAATTGTTAAAGGACCAAAAGGGGAATTGCAGCAAAAAATTCATCCAGCCGTAAAAGTTAAAATAATAGACGGTGATGCCAGCAAAGCAGCGCAGGTAAGTATTGCTGATAAAGACAATAAAAACGCTAACGCTTTTTGGGGATTATATCGTCAATTAATAAGCAACATGATTCACGGAGTAAATGAAGGTTTTAGTAAACAATTGGAAGTAAATGGTGTTGGTTATCGCGTGGCAGTATCAGGCAATAAATTAACTTTAAATGTCGGCTATTCTCATCCGGTGGATTATGAATTGCCAGAGGGAATTAGCGCTACAGTAGAAAAGAATATTATTACTATTAGCGGTATTGACAAACAAATAGTAGGAGAAGTATCCGCTCAAATTAGAAAAATACGAAAACCAGAACCGTACAAAGGTAAGGGAATTAAGTATATAGATGAAATTATTAGACGCAAAGCAGGTAAAACAGCATCCTCAACCGGCACTTAATAATTTAAAATGATTTATGAATAAAGTATTAAAGACAATTAAACAAAATAGAATTCAACGTGCAAAAAAGGTGCGGATGAGTATTTCTGGTACTGCTAAACGTCCGCGGATGAGTGTATTTCGCAGTAATACTGGAATATATGCGCAGTTAATTAATGATGCAACCGGTAAAACTTTAGTTAGTGTTAATACTAAAGAAATTAAGAGTAAAGGAAATAAAACAGAGGTTAGCGCTGAATTAGGTAAACTTATTGCTAAAAAAGCATTAGATAAAAAAATTAATGTGGTTGTTTTTGATCGTAATAAAAATAAATATCATGGACGAGTAAAAGCAGTAGCTGAATCCGCTCGTGAAGCAGGTTTAAAAATTTAATATTATAAATATGCCAGAAAATAATAAAAATAAAGAAGCAAGCGACAAAACTGTTGAACCAAAACAGTCTGCCTTAGACGTAAACGGCAAGGCGGATAAACCCGCCCTAGTTGATAGCAAGGCGGGTAAGAATATTAAAAACGTGAAACCCGCGTCAACATCTAATAGCGCTGATAAAAAGCCAGCTGTGGCAGTAACAAACAATAATAAAGCAGGTAGTGGCAGTGGTAATCAGAGAAATTTTGGACAAAAAAGAACAGGTTCTTCGCGAAAACGCAATTCGCGTGATGGCAAGGATGATGATGGTTTTGAACAAAAAATTGTTGATTTAGCCCGAGTTACTCGCGTAATGAAAGGCGGAAAGCGCATGCGTTTTCGAGCTTGCGTTGTGGTTGGAAATAAAGCCGGAAAAGTTGCGGTTGGTTTAGCAAAGTCCGCTGATGTTACTAACGCTATTGCTAAGGCCACTGATAAAGCTAAAAAGAATATTATTAGTGTGCAAATTATAGAAGGAACTATTGCTCATGATATTAAGCATAAATTTGGTGCCGCTCGCATTATGATGAAACCGGCTCCGCAAGGGCGCGGTATTATTGCTGGTGGAGCTATGCGGGTAGTATTGGAATTAGCTGGCATTAATAATATTGTCGGTAAGATTCAAGGTAGTAATAATAAAGTTAATATTGTAAAATGTGTAATAGAAGGGTTAGCCAGTTTAAAGCAAGTTGACGTGCCACAGAGTAGCAAGAAGACAAGTAAGGATGAGAAAAAGGTGAATAAATTGTTAAATGGTTAAATTGTTTCATTGCTACACAACAATTTAACAATTTAACAATAAAACAATTTTAACCAATTAACTAATCAACTAAGCAACTAACATGTTATCATTACATACTATCAAACCAGCTTCAGGGGCGACTAAAAAACGCAAACGAGTGGGCAGAGGTAATGCTTCTGGGCATGGTACTTATAGTGGACGTGGTCAAAAGGGACAAAGATCTCGTAGTGGTGGAAGGTCAGGTTTAAAACGTATGGGCATGAAACAGAATTTACTGCAAACTCCAAAATTGCGCGGTTTTAAAAGTGATAAACCAAAAAACCAAATAGTAAATTTAGATGATTTGAACAAAAATTTTAAAGATAATTCAGTTATTAGTCCTCGTTCATTAATTAAAGCAGGATTAATTAAAGATGCTAAAAAACCAGTGAAGATTTTAGGAAAAGGAGAGTTGAGAATTAAGAAGTTGCAGTTTAAGGGCGTGAAGATTAGTAAGAGTGTGGTGGAGCAAATTAAATAGTTAATCAGTTAATTAGTTACACAGTTTATAGCCAGACAACTAATTAACTAGTCAACTAAGTAACTAAGTAACTAAACAATCTATGTTAAATAAGCTTTCTCAAATTTGGAAATCTAAAGACTTACGCAAGAATATTTTGTTTGTTTTAGCAATGCTAGCTATTTTCCGTTTTGCCGCTCATGTGCCAATTCCAGGAGTAAATACATCAGCTTTAAAAGAATTATTTTCTTCTAACCAGATTTTAGGCCTAATGAATCTATTTTCTGGTGGTGGTATGGAAAATTTTTCTATTGTCATGATGGGTATTGCGCCGTATATTACTTCTTCTATTATTTTTCAGTTATTAGCCATGATCATCCCGTCTATGGAAGAAATGCAAAAAGAAGAATCTGGCCGACAAAAAATCAATATGTGGACCAGATACGCTACGGTGCCTTTAGCGATGATGCAGTCTTACGGTATGATTACTCTTTTACGCAACTCTTCTTACCAGATTTTAGGCGATGTCAGCTTTGCGCAGATTTTAACCATGATGATTACCATTACTGCCGGCACTATCTTTTTGATGTGGTTAGGTGAATTAATTTCCGAAAAGCATATTGGTAATGGAATTTCTATTATGATTTTTGCCGGTATTATTGCTGGATTACCAGGCGCCGTCCAACAAATGGCGGTTACCTTTGATTCTTCCCAACTTTTCACTCTATTAGGATTTATAGCCATTGCTTTAGCTACTGTTGTCGGCGTAGTCATCATCACTGAAGGCCAGCGCAATATTCCTATTTCTTACGCCCGTCAGATTCATGGCAATAAAATGTATGGTGGCACTAATACGCATTTGCCATTGCGTGTAAATATGGCTGGTGTTATTCCCATCATCTTTGCCATCTCGGTAGTTTTATTCCCGCCAATGATCGCCCAGTTTTTTATCAGCGCCAAAAGCGCTTGGATTTCAACTGCCGCCAGCTGGACCATCTCTATGTTTAATAATCAACTAGTCTATGGAATACTATACTTTGTCTTAGTATTTGCTTTTACTTATTTTTACACAGAAGTTATTTTTCATCCCCAGCGAATTGCGGAGAATCTGCAAAAGCAAGGCGCTTTTATTCCGGGTATTCGTCCGGGAAAGCATACAGAAGATTATATAGCCAAAACAGTTTACAAAATTATTTTTGTGGGCGCTTTATTTTTGTCATCAATCGCTGTCTTACCATTAATCATGCGCTACTTTACCGGTATTCAGGCTTTAGCAGTTGGTGGAACCAGTTTGTTAATTGTAGTCGCAGTAGTAATTGAAATTGTAAAACAGATTGAATCTCAGTTAACTATGCGGGAATATGAAGGATAGTTATCTCGAATTGTTGTATTGTTAAATTGTTGATATTGTACAACAGCTTAACAATGTAACAATTTAGCAATGGAACAATAATGTTGTAATATAGACCAATTCAGAGCCCTTTACAGGGCATTTTTTATTTGCTTGACATTCTATCCAAAATAATGTAATATAAATAATATTTAGCAACTGCTTTAGTATGTTTTGGAGTAATTGAATGCCCTTAAAAATTAAATAAAAAACAGGGAGGAAAGAAAAAATGCCAGAAACACCGATGTCAGAAACAACAATTTTAGTAGTTGAAGATGATCCCACAGTGCTAGAGTTTGCTACAACAGCATTGGTGCGTGGTGGATATACTGTGTTGTCAGCAACGAATGGAGTGGAAGCTCTAGAACAGATTGAACAGCATAAAGGGGAAATACACCTTGTTTTGTCAGATATTGATATGCCTAAAATGGATGGCATTCAATTAGCAAAAGAGTTGAAGACAGAAAAACCAGAAATAAAAATATTAATAATGTCAGGAGGAATAACGGAAAAAGATTTCAATGCTGATCCAGACACAAAAGATTTTCCTTTTCTTCAAAAACCATTTGATATGTCTATGATGCTGAATAAAGTCAAAGAAACGCTCAATGGCAGTGAGCAACCCTCCAACAGTCCCGAGGTATCGGAATAATTAGGCGGGTATTCTAAAAATGCGTAGTAGTTCTTTCATTAATCATAAAAGCCGAGCACAGAAATGTAACTCGGCCTTTTTTTTATTCTGTTTTACTTCCTCAATTTAAAGGCATGATAAGCCATTACTGCTAAAATTACAAATGCCAGCCAGCTAATCCAAATAGGCATAATCCAGCCATTAATAAGCATTTCCCAACCCAATAAAGCCCTGCCAAAATGCAGAATACAGACAATACCAAAAATAATACTTGCCAGTATGTTAAAAGTTTTTTGATTCATATATTTTTTTATCATCTTGAATCTGGTTTTTGTCATTGCGAGCGACCCCGCCCTTCGCGAAGGGCGAGGGAAGCGAAACAATCCCGTGAGGATTAAATAACGGTGTTAACAAAGTATTATTAATACTCACGGGATTGCCACCTGCCCGCAGTGCTTACGCACAAGCGTTGCAGGCGGGTGGCCTGTGGCCTCGCAATGACAATCTACACCGTAAAGCCCATATAAGTTAAATAAATTCCAATAACTAGCATTACAACAGACAAGACCACAACCGCATTAGAATTAAGATTCGTTACCCATTTTGGAAATTGTCCAGGGAAAAGAAACATAACCGCTCCTTTAATCAAAACAATCCAACCCAACAAAGTAACTAAACCAATCCAGTCGGCTGACCAGATATTATGGGTCAATACTACTAAGAGCCCCATAATTAAAGCCAATGCTCCACCAATCATCATTAATCCCTTATCCTTAATGATATCCTTTATCATTGAAGGGATGATTTTGTTGTTAGTAAGCACTGATACATAGGCAATAACGAGGTAAAGCCCCATTACTTTTGCCAGATAGATGGATAAATCCATACATCCTCCTTTTGTTTCCTCTGCCAGTTTGCGGAGGAAAATGAGTAAATAAGATATTTATATTATAGCACTTTTTAGGAAAACTGTAGAGACGTTGCACTGCAACGTCTATTAAATTAGAAGTTTTTTTATTACTATGTAGTGTTGTGCCTCGCACAAAGTTCGTGGCTAAAAGATATCCCCTGTGTCGCGTGGGAAGTTCGTAGATATTTGCCTGCCACAATGCGAAGCTTTGGGCGGGGAGGATGACCTCTGTGCTACGGACAATTTCTGTGGAACGAAAAAAACAGCATAAAATAAAAAAACACGTCATTCTTTCAAATGACGTGTGGTTGATTTTTATGGTTACGAAAAATATGCGGTTTGACTATTCGACGTTTTCTACGTCGTCGTCCATGTCAATATGGGTCGGATTGGTTTTTGTCTTCTTTTAATTCTGAACTGTTATCATCTTTCAGATCATCTTCAAAAGAATTAATTGCGTCTTCTCGGCTGCTATAGATTTGAATTAGGCGGGCAAAACCAAGTATTTCAAAAAAATGGTGTGTTCTATCTGACATGTTTGTTAGTTTGATATCGCCGTTTGAATCCCTAAAGCATTGTAGATTCCCTATAAGTATTCCTAGACCGGCGCTAGAAATATAGGATATATTTTTCATGTTAATGATGATGTGAATATGACCTTCAGTTAGCAGTTCTTCTAGCTTATCGTTTAACATTGAAGAACTTCCGATATCCAACCATGTTTCTTTTGAAAATGAAATTATGAAAAATGTTGTGTCTGGATGAGTAGTAGAATCTACCTCTTCAATTTCTATCTTTACGGGCAATGATTTTTTCATTATATTTATTTCCTTTCCTCAAGTTTAATAAAGATCTTATTACTTCTACAGTTAGCTTAGTTTATGCTTTGTTTTTTGTCAATCATATCATTCGACATTATAAAATAAAAAAATCGTCCTGTGAAGAACGATTTATTTTGAGTCATAACAATAAAATAGCTTTAGCTATTAAAAGTGTCAATTTACCCCCCCAATATCCCTCTTTCAACCAACAAAAATGCAATCATGCCGGCGAAAACTAAAACTCCTAAAATTACAATAATAGCTAATTTTAAATTTTTTTCATTTTTATTTAAATCACCCCAGCGCACGCGGTTTTTCTCCCACTTGTCTTTATTAGCCAAGCCAAGCACTAAAAAGACGACTCCCATAGCTATAAAAGCGAAATTGCCTTCGTTGTAATACATAGGCAGACCGACGATTGTCCAGATTAAACCAATCATAAAAAAGGCGTAGTAATCTGTTGGCCGTTTTTCTTTTTGTGTTTTAACAGCATATAACGCTACGCCACCTAGTGCTATTATTAATGCTAAAACAGCAATCATGATCCAAGGTGTTAATTCCATAAGTTTAAAATTTAAGAATTATGTTTTATATTATTAGAGTGTAGAAGAATACCCTGCTCGCAGGGCAAAAATTACTTTGAAAATTGAATAATTTTGTTAAGTTATCCTCGTCTCAAACAGAGGTTTTTGTGCTAAAATTAAGGTAAGAATAATAT
>Ga0180007_10006857_pt1 | contig 10992 bp, 22 predicted proteins | sample MM_PC_MetaG_FD_121122 | JGI IMG/M metagenome (GOLD analysis project Ga0180007, IMG submission 121122) | Groundwater microbial communities from the Aspo Hard Rock Laboratory (HRL) deep subsurface site, Sweden - MM_PC_MetaG | ecosystem: Environmental > Aquatic > Deep subsurface > Groundwater...
ATGTTCCACAAACAACTTGATCAAGGTCAAGCAGGTGACAACGTCGGTCTTCTTCTCCGAGGTATTGAAAAAGATGATATCGAGCGCGGTCAAGTTTTGGCCAAACCAGGTACCATTACTCCTCACACTGAATTCAAAGCCGAAGTCTTGTTACTTAAAAAAGAAGAAGGTGGACGTCACACTCCTATCTTCGCTGGATATCGACCTCAAGTCTTTATCAGAACCACTGACGTTACCGGAGAGGTTATCCTTCCCGATGGTGTCGAAATGGTTATGCCAGGAGATAATGCCAACGTTACCGTTAAATTAATAAAAGCAGTTGCCATGGAAAAAGGTTTCCGCTTCGCTATTCGTGAAGGTGGTCTAACTGTCGGTGCCGGTGCTATCACCGAAATCATTAAATAACAATGAAAGGCAATCGTATTCGTATTAGACTTAAATCTTTTGACCACCGTCTCATTGACGAGGCGGCGGTCAAGATTGTGGAAGCCGCAGTTACTGCTGGTGCCACAGTCCAAGGTCCAATTCCATTGCCTACCTCTCGCAAGCTCATTACAGTTTTAACTAGTCCTCATACCGACAAAAACGCTCGTGATCACTTTGAGATTTTGACCCACAAGCGTTTAATCGATATCTTCAGCACTAATCTTCGTACTGTCGACAGTCTCCAGCACCTCGATTTGCCATCCGGAGTTGAAGTTGAAGTCAAGATGTAATTACCACTATGATTTCTGGATTCCTCACTCAAAAAAAATTCATGACCAGCATCTTTAATGATGATGGGAAAAGGGTTGCCGTCACTGTTCTAGAAGCCAAACCACTAATCGTCTCCCGTTTGAGAACCACCGAAAAAGATACTTACGAAGCCGTTCAACTAAAAACACACAAAGACAAATTTGTTGAGTTCAAAAATACTGCCGATACTAATCCAGACTTAAAAACAGAAGTTACCATAGATTCCGTCTTTTCAGTTGGTGATGTGGTTTCAGCTACCAGCAAAAGTAAAGGTCACGGTTTTGCCGGTGTTATTAAACGTCATGGTTTCCGTCGCCAACCAGTTTCTGGTGGTGCCTCTGATCGTGTTCGCGCACCCGGCTCTATTGGCGCTCAAACACCTGGAAAAGTTATTAAGGGTAAAAAAATGCCTGGACATTACGGCAATGCTACCGCTACTGTTAGCAACCTCAAAATTTTTAAAATCGACAAAGAAAACCATCTCCTTTATGTTACCGGAGGAGTTCCTGGGCATATCAATTCTTGGGTAAAAATTACCAAAAACTAACATGAAAGCCACACTTTATAACCTCCAAGCAGAAAAAATCAAGGATATTACCTTACCCGGAGAAATATTTGAAGCCAAAATTAACGAAAAATTAATTGCTCAATCTGTCAAAGTCTATCTTCACAATCAACGTTCAGCCCATGCTGTGGCCAAACATCGTGGTGAAGTTTCTGGTACTACCAAAAAAATCTGGCCCCAAAAAGGTACTGGTCGTGCCCGACACGGTTCTGCCAAGGCTCCCCAATTTGTTGGTGGTGGTTCAGCTCATGGTCCTCGTGGTGATCAAAAATCACCTCTTCACTTTTCTCAAAAATTACGTCAAGCTGCTTTTAAATCAGTTTTGTCAAAATTTGCCAAAAATAATTCCATTCTTGTCATTGATAAAGTATCAACCATTGAACCCAAAACAAAAACTGCTTTTGAGTTCATTGCCAAAATGAGAAAACAAAATGAATTGTTGGCAAATAGCCGCAAAATTGGTATCATTACCAGTCGTAGTTTTGACAACTTCAAACGAGCATTTAAAAATCTCCCCGAAGTCAATCTTTTGTCCGCTAAATCTCTCAATTCATATGAGTTATCAAGACAAAACTATTTGATGTTTACTGCTGCGGCCATCAAAGAATTAACAAAATAAACATGATTATTATTAAAAGACCAGTTGTCACAGAAAAAGCAATTACCGCCCAAAGTAACGGTAAGTACACTTTTATTGTCACCGCCAAGGCAAATAGGAATCAAGTCGCTGCCTCTTTTGAAGAGCTTTTTGGTATTAAACCTCTAAAAGTAAACATGCTTGTCTGCAAAGGAAAAGTAAAAACAAATTGGAAAACTCGTTCTCCGATTTACAAACCAAATCTCAAAAAAGCCATAGTTACCATTGAAAAAGGTCAAATAATTGATCTCTTAACCTTAAAAAATGAAAAGTAAATTATTAACCATCAAGAAAAAACGTAGTGGTCGCGATGCTCAAGGGCATGTTTCTACTCGTCATCGTGGTGGTGAACATAAGCGTTTTCTCCGTTTAATTGATTGGAGAAGAACAAAACTCGACGTTAAGGCAAAAGTTGCTGCCATTGAATATGACCCCAATCGTACCGCAGATATTGCCCTTCTTCATTACGAAGATGGTTCAAAATCATATATCATTGCTACTGCCAATCTAAAAGTTGGTGATGTCGTTGTTTATTCCGAAAATGCTCCTATCAAAGAGGGCAACAAATTACCTTTAAAAAATATTCCTGTCGGTACTCCTATTTCATGCCTCGAATTCCAAGCCGGCCGCGGAGCTCAAATAATTAAATCTGCCGGATCCTCTGCTTACATCCAATCAATTGACGACACCAAAGCTATTATTAAGTTACCTTCGGGTGAACTAAGGGTTTTCCCTTCCACTGCCTGTGCCACTATTGGTCAGGTTGGTAATTCCGATCATTCAAACCAAAAACTTGTTAAAGCTGGCGATTCTCGTCACCGAGGTATTCGTCCCGCCGTTCGCGGTGTTGCTCAGAATCCTCATTCCCATCCACACGGTGGTGGTGAAGGTCGATCTAGCATTGGTATGCATCCAAAAACTCCTTGGGGTAAGCCTGCCATGGGAAAGAAAACCAGAAAACGTAAGAAAGCCTCAAACAAATTAATTATTAAACATCGTAAATAATTATGGGTAGAAGCTCTCGAAAAGGTCCATACATTGATGCCAAGCTTATAAAAAAGGTTGCTGCCAGTCAAGGCGACACTCCAATTAAGACATACGCCCGAAACAGCCAGATTCCCCCTGAATTTGTTGGCAAGCATTTTGCTGTTCATAATGGTCGCAAATTTATCGAAGTCTATATTACTGAAGACATGGTCGGTCACCGTCTCGGTGAATTTTCCGTCACCAGAACCTTCAAAGGTCATGGTCGTATCGTTAAAAGAGTTATTGAAAAGACATAAAATCATTCTATGGAAAAAAAAGCAGTTAAAAAAACTATTATCAAGAAAGTCACTACTCCTAAAAAAGTTGTTACTCCTAAATTGGTCGCTGCCACTCCCGTTACACCAGAGATAAAATATTGCCGATACGTCAACAAAAACATCAAAATCTCCCCTCGAAAACTTCGTCTTTTAGCCAACTCAATCAAAAAACTATCACCTACCTCTGTTCTTGTAAAACTATCCTTAACCAACACTAAAGCTGCCCGTGTTTTAGCTCGAGCCATTGAAACGGTTGTATCTGTGGCCAAAAACAACTATAATCTCTCTCCTGAAAGCCTTCAGTTCGACACCATCATTGTCAACGAGGGTCTAAAAATTAAACGCATGGACAAATCCCATGGTTCTCACTTTGCTCGTGGAACCATTGTCAAACGCCATAGCCGTTTAAAAATAATTGTTAAAGGACAGGTTAAATAATTTATGGGCCAAAAAGTAAATCCAATCGCATTCAGACTCAAGACTACTCCAAATTCTCCGGAGTGGCTCTCTTCATGGTATGCCGACAAAACAAAATACAAAGATCTTTTACTAGAGGATTATAAGATTCGTCAAACTCTTCAAAAAAGATTATCTTCTGCTGGTATCGTTGCCATTCGGATTGAACGATCAACTAAAAAAATTAAACTTATCTTGATTGTTAGTCGTCCCGGTTTAGTTATCGGTCGCGGCGGAAAAGAGCTTGAGGTCACTAAAAATGAAGTTCTCAAAATCATGTCCAAGCGAAGTACCAATAAAATTAACATTGATATCCAGGTTGAAGAATTTAGAAATACCGATCTTTCCGCAAAATTAATTGCCGAAAAAATATCTTGGCAACTTGCCAAAAGAATGCCTTATCGTCGTGTTGTTCTTTCTGCTATCGAAAAGTCCATGATTGCTGGTGCCAAAGGAATTAAAATCATCCTCTCTGGCCGTATCAATGGAGCTGAGATTAGCCGTAAAGAAAAATTTCACCAAGGTCAAGTCCCCCTAAGTACCATCAAATCACACATTGATTACGCCGAGGTGCCATGTTTAACCCGTTCTGGTTATATTGGAGTTAAAGTTTATCTTTGTTTAGCCTAAACCTATGTTACAACCATCCCGCACTAAATACCGAAAACAATTCCGTGGTCGCATGAGAGGGAATTCCCGTGGCAATCTTGTTTCCTTTGGAGAATTCGGTCTTAAATCGCTCACTTGCGGTTGGTTAACTGCCAATCAAATCGAAGCTGCTCGTCGTGCTATCGCCCACGAAACTAAAAGAAATGGTCGTACCTGGATTCGAATTTTTCCCGACAAACCATTTACTGAAAAAGGTGCCGGAGCTCCTCTTGGTGCTGGTAAGGGTGATGTCAAAGGTTATGTTGCCGTCATTCGCCCCGGTCGAATTTTATTCGAAGTTGCCGGAGTTTCCGAAGCTGAAGCCCGTGAAGCTCTTCGTCTTGCCTCTGCAAAATTACCTGTTACCACCAAAGTAGTTAAACGAAAATAACTTACTCTAGAATTTATGAAAAAAACTGATAAAATTGCCTACAAGCAAAAAAGCACAGAAGAGTTGAACAAACTCCTGCGAGACCTCAAAAAGAAATTTGTTGAGGCCAAAAGTAAACAGTATTTGGGTAACCAAAAAGATACTTCTGTTTTTAAAAAAATTCAGTCTGAAATTGCCTTAATTTCGACCCTGCTTAATCAAAATGACAGATAAAAATATTAACACCGGTAAAGTTTTTTCTGGCGTCGTTGTCTCTGACAAAATGACCAACACTATTGTTGTTTCCTTGTCCTATACCTCGAGACATCCTCTCTATAAAAAAATCGTCAAGAAAAATAAAAAAATCTATTGTGACAACAACCTACAAGCTAAAACAGGTGATTTTGTCAAAGTCAGAGAAACTCGCCCTCTTAGCAAATTAAAAAGATTCACTACGTTAGAGATTATCAAATCGGGTTCAGCCGAATAAGTATATGTTGCAATTAAGAACCCGCCTCAAACCAGCCGACAACTGCGGTGCAAAATCTGTCGAGATCATGCACGTCTATGTTGGTTCAAATCACAAACAAGCCTCTATCGGTGATATCGTTTTGGCTGTCGTCAAAGAAGCCATGCCCAATGGTCTTGTCAAAAAGAAAGAAAAAGTTAAAGCCGTTATTGTTCGTACTAAAAAAGAATTAGGCCGTGCTGATGGCAGTTACATCCGTTTTTCTGACAACTCCTGTGTTATCATTGATTCTCAAAAAAACCCACGCGGTACTCGCATTTTCGGGCCAATTGCCCGTGAAATTAAAGATGCTGGTTTTACCAAAATAGCTTCAATGGCTAAGGAGGTATTTTAATATGAAAATACAAAAAGGCGACAAAGTCGAAATAATTATTGGAAAAGATAAAGGCCGAAGCGGTGAAGTTCTCAAGGTTTTTACCAAAAAAGAACAAATTATCGTCAAAGGTTTGAATCTCTTCAAAAAACACCTCAAGCCAACTCAAGGTCAAAAGGGTGGAATCATTGAAAAAGAAAGAGCCGTTAAAGTATCAAAAACCATGTTAATTTGCCCAAGCTGTGGCAAAAAAATTCGTGTTGCTTATCAAATTGACAAAAATGGTGACAAATCTAGAATTTGTCGAAAATGTAAAGCCATTATTGCTCCTAATAAAAAATAACTATGATGTCTGAATATATAAAAGAAATTAATGAAAAAATGACAAAGTCCTTGGGCAAGGTGAATCCTAACGCTCTTCCCAAACTTACCAAGGTTGTTTTAAATTACCGAGTCGCCGATGGTCGTGATAGTCAAGAAAATTTAGCTGCCGCTGAAAAAGAATTGATGGCTATTTCAGGTCAAAAACCTCGTCTTTCCAAAGCTAAAAAATCTATTGCTGCCTTTAAACTACGTGAAGGTGAGCCTCTTGCCTACAGCGTCACTCTTCGTGGTACCCGCATGTATGACTTCATTTACAAACTCTTTAATATCGTTTTACCCCGTCTTCGTGATTTCAAAGGTTTGCCCCAAACTTCTTTTGATAATCAAGGTAATTATAGCCTGACAATCAGAGATCAGACATATTTCCCCGAAGTAAATCTCGATCTTGTCAACAAAATTCGTTCAGTCCAAGTTACTATGAGCATTTCTGCCTCTTCAATCGAGGAGTCAAAAATGTTATTATCCACCCTAGGTTTTCCATTTGAGAAAAATTAAACATGGCTACTACTGCAAAAATAGTTCGAGAGAACAAAAAATTAAAATACTCAAATCGACATCATAATCGATGCCAACTTTGTGGTCGTCCTCGAGGCTATATTCGTATTTTTGGACTATGTCGTTTATGTTTTAGAAAATTAGCCAACACTGGTGCTCTCCCAGGCGTTAAAAGAGCCAGCTGGTAAAAATATATGATCAATTCATTATCTTGTGACTTATTAATCAGAATCAAAAACGGTAGTCGTGCCGGTCGTAAAACCATTTCGGCTCCTTTGTCAAAATTCTCTTTAGACATTTTACAAAAACTTAAACAATCTGGTTTTATTGCTGATTTTTCTGCCGATAAAGACTCAAGATCTATTAGCATCTCTATGCCCAGGGTTACCGACATTGCTCTTATTTCTAAGCCCGGTTGTCGTCAATATTGCAAATCAACTTCTATTCCTTGGGGAAAAACTCCAAGTTCGTTAATAATTATTTCCACCTCTACTGGTCTTCTCTCTCAAAAAGAGGCAGTGGCCAAAAAACTAGGCGGAGAGTTAATCGCCGAAATCTGGTAAAAATCACATGTCACGCATAGGTAAACAAATCATCACCATCCCAGAAGGCGTCACCGCCAAACTAGAGGCAAACATTGTCACTATTACTGGCCCAAAAGGAACTCTTTCTTATCAAGTACCTCCCCGTATTCAAGTAGATATTGAAGATAATCAAATCAAAGTAACTCGCCTAGGTCAAGATAAACAAACTCGTTCAAATCACGGCTCAGTTCGTGCTCATCTAAACAACTATGTTCAAGGTGTTGTCACTCCTTGGGTCAAGGAGCTTGAAGTCCGAGGCACTGGTTACAAAGCCTCTGTCGATGGCGACAAACTCACAGTTCTTGCCGGATTCATTCACCCAGTTTATATTACAGCTCCCGAAGGTATTACTATTACTGTTGCCAACGAAAATAAAATCACTGTTTCTGGTTGTAACCGAGAAGTTGTTGGTCAAGTAGCAAGTAACATTCGCAAGATTAGACCTCCAGAGCCATATAAGGGTAAAGGTATTCGTTATCTCAATGAATTTATAAAGTTAAAAGCTGGTAAAACCGCGAAAGCATAAAAACTATGGCCATTACAAATAACACTAAAATTAGAAGACTACGTCGCGTTCGCGGTAAGATATCGCAAAACAAGACTGTACCTCGACTTTCTGTTTTCCGTAGTAATTGTCATATTTGGGCTCAAATAATTGATGATAAACACGGTAAAACTTTAGCCTCTGCTTCTACAAAAACAGAAAAAGCAAAGGGTACCAAGTCCGAACAAGCTCATGCTGTCGGCGTTGCAATTGCTAAAATAGCCAAAGAAAAAAAAGTTACTTTTATTAGATTCGATCGAGGCCTTTATCGCTATCATGGTCGAGTTAAATCATTGGCCGAGGGTGCTCGCTCTGGAGGCCTGAAATTTTAAAAAAATATGTATCAAAATAATAAAATAGACAGTGAGTTCACCGACAAAGTCGTTGAAATCAAGCGTGTCTCCAAAAAGACAAAAGGCGGTAATCAAATTTCCTTTACTGCCCTGGTTGTTACTGGTGACAAAAAAAGTCGTGTTGCTGTTGGTCACGGTCGTGCCAAAAGTGTTGCCGATGCCATCAAAAAAGCTATTAATCGCGGTCGTAAATCATTAATCGAAGTTCCTATCGTTAACGGTACTATTCCCGGTTCCATAAAACTAAAATTTAAGGGAGCCGTCATTCTCCTCCGTCCCGGAAAAGAGGGAAGTGGTCTAATCGCTGGTGGAGCTATCCGCTCTGTTGTCGAACTTGCCGGAATAAAAGATATTGTGAGTAAAATCATCGGTTCAAAAAACAAGTCAATTAATGTTTGGGCAACTTTAAAGGCTCTCGAGCTTCTAAAAAAATAATCATATGGATATTTTATCTTCTCTAAAAAAAACTACCACCAGACAGGCCAAAAGAGTTGGTCGTGGTATTGGCTCCGGAGTCGGCGGTCACACCACTGGTCGCGGTGCCAAAGGTGACAATGTTCGCGGTCATGGTAAATTGACCTTCGATGGTACTAAAATTAAAAAAGGCTGGCTAAAAAGATTACCTCTTCGTCGTGGTAAACATCGTTTACTTCCCCAAGAAAATACCTACATCATTTCTTTTGAGCAACTAAATAAATGGTTTGAAAACGGCGATACTGTCAGCAGTCAATCGATTTTTGAAAAAATTACCCGTATTACAAAAAAAGACTTAGGTAAAGACATCAAAATTCTCTCTGATGGTGAGATTGAAAAGAAGCTAACTTTTAAAGATGTTAAGCTTTCAAAAAAAGCTATGGCAAAAGTTCTAGCCTCCGGTGGTAAGATAGAGTCATGAATTATCTTTCTCGATCATTATCCCTCTACGCTGAAGGGTTAAAGACCCCGCTTCTTCGAAAAAAAATCATCTTCACTTTTGTTATCTTAATCGTCTTTCGTTTAATCGCCCACATTCCCGTCCCTGGTGTAAATTTAGCCCTTCTAAAAAGTTTTTTTGCTCAAAATCAATTTCTTTCCCTTTTAGATATTTTTTCAGGTGGTACTCTTGCAAACTTTTCTATTGCCGCTCTTGGTTTAAACCCCTATATCAATGCTTCTATTATGCTTCAACTTCTTGGCTTTATTATTCCAGAACTAAAGGAATTGCAAAAAGAAGGGGAGTATGGCCGTGCCAAAATAAATCAATACACAAGAATTATTACCATTCCTTTGGCAATATTTCAATCTCTGGCCATGTACGGCATTCTTAACTCTCAAAATATTATTGGTCAACAATCATTATTGGTCATTGTTGCCCTTGTTGCTTCTATGGTTACTGGCACCATGATTATGATTTTTTTGGGTGAACTAATCAACGAATTTGGTATCGGCAATGGTATTTCCGTTATCATCTTCGCGGGCATCATTTCCCGTCTTCCTATTTCCGCTATTCAATCGCTCAGTATCTCCGACTTTTCAAATCCTCAAACCCTCTTTAATCTAATTCTTTTTCTCGCCCTCGCCATAGTTATTGTTCTCTCCGTTGTCATGATAGAGGAAGCTGTTTTTAGAATCCCTGTTTCCTATGCTAAAAGAGCTCAAACAACCTATCTTCCAATTAAAGTAAACGTCGCCGGAGTAATGCCCATTATTTTCGCTGTTTCCCTTGTTTCTCTTCCTGCTCTGCTTGGTCAGGCTCTCAGCAAATCTAGTAATGTCGCCCTGGCAAACTTTTCCCGACAATTGTCTCTTGCTTTTAGCAACACCAGCATTCTCTATTTGCTTTCCTATTTTGTTCTAGTAATTGCCTTCACCTTCGTTTATTCCTCAGTTGTTTTTAAACCTAAAGATGTTGCCGAGGAGCTTCGTAAATCTGGCGGTTTTATTCCCGGAATTCGCCCCGGCCAAGCTACTGAAAAGAGGCTTGAATACTTTTTATATCGTGTCGTCTTTATTGGGGCTGTCTTCTTGGGTTTAATTGCCGTTGTTCCATCCTTGGTTCAAAAAATTACTGGTGTTACCTCGCTGACAATCGGCGGTACTTCAGTTTTGATCGTAGTTTCAGTTATTTTAGAATTAAATCGTAAAATCGAAAATGTGGTCCAGATGTATCACTATGATAAATTAACTTATTAAAATGCCTTTAAACCTCTTCATAATTGGCCCCAGTGGCTGCGGAAAATCAACTCAAGCAAAATTAATTGCTCAAAAATACAATCTAACTCACTTATCTATGGGCCAGCTTCTTCGAGATGAAATCGCCGCCAAATCAGGTTTTGGTGATGAGGCCAAATCCTATCTTGATGGTGGTAAATTAGTTCCCGACGACTTAATTTTCGACATTTTAATCAGCAAACTGAATTCACTTAACAATCAAAATTTTATTATTGATGGCTTTCCTCGAGTTTTAAACCAAGGGAAATATATTGAATATTATCTTAAAAAAATAAATCAACCTTTTTCTTTACTAATTCATCTTTCGGTCACCTTCGAGGAAATTAACTCCCGTCGTTCAAAAAAAGGTGATGAATTCCAAGACCAAGATCGTACCGACAACACTCCCGAGGCGATAAAATCTCGCCAGCAATTCTATGACGACGCAATTGCCTCCATTCGCGATTATTTTAAATCCAAAAAGTTATTCTTCGACGTCGACGGCAATCGCCCCGTTGAACCCATTTTCGAAGACATTTGCACAAAAATAGATAATATAAAATGATTAAAATTACAGAAATTATTAGATCATTGATTGAAAACTCCAACGTTACTCTCGCCACATGTAATCAAAATAATGTCCCGAACTGTTGTGTCATCGCCTGTGTCAAGGTAATAAATGATAAACAACTTCTCTTTACCGATAACTACTTTAACAAAACAAGAAGTAATTTAGAAAACAACAAGAATGTTTCTCTTGCTACTTGCTCCGCTGACGGAAACCAAGCCTACCAATTAAAAGGTACTGCTCAAATATTTACAGAAGGTGAATATAAAGAAATGGTTGATAACATGGAATGTAATCAAGGTTTGGCTCATAAAGCA
>Ga0180007_10006859_pt1 | contig 10983 bp, 8 predicted proteins | sample MM_PC_MetaG_FD_121122 | JGI IMG/M metagenome (GOLD analysis project Ga0180007, IMG submission 121122) | Groundwater microbial communities from the Aspo Hard Rock Laboratory (HRL) deep subsurface site, Sweden - MM_PC_MetaG | ecosystem: Environmental > Aquatic > Deep subsurface > Groundwater...
ACTTTCAAAAAAACCCGCCCGCTTTCGCTACCCTCGTCAACCCACGAGACCTGCCTGCCGATAGACAAGGCATCTCGCGAGTTAACTCTGTTGGAAAATTCGCGCGCGCGAATCGGAAGTGGCGGCAAATTCTCATTCTCGGAATCGGCGGCAGTACGCTCCCCGCGCAAGTTTTGATCCGCACGCTCGCGAGAATTAACCTCGGAGCTCGCTCCGAGGCTGCGCCTGAATTTTTCTTTCTCGACAATCTCGATGCAGAGAAAACTGCGCGGATTTTTGGGAAACTCGATTGGAAAAAAACGCTCGCGATTGTGATCACGAAATCCGGCGGGACACTCGAAACTCTCGCGAACTTTTTTGTGGTGAAGCAAAAATTGGGGAAAAATTGGAGAAAGCAGATCGTCGCCATCACCGATGCTGATTCCGGATTTTTGCGGAAACTCGCCACTCGCGAGAAACTCTCAGCTTTCGAAATCTCGCGAGAAGTGGGAGGGCGGTTTTCGATTTTTTCGAATGTCGGTCTCCTCCCCGCTGCGCTCGCGGGAGTGAATTTGCGTAAACTTTTGGCAGGAGCAGCCGCGGCAGAGACGAGGGAAGCTTTTGTATTCGCGGGAATCCATGCTGCGGAATTTCGGCGCGGAAAAAACATCTCGACTTTTTGCGTGTACTCCGCGGCGCTCGAATCTCTCGCGAAATGGTGGGAGCAGCTCCTCGCGGAATCGATTGGAAAAAATTCCCGCGTGGGGATTACGCCGGAAATTGCAGTCGGCGCGACCGCGCAGCATTCGCTACTCCAACTTTGGGCGGATGGACCAGACGACAAATTTTTTATTTTTGCGGGAGTGCAGAATCCAAAAACAGATTTCAAAATTCCACACCCTTCAAGTGAATTTAAATTTTTACAAGGAAAATCGATGCAGCAAATTTTGCGTGCGGAATTCGAAGCGACAGTGAAATCTCTCGTAGAAAAAAAACGCGCGCTCGCGACTTTCGAAATTCCACAAAGCACTGAATTTGAAATCGGAAAACTGCTGCAATTTTGGATGCTTGAAGTTTATTTTCTCGGAAAACTTTTGGGAGTGAACCCGCTCGATCAGCCGGGCGTCGAACGAGGAAAGATTTTGGCACGAAAACTGCTCTCCTGAGGTTGAAAAAAACGCGTTTTTTTGGGAAGATTCCGCTCACGTGAAAAAGAAAATTACCCACTCCCGAAATATTTTGACCGGAATTTTGCTTGCGTTTTTCGCGCTCGGAATTTTGGGAGTGGCGGGTTTCTTTCTTTTTTCGAAATACTCGCAGCCTCCCTCCCTCGCGAAGATTTTGCCGGAGGCGGAGACTCTCTTTTTCGCGGAGATTCAAACGAGTGTGGAAAATCCGGAGTGGATCAATCTGCGGAAAATTTTTGCCGAAAGTTCTCCGGCGGAGCTCGGGAATTTTGACTCGCTCGGATTCACAGACGCGGCAGAATTTTTGGGACTGCTGCGCAACCGGATCGGGATTGCTTTTTTCGGAGAGAGTTTGAATCCCGATCGTTTCTTACTCGCGCTGGATGTAGAGAATGTCGAGACCGCGCGGGAATTTTTGGCGGCGCAGACTCTCGCGGGCGAATCGCTCGCAGAAGAAAATTACCTCCATCAAAAAATTTATTTTTATCCCCGGTCGCGGAAGCTCGCTTTTTTCTTTTTTGGAAATGATTTGCTGCTCGCGAGCGAGCGAAAAGATTTGGAAAAAATCGCGGAGACGATTCACGATTCTGCGAAAAGTTTGAAAAACTCGATAGCATTCCAAGCAATCGCGCAAAAAATTAATCCGCGCGCGACCGGTTTCGCGTATTTTTCGGAGAAACTGATTCAGCAAACTTTCACCGCGAATCTCGGCGGAATGCGAAACGCGCTCGCGACTCCCCTCCTCGATTTTTTCGGAAGCGCCGGAGCCACGCTCGCCCCGCGAGACGAAGGAGTGCAGCTCGCAGTCCAACTCGCGCTGAAAGATAAATTCGTACGCGCGAATTTATTCGCGGAGGCGGAGACGGTGAATTTCGAGCTGCTGAATTTTTTGGGAGAGGAAACGAAAATTTTTGGGGCAGCGAAAAATCCATCCGCGCAGCTTTCCCATTTTTTGACAGCAAGCAAAAAAACAAATCCCGCTTTCCCGCTGCTTTTGAAGGGAGTGGCGACGAAATTCACGCGCGAGTGGTTCGGCGAGACGGCGGATTTTTCGGAAGATTTCGCTTCACTTTTTGAGAATGCGAGCGTACTCGGAAAAACAAATTCGGGAGGATTTTTTGGAATTTTTGAAAACGCGGAATCGGAAATTCTGCTCGAAAAATTAATTTCGAGCCGCGGGAAACTCGCCGCGGAAGAAAAGCTCGTGGCGCTGCCGGACACTACCCCCGGCTACGAACTCGCGGCGAAAAGTGAGCCGACGGTGACGGAAGAACTTTTTGCGAGCCACAAAATCACGCGGCTTCATTTCCCGAAATACGAATTGAATTTTGCGGAACTTGAAAATCGGCTCGTTTTCGCGAGCGAAAAAGAGGTACTCGAGAAAATGGTTGCTCGCTTCGTGGCGGAAGAAAAAGTTTTTGGGAATCTCCTCGCGGAGAGCGGAATCGCGGAAGGAAATATTTTTTATTTACGCGTGGAAAATTCAGAGAATCTCTTTCTGAAACCCTTTCGCTTCGCACTCGCAGGAGTGAATTTCGGGGTGGATGGAGTGAAGATGGAAATATTTTTAGGAAAATAGAAGAATTTTTAATTTTAAAACAATTTTTAATTTCTAAATTTTCTAATTTTGAAAAGTCACAAAGTGATCCCTAAACACGAGATAACTTCTAATTTTCAATTTCTTATGTAATATGATTTGGAAAAGCGAGTGGGGAAATTTGGTTGAATTATTGATTTTTTGAAAACAATTAAGTTGGATAAAAGTAATCACCGATTGAGGATGCTCGCAGAAGAAGTCTCACAAATTGACTTAATTCTCGCCCCAATAACAAAAAATGCAGTTCAAATTGAATTTTGAAAATTATTTGAAAATTTGAAATTTGAGTCTTGAAAATTATTTCATAAAAATTTAAAAATTAATTTATAGTGAAACATTCCTCCAAAAAACTCATCGATTTGAAAAAACGCGCGAGCCAGCCGCTCATCGTCCAGCGCGCGGAACGGATGCAGCGGAATGTTTTGCGGCTGCGAAAAATCTCTGCGCGAGAAATAGTAAATGTGGAACCCCGCCGATTTGATTTTCGAAGACGAGAAAAAATTTCTTCGGAAAACAAGATTTACCTCCCCGCCGAAAAAAATTTAGCAAAAAAAAGTTCGCGGCTAAAAGTCGTGCTCGCAGCTCTCGCGGTAGTTTTCTTTTTAAATTTCGTAGGAATTTTGGGAAGCGGGAAGCACGCGGTGGAGCACACGATTTCCACGGCTTTTTCGGGAATCAGCGATTTGATCGTGGCGGCGGAAAGTTTCGCGGCGGGAGATTTCGCGGATTCGCAAAACCGTTTCGCTGAAGCGGTGACAGTTTTGCGGGAGGCGGAAAAAGATTTGATGGTGCTCGGCGGCGCGGGGGCGGTACTCGAAACACAGCCGGAAAAAGTGCAAGCTGGCAGCCGGCTCGTGAGCGCGGGAAAACTGCTCGCGAGCGGCGGTGAAAAATTCGCGGAGGCGGCGAACGAAATCAATCTCGCTTTTTCAAATTGGAAAATCCGACAGCAGGCGCTGAACGAGGGAAAATCTGTGGAATCTTTTTCGCAGCAGCTCCACTCTCCGATTGCGAAAATCCTCGCGGGCATCAGCGAACTCGAAAGCGCTGCCGCGTTGCTAAACCTCGTGGAAACTGATTCGCTGCCGGTCGAATTGCAGCAAAAAGTAGCAGAGGCGAACAGCGGTTTGAATTATTTTTTGGAAGTCGCGCAGCCGCTCGCGGAAGCTCTCCCGCAGCTTCCAAATTTTTTGGGAGATAAAGTTCCGCGCCGTTATTTAATTCTTTTTCAAAATCCGGATGAAATCCGTCCGACCGGCGGCTTCGTCGGCTCGGTCGGGATTTTGAATTTGAATGACGGTTTCGCGGAAAAATTTGAGATTCGGGATGTTTACGAGATCGACGGACAACTTGCGGAGCATTTGAATCCTCCGGAGGGATTCGGTTTCATCACCGGAAGTTGGGGGCTGCGCGACGTGAATTACCACCCCGATTTTCCGACTTCCGCGGAAGCGGCGGCAGTAATTTTCGAGGAAGCCGGTTTTGGCAGCGTGGACGGCGTGGCGGCGGTAAACTCGACTTTTTTGACGAAACTCGCAGCGGCAGCAGCGGACGGGGTGCAGCTTGATCGATTCTCGCGAAAAATTGAAGCCGAAGATCTCACGCTCCTTCTCTCGTTAATAATCGAGACGAAAACAGACGGCGCGGAAAAGCCGAAACAAATTTTGGATGAGGTGTGGGCGGCGCTTCGACAAGATTTGCAGAAAATTCCAGCGACGGAACTAGCGGGCATCGCGCTCGATTCGATCATGGAAAAAGAAATCCAATTCGCTTCTACGAATCCCGATTTGCAAAAAATCGCGCGCGCTGTCGGAGTGGCAAACGAGCTCGCGGAAACCGAGGGCGACTATCTTTTTGTGGTGAATACTTCGCTTTCGGGAAATAAATCAGATCGTTTTTGTTCGAATGAAATTTCCCACACAACAGAAATTTCGGCGGAAGGAGATACGATCGATACTTTGAAAATTTTGCGAAAGCACGCGTGGAGCGAAGCGGAAGAGCGGAGGATGGAAAATTTGGCGGAAGATTTCGGAATTCGACTGCCGGAAGAATTGAAGGAGATACTAGGTCGCGGACGGAATATCGATCTTGTGAAAGTTTTCGTGCCGCTCGGCAGCGAGTTAATTTCGGTAGAAGGTCTGCCAAAAAATCGAGTGGAAACAAAAAATTCCACGGGCAAAACTTATTTCATGTTCTCGCTCACGGTTCAACCGAAATTTTCACGGGAAGTAGTTTTGAAATACCGGCTGCCGATCAAGTTTGAGGAGAAGTATTCTTTTTTGGGTGAATTCCAAAGCGGAGACAGCGAGAGAGAGGTTGAGAAGGTCGTAAGAAAAGATGGCGTGGAAATTTTCGAAGAAAAGATTGATCTGGGGACAGAAAGAACATTTGTCATTCCCGCGAAGACAGAAATTCACTAAACAGCCCTCATTGCACATTGCACATTGCACATTGCACATTGCACATTGCACATTGCACATTGCACATTGAAAATTGAAAATTGAAAATTGAAAATTGATTACTTCCGCCTTCCCTTCTTCTTGAAGATCAGTTCCCCCGCCTTTTTTGAAAAGCCGATTTGAATCGTGTCGCCGTTTTTGAATTTCCCGTCAAGAATGAAACCTGCAAGCTCATCTTCAATTTTTTCAGTAATCGTCCGCCGTACCGGTCGCGCGCCGTATTTCGGGTTGTAACTTTTTTCCGCGAGGTAGTCGAGAGCTGCCGGAGCGAGTTCGAGCTTGATTTTCTTTTCTGCCAATCTTTCTTCCAAATCACCAAGATGCAACTTCACGATTTCTTTAATTTCATCGGAAGTGAGCGGATCAAAAACCACGATTTTATCAACACGATTGAGAAACTCCGGTCGGAATTTTTCTTCCAGTTTATTGAGAACATCCGACTTCACTTCTTCGAATTCCGCCTTCGCGTCGCGCAATTCCGAACCCGCCGCGAAACCGATTTTACCGGAGGCCGTTGTCATCCGTTCCGCGCCGATATTGGAGGTCATTACGATAATCGTATTGCGAAAATCCGTCCGCCGCCCGCGCGCGTCAGTGAGATAACCATCTTCGAGAATTTGAAGAAGAAGATTTTGAAATTCGGGATGCGCTTTTTCGACCTCGTCGAAGAGGATGACAGAATACGGACGGCGGCGGACTTTTTCGGTCAACTCACCGCCCTCTTCGTAACCGATGTAGCCGGCAGTCGCGCCGACGAGGCGGGAGGAAGCGTGCCGCTCCGCGAATTCAGACATGTCGATCTTCACGAGCGCGTCTTCCGAACCGTAGACTTTTCTGGCGAGGGTCTTTACTAATTCTGTTTTGCCCACGCCCGTCGGACCGAGGAAAATAAATGAGCCGATTGGTCGATTCGGCGCCGCGATGCCGACGCGCGAACGGCGGACGGCTTGTGAAATTAATTTGATCGCGACTTTTTGACCGACAATCCGCGAGGTAAGAATTTCTTCGAGATTTTGCAGCCGGATAATATCCTCCGCGAGCAGATCACCCGCCGGCACGCCCGTCGCGGAGGCAACAACCTTTGCCACATCTTCGGCGACAACCCGCGGTTGCTTGCCATTTTCTGGAATTGTTGAAGTTTTATTCGTTTCAATTTCGTTGCGCAGCTGTAGCTCGCGCGCGCGGAGATTCGCTGCCACTTCGTAATTTTGACTCGAAACTGCCGCTTCTTTTTGCGTGATAATTTTTGCGAGCTCGTCTTTCAGCTTTTTAATCTCGCGAGAATCTCCCCGCTGCCGCACGCCTTTCAGCGAAGCAGCCTCGTCAATCAAATCAATCGCCTTGTCTGGCAAGAAACGGTCGGGAATGTACCGCTTCGACATTTTGACCGCGGCGACGAGCGCGGCATCTTCAATCTTCAAGCCGTGATGTTTCTCGAAACTCGGTCGCAGTCCTTCGAGAATTTTGATCGAAGCCTCCTCGCTCGGCTCGGGCACCATCACTGGTTGAAACCGGCGCGCGAGCGCTTTGTCGTTTTCGACGTGTTTACGAAATTCATCGAGCGTTGTCGCGCCGATGATTTGAACTTTGCCGCGAGCAAGCGCGGGTTTGAGGATATTGGCCGCGTCGAGAGAACCTTCCGCTGCGCCCGTGCCGATAACGGTGTGGAGTTCATCGAGGAAGAGAATCACCTCGTTTGAATATTTCGTCGCCTCGTCGATGATTTTTTTGAATCTTTCTTCGAATTCTCCGCGATACTTCGTGCCGGCGATGAGTGCCGTCATTGAAATCATGAGAACCCGCCGATCCAGCATTGAAGCTGGAACCTTCTCGGCGACAATTGCCTGCGCGAGCCCTTCGACCACCGCAGTCTTGCCCACGCCCGGTTCGCCGGTCAAAACCGGATTATTTTTCGTTTTGCGGTTGAGAATCGCGATCATCCGCGCAATTTCCTGCTCGCGTCCGATGATTGGGTCCAATTTCCCAGCGCGCGACTCAGCGGTGAGATCAGTCGTGAAATAATCGAGGGCGGGAGTTTTGGATTTCCGCCGCGGCGGCGAGCCCGCCGTTTGCTGCGCCATTTCCGGAGAATCTTTGTGGGCGTACGCGTCGCCAAAATCTTGGTTCGGATTTTGCCGGGAAATGACTTGCTGGAGGCTGCCGAAAAGAATTTCGAGCGGGTGCACATTTTTAGGAATGTTTTGCGCTTCCTGCGCATCGCGAAAAATTTCCTCAATTTGCCGCCGAATCTCGGCTGGTCTGATTTTCATATTTTCGAGAATCACGGCTGCGGCAGTATTTTCTTGTGAAACGAGCGCGTACAGCAGATGCTCCGTCCCGACTGCCGAATGATTGAAACGGTACGCCGTCCGAATCGCATCCTCGATTACTTTTTTGGCAAAACCGGAGAGACTCCCCGCCTCCGCGGAATCGGCGGTACGCGAAGATTGCGCCCGACCGACAGTTTGGAGGACAAGCTTCACATTTTCGACAGTTACTCCGAAACCAAGCAGCACGCTCGCGCCGAGACTCTCGGGCTGCGTGAGAATACCGAGCAAAATGTGTTCTGTGCCGACATAACTCAGCCCCGCCTCACGCGCCTGATCTTGCGCGACGATGAGAGCCCGCTTTGCTTCTTTCGTGAATTTGTCGAAGTTGTTAAACATCTAAAATTGGAGATTAAAAACAACGGAAGTTTTCTCTTCCGACGTGCCGAATTGTATCACAATTTTATTCAAAAATCCAAACAAGCGCGTTGCCAAAATTTCAATTTTTTGCTGAAAAATTTTGTTAAAATCACCCGGATGAAGCTCACTACCAAATTCCTCGGAATCAGCCTCGCGAACCCGCTCGTTTTGGCTTCCGGAATTTTGGGAACGACAGGGGCCAGTCTCGCGGCGGCGGTGAAAGCGGGGGCGGGAGCGGCAACTTCAAAATCAGTGTGGTTGCGCCGCCACGATGGGCATTCGAATCCGACCGTTTTGAATCTCGGCGGCGGAAATTTATTGAACGCGGTCGGGCTGCCGCACGGCGGAATCGAGGAGGCACGCGTGGAATTCGAGAATTTTCGGAAGCTCTCGAGCGCACCGCTTTTCGCGAGCATTGCCGCGAGTAATTTTGAAGAATTCGGCGAGACCGCGGCAGCTGTCGCGGAGTTGAAACCTGATTTGATGGAATTAAATATTTCTTGTCCGAATGTGGAGAGTGAGTTCGGTCGACCATTCGCGTGTTCGATTCGCGACACGAAAAAAGTCGTAAAGATCGTGAAGAAAAAGTGTGGCGCAATTCCGCTCGCGGTGAAACTCTCGCCAAATGTGGAAAACATTGCCGAAATCGCGCGCGCGGCGGAGACAGCGGGTGCGGACGCGATTACGGCGGTAAACACCGTCGGTCCGGGAATGGTGATTGACATCGAGACTGCTGAGCCGATTCTCTTGAACCGCGTCGGCGGACTGTCGGGACCGGCGATTCGTCCACTCGCGGTACGAGCAGTATGGGAAATTTTCGAGGCGGTGAAAATTCCGATCATCGGAACCGGCGGAGTGGCGAACGGAAGAGATGCGATTGAAATGATGGAAGCGGGCGCGAGTTTGGTTGGAATCGGTTCGGCAGCGAAAGATGGATTGGAAATTTTCGGAAAAATTAAAAAAGAAATCGAGAAGTGGTGCGAGTCGCGCGGAATCGAAAATATTTCTGAATTGACCGGAAAGGCGCATCGAAGTTAAAATAAAAGCATGACTTACCACTTCAATATTATTTTTCGTCCAGAACCAGAGGGCGGTTTCACAGTAATCGTTCCCTCTTTACCCGGCTGCATTACTTATGGTCGCGATCTCAAAGAAGCTAAGGAAATGGCGAAAGATGCGATCAAACTTTATGTTGAAAGCGCTGATGCCGACGAAGATATTCTTGATGACTCTGAATCATTCTTCACTTCAATCAAATTCAACAGTGACGAAAAGCTTCAGCATGCCTAAATTGCCTGTACTTACCTCTCGTCAGCTCATAAAAATTTTAGAATCACGGGGTTTTGTCAAAAAACGTTCTTCGGGAAGCCACATTATTTTTCATCATCCAAGTTTAAAAAAACAGGCAATTGTCCCTTTTCATTGTCGTGATTTGCCAAAAGGCACCATTTCCTCAATTCTCAAATCAATCGGTATTGATAGAGGGAAAATATAAATCAAGCTTCTTTTATTAATTTTGAAAAAATGAAAAAACTTTTCACTTTTCTCGTCCTCACGGTTTTGCTCACCGGCTGCACAACCGCATCCGACGGAAGTTTTCTCGACGAGAAAATTAAATGCAAAAAATTAGCGGAGGCGAGATTTGAAGAATTGGAAACGGGTTGGGGATATTCTTTTACCCCTCGATATTCAAATTATTCACCAGAATTAGACACATGCCTGATTAATTACGTAATTCAATCAGAAGAATCACCCAGCTCCTACTTTACCGACATAATAGAAGATATTGCCACAAATATAAAAATCTCTAAATTTGTAAGTCTAAAAGACGACACATCTAAAAACTGGACGACAAAAAGAAAATCTTTTGAATCCCAATTAGATCTTTATTTCGGCAAAGATACCGAATAATTTTGAAAATTAGAATTTATTTGAAAATTTGAAAATTCGAAACTTGAAAATTAAGCAGCCATCTAAATGTCTCAAACACTACCTACAACCGTCGCGATAAAAGAAATAATAAATGAGGCGGAAGGAATCAAAACTTTCGTTTTTGAGAGCGAGATGAATTTCGAACCCGGACAATTCGTGATGGTTTGGTTGCCGCGAATTGATGAGAAACCATTTGGAGTGTGGAGGGTAAAAAGTGGAGAGCTTAGAATCAGCGTTTCGGCGGCGGGAGATTTTTCACGGAAACTTCACGAACTGAAAATCGGCGATAAAATCGGCATCCGCGGACCCTTTGGTCATGGCTTCACTATTCCGGAGAAGAAGCGAATTGCTTTGGTGGGCGGAGGATTCGGCGTCGCCCCGCTGCTCGGATTGGCAGAACGCGCGGAAGATTGCGAGATGAATTTCATCATCGGTGCGCGCAGTGAAAATTTAATTTTCGGAAAAAATCATGCGGAGAAATTAGGCGCAAAAGTTTTGATTTCGACGAACGACGGCAGCTGCGGCGAGAAATGTCTCGCGACAGATTTGCTTGGAAAATTGATCAGTAATAATTTAACCCCCCACTTCAGTGGAGGGACAATTGACGTGGTTTTTTCGTGCGGACCGGAATTGATGATGAAGCGAGTCGCGGAAATTTGCCGCGATGCAGAATTAACCCCCGAGACCTGCCTGCCGACAGGCAAGGTTTCTCGGGGGATAGATTGCGAACTCTCGCTCGAAAGATTCATGAAATGCGGAATCGGCGTGTGCGGCAGTTGCGCGATGGATGATTCTGGATTTTGCGTCTGCCGCGAGGGACCAGTAATTAATGGAGCGAAAGCTTTGCAGCTCATAGAATTTGGAAAATATCGGCGGGACAGTGTGGGGCTGCGGGAGAATTTTTAGCGCGAATAATTTTCAAAACTCAAATCTCCGTCTCTATCACCGCCAACAATTTTTCGCACTCCTGCTTCGCCATCCCTCTTTAAAGAGAGGGAACGAAAAATTTCCAACTCCAGTATTTTAATCTAAAAATCAGGCTTAATGAAAAAAATGGGGTCTGAAGATTTTAAGTATTAAGCTAGTACAAGCTCAATACTTAACTTTTTTCACCATGTTTCAAAAAAATGTTCTAAATGCGG
>Ga0180007_10006860_pt1 | contig 10983 bp, 12 predicted proteins | sample MM_PC_MetaG_FD_121122 | JGI IMG/M metagenome (GOLD analysis project Ga0180007, IMG submission 121122) | Groundwater microbial communities from the Aspo Hard Rock Laboratory (HRL) deep subsurface site, Sweden - MM_PC_MetaG | ecosystem: Environmental > Aquatic > Deep subsurface > Groundwater...
AGATACAAAATTAAGCTCTGGAATATGTATTACAATGATTTAGAGCACTGCGCATTAAATGGCTTAACTCCTAATCAAGCCCTTAGAGAAAAGGTGCAAAATGTTCGTGCCTAAAACATTTTTTGGTAATAATACACCCTACTGCACGGTAAATGTCAAAGTGGCAGTATCTGTTTCTGCATAGGTGCCATAATTATTTATATTCACTCTGATAGTCGGCCGGGTATTATAAGTACCAATACCATTACCCACGGAAGCCGTGACAATGGTTCTGGTTGAATCCAAAGAATAGCTACCAGAAGCTGTTTCTGTTACTCCAGTCAAGGAATCACTGGAAGTAATGATAGTTGGCTCGGTGGCTAATGTGCCATCGGTGCGCAAAAGTATATTCGCATTAGTAATTGTATTTTTTGCACCAGTCATATTTGTTGATGAAACAGTCAATGACCATCCGCTAGCCCCAGCATTGACTACCGCGACTAATTCACCTGCGGCAAAAGTATAATCGTTATAGCCCACACCGCCCAATTGATAACTGCTCATACTGACAGAAGCTGGCGCGGTGACATCTGATTCAGCCGGGGTATAATCCACCACCGCATAGACCTGTGTTATATTTTGAGCACTTGTCATAACATCTGTCTCAATACCAGCCTCCATACCATCAACCTCTGCCCAGGTCCACGCCGACCCCGTAGCAGGGCTAGTATTCATCTGACAACTATAAGCGGCATAATCACTCGTAGAATCAAATTCAGCGCATGTGCCCAAGAGCGCGAGGTCATAGCTCGTCCCACCTACTACTACCATATGTCCAAGATCCTCAGCGCCACTGCCAGTTGGGTATTTCAAAACCAGATATACAGTAACCGAATTTATGGTGCCACTCGCCGTGGTGTCATCAAGGTGCACTGTATGTTCATAGTTGTTGCCAATGGTGGAATCAGCATATGTTGTATCCCCATCGTTAGTTTGCAAGTTAGTATAGTTAGTCGAATCGCCTACATATGTAAATTGATTATTGCCGGCCGTGCTTTCTCCGTTCGGGTAAAGGATTGAGGTAGCTGCCTGTGCTTCTTTTACTTCAGGCGGAATCGGCGGATTTTGCCAAATCCTTGGACCGCCTAAATTTTTATATAAAGAAGGCGGGTAGTTAAACAACCAGCTTATTATTACAATGAAAATGAGTAAAGGTTTTAATATTTTCATAGGATTAAAATTTTTGTTGTCGAGGCCAACCACTAAAAATCCAAGCGAAAATTAAGCTTGCTAAAACAAAACCGGCGGTAAAATTTATTTTTTTGTTAGTGAAGAGTTGCATTTGTCTATGAAACTTTTTATCCGCACACTGGAAAGTGTGCTCTGGTTGGGGTAAATTGATATTTTCCTATTTGTCCCAGCGCAACTCTCCGTGGTTGCGATGGGCACTTGTTGATGACCAATCGCAGGCACAGACCCGCCCGCCTTCCTGCCTGTTTTTTTGGAATTTAACCTCGTAATTGAGAAAATTCAACGTTTCACCCTCACTAGTTAATAATGGGAAGGCAGGTGGGCGGGGACCTGCGCTTGGTTGATTCTTATCCAGCGCGCCTTTTCTAAGGTGCGATGGGCTTTTAATTTGGTTTTACCAAAATAACCGCCAAATCGTCCTGATAAATATTTTTCCAGCCAGCATTTATTAAAACAACGGCTAATGAGGCGCGCCGGTCAATGAAAGCCCAGTCCACTTTATATTTATCTAAAATATCCGGCCAGTTATTTTTTAAATTGACTAAATCTTGGAATTCAAGCATCACTGACTGGTCATTGTATTTCCAGGAAGGCATGCGGCCGTCAATAAAAACCTTGTATTCAGGCAGTTGCCAGATTAGATAGCCGCCCGTGTTATACATGTTGAGCATATTGCCTGATAAGGGATGAGCTTTAAGATATTGAACAGCATCATAAGGGTATTGATAATCAGAATATTTTGACATCGCTTCAACTGAAGCATAGCTTTTACTCACTGTTTTTAATTGCTGATAAGCACTGATGAATAGCGCTAATAGAAGCAACACCAAAGCTAATTTTGAAGTAAGCAATTTTGACAGTGTTTCGCCGACCAAACCGCGGGCAAAATAAACCCATAAGGGAATGCTGAAAATAACAAACAACGGCATGTTCCGCCAGGCGGTGAAACCAATGTAAGCAAAAACAATAAACATGAAAACAGGCGTGAATTTTAATTTTTTATAAAATAATATGCCGAGAATGACTATCAGTACCAAATAAATCAGAAAAAAATAACTTTGCGAACTTTTTACGGAGACTGGCAGCCATTCTGTAATAGTCGCCCGTAAATTAGTATCACTCATTGTCGCGTAAATCTCCTTATAAATGCGCCAAAAATAAGGGTTAATCAGGGTGGCTATGACGGACAATATTGTTATATAAATAACTTTCAACCAATCTTTTGGCCAGATGACTTTGAGTTTGTAGTCATGCGATTTGACGCTTTGGTAAATTTTCTGAAAAATTATTTTTAAAAGTTCAGCCGCCAGGAAAAGGAATAAGACAAAAAGCCCAATGACAAAGCCGCCGTGCAAATTAACCCAAACTAAAAAGAGAAGCGGCAGCCAATAAATTATTTTTGATTGAGGATTTTCCATGAACCGGTGCAGAATGTAAAGAAGTATACCCAGGAATAGAAGAGTAATGACCTGCGGCCTGATACCGACCATAGAGAAACTGGCGAGCGCACCGATTAACGAGGCAATGATTTGATATTCAGGCTTAGCTCTCACACTTTTGGCGGCAATGTAAAAAGCGGCTGTAGTTATTCCGGCAAAGATGATGCCTAAACCCCAAAAACCAAGAAATTTATAAATAATATGCATCAAAATATCAGTAATCCATTCGTGCATAATCAAAGGGTAATCAGGCATTGTATAGGTATAGATGTCAGTTTTCGGCACCTTTAACTGGTGAGTGAGAAGATACTGGCCATTTTGAAAATGCCATCCCATATCAGGATCGTAAGGTGTTTTCAGCGCGGCAAGAAAGATCAATAAAAGACAGCCCAAGATAAATATGTATCGGGGTTTGATCACGGAAAAAATTTTTTTCATCATATTCGCAGATTATTTTTTCATCAGCTGCATGACAATCAAAACAACCAGAACAACCAATGCGATAAAAAGCACTGAATTGGCAATCCAAATAAGCTTATTGAATTTCGCCAAGCGAAAAGCGGCTGGGTCAGGCACGAGGTCAGAAGGCGGAATGGCAAGGGTTTGGCCTGGCTGAATTGGTTTTTCAGCCTTTATCTTGTTAATCTTCACTAATTTTTTCAAAGAAACTTTAAAATGTTCAGCAATCTTTTCAGGTGTGTCCCCTTGCTGCACCACATATCTGATCATCTTGCTCCGTTTTCTCACCCTGATCAGTTTAATAATCAACAGAATCATAATTATTAAGATGATTAACCCGCCGATGAACAAAAACAATAGCCAAGGGATAACCCAAAAATAAATAACAGCTAATTCAGGTGCCTTGTCTTTTGCATAAGTCACTTCTAAGTTTGCTTGATATCGGAGAAACAAAGGATTATTTCTTTTCCAAGTAAGATTCTGAGTGATTTCTCCTTTTGGTAAAATAGTGCCAAGATCAACTTCATTTTCATCAACAATCTGATTAACAATATTTCTGATGACCAATTTACCAACTAAAGGAGCGTCAGCTGTGCCCAGCTGAACATTGCCCATGTTTTCTAGCTTGACTGTAAAAACACCCTTGCGATACAAGCCGAGAAATCTCTGAATTTTACCAAGAAACAATCGTTCTAATTCTTCAATGGTATAGTCTTGGCGGCTCCAGGAAAAATCGTCAATTTTCAAACTAAAGATTTTTTCTCCAGGCACTGTTAAATAAATCCGTGCGCCGATGCGAGTAACTACATTAAAGCCAGTGCCTTCCGCCATTTTTGGCGCTGCTTCAATGATCAGCCCGCCAGTATGATCACCGACAGCCGCATTTTCTGGCACAGTAATTTTAAACGGCACCTCCACATAATTACCGGCCGGCACTTCTATTTCCAGACCCGGCATTCCCTCCAGTTTTTTAAAGTTTATCTTTGGCTGTTCCTGCTCTGGTGTATTTGTCAGCTCTTGATTGGCCGATACTTCTTTGGTGATCGGCTCTGTTATCGTTGGTTCTAAAATTTCTGTCCATTTACCAATGCCGCTTTGCGGGTCAGTCGCTTGCGATAAAGCAAAAACACCGTTGGTGGTGGTGGTGCCGTCCACGGCGTACATTCTTACAGTGACAGGGCTTTCTGTATTGTGATTCTTAATCATGGCTGTATCTTCAACCACAGTACCTGGCTTGGCTTCATAGACAAACCATGAGGCGGTAATCGGCTTCGCAGGGTCGGGATGGGCGGGTATTAAGCCCAAATTGCCTGTTTCCACTGCCTGGGCATTTTGGGCAGGACAAAACAAGACAGCCATCAATAATATAAAGAAATAAAGCCTTATAAAATTAATTTTGAATAATAGTTTTGGCATACTTCATCTCCAATTTTACCATAAATCAGATACCTTGAAAATACTTAAAAATAATGTTATGATAAGGTTGAGTTTTTCAATATAAATATTAGCTAAATAGCAATCAAAACATATGGAACAGAAAAATAACAAAACACCCACACCAACCTCATCCTCAAAAGGATCTGTCGGCACTTTGGTTGGTATTATTATTGTCATCATTGCCTTTGCCGCCGGCTTTTATTGGATATACACGAGTGTGCAGAAAGCCGAACCTAATATTAATATTACGACAAAAACTAAGACGACTACCAATACGGCTAATGTTAATGAAATTACAAATGAAAATGCTAATGTCAATGCGATTAATGCTAATGAGGCAGTAAATCAAAATGTTAATGTAAATGAAGCTACTAATAAAGCTAATATTAATTATTAATTATAAATTTAAATTAAAAACATATGGTTATCGATTTTAAAGACGATATTGTGGATGAAGATAATTTGTTACAGTATTTCTCCTATAGTGAGCGTATGGAGAAATTCTATCCCCTGATGAAGAAAGCGCAGCAAACACACGCCTCGCAAAAGGCTACATTCAAGATCAGGGCAAGGACATGCGAATTTATTGTTGATAAGGACGGTACGGCGACTCTCAGGAAAAAGCCAGTGGCGGGGTGGTGGTGATGAGTAAATCCTAGATTCGAAGCACGAAATCCGAAACAAATACTAAATTCTAATTCTCCCCGCCCACCTGCTACCGCAGGTAGCGGGCGGGCAAATTCCAAACACGATTATTTTTTCCTTGTTTGGGACATTGGAATTTAGTGCTTAGAATTTGTTTAGATATTAGGATTTTGGATTTAGGATTTAAGACGTTAATAAATTAGAAGAATAAAATAAATATGTTAACAAAAAAGCTCATTGTGAGTATTACAGCAAGAACCAAAGGGGAATGGCAGAATAAATTAAAAGAAGTAAATAAATACAAAATAAAAGAGATCTGTTTGTTTTTGGAATCTTTGACGCCAAGGGAACGCGAGGGGCTTCTAGATTCCTTGAGAAAGTCATCAGTTAAGAGAATTCCCTTGGTACATATTAGAGATGATACTACTAAAAAAGAAATTTCTTTTTTGATAAAACATTTTCAATCAGGATATTTTACAATTCATGAAAATCATTTTCATATTCTTAAGCGATGGCGCGGTTATTACAAAAAACTCTATTTGGAAACTAATACAGATGATAGGTTAGCTAAATATGTTGACGTTGAGGAAATCGGCGGTTTCTGTATAGATCTGGCTCACTTTAAAAAAGAGGTAACCAAGCAAACAAAAGAATATCGCTATATTGTTGAGGAAATGGGCAAGGTAAAATTTGCCTGTAATCACTTGAGCGGTTATTCCTACGGGCGAAATAAAGATTTGCATGAAGTAAAAAGTATTCGCAATTTTGATTACTTGAAGACACTACCGCATAATCTTTTTGGACGCGTGATTGCGTTTGAGGTTTTTAATCAGATTAAGGAACAGTTAAAATATCAAAAACACTTAAAAAAATTATTAAAAAGGTCTCTGGGATTAAAAATTATTTAATTACTAACTATAAAAATATGTTTTTTGGACTCGTATTAGTCATTGTTGGAGGAATTCTTCTTTTGGAAAGCATGGGTGTTATAACTGGCGATGCCTGGAGGTATATTTGGCCGATCCTGATTATTCTGTTAGGTCTATCAATTCTTTTCAAGCCTTTTCGAAGTAAGTTATTTCGCGGTAATAAATGGGGCTGGGACAGTAATAAAGACGAGAATAAAGAAGAAAATAAATAATTAAGCAAACTTATGGCTGAAGAGAAATCAAAAACTTACAACAAAGGAGATGAAGTGCCAGCGGAAGGTAAATATGTCTGCGTGCCTTGCGGTTATCACCATCACTATAAGGATGGTGAGAAGTTTGGTGAGTGCATTTCCTGCTTAGCCGGAACACAGGATGGTCCGGAGGAGTATGCTGAGGGATTGGAGTTGTGGGAGAAGCTGGAGAAGAGGAAAGAGGAAACAAAATAGTTAGCGGAATAAAACCACTTAAACTGTATAAAGTAGAATCATTTATTTTAAAAGGAAGGCTAGCTTACTAAAGCTAGCCTTTTTGGACTTTAAAGTCCAAGCCAAAGAACGACAAAGATGACAGCGAAATGCAGCAGCTGGTCTACAAATACTGATTTTATGATACCCCACCTTGCCTTTAGGGGGTCGATCAGGAAATGTGAAGCAAAAATCACTAAACCGGCCAAGACTGAAACATTGGCAAAAATAATAAATACAGAAGCATAAACAGCCGCATGAGCAAAATTTATTCCCCAAGATGTTTTTTTGCCGTGGAACATCCAGTCTGCCTGTAAAGAGTAATCACCAATAAAGTGAGCGGCGAAATAAAGCATTAACTTTTCCATAGAATCCTCCTTTTTAACCTACAACGCGGAAGTTTTTTAGAAACTACTATGTTTCAAAGTCAATATTTTTACCCTCTCTCTCAAATTAAATTCATATTTGAAAAGCAGTGACTCGGCGCCTAAATAGTTTATGAAACTCGGTGAATTCTCATACTGATTAAAGTAAATTTTTTCTTTTTTATCTTTGCCCTTTATTCCCTTGATAAATTCAAAATAGCCGTAGATACCACTAAGTTCATTAACGAGATATCTAAGATCTAGAAACGGTATATTAGCAGGAACAACCAGAACATTATTAAAATCAACAACATATAGATGTGAAAGATACTTTTTTTCGCAGAAGCCGGAAGATAACTCACGAATATCTGTAAAATAAGGTTTTTTATAGAATTCAATGAGCAGCATTCCCTTACCATTGGAAAGAGCATTACCAATATAAGATCCGTAAGATCCTTGGATTTCTTCGCCAATATATATTTCCCGTAGATTCATTTCTCGGAAGGGAGTAATCAGACTGATAAACTGTTTATACGCCATAACATTTAGGAAAACACTTTTATGGTTGTTGTAACGAACTGTCACTACAACTGGAGTGTGTTTTTTGATAAAATGTTCAGCTTTTTTGAGCTTATCCTTTTTAAGAATGATAAACTCCATGCCAGGTAAACCAAGTTTCTTTATTAATTCATGCTGCTCTTTTTTGCCTGGAATACTGCTAATCTGAATACCGAGTTCCTTTTCCCAGTCTACTGAAGATACGCCTTCATATCTTTTATTATTCATTTTTCACCTCCTTGTTTAAGAGATTAATTGGTTTTCAACGATCAATCTTTGTTTTATTACTTTTCCACAGGACAGTATAATTTTAATATAATCAAATTTCAAAACAATAGATTTTGTCCAAAATTTCGACAACAAAACAACGGGTTGATTAAAGACGTTTCTCGTGATATAATTTATTTGTTTCGTATAAAACTATGGCATATTCAGCAGAAAAGGTATTAGAAATTTATGGTTTAAATAAAAAAGAGGCCAAGTTTTACTTAGCTTCTTTATCTTTGGGTATGGCTACTGTGGCAGAGATAGCAAAAAAATCAGGTTTAAAAAGGACAACTATTTATTCACTAGTTGATGAATTAGAAGAAAAAGGTATTATTAAGCAAGCTAATAGGAGAAAGAAAAATTATTTCATAGCCGAAAGTCCCGTAAGCCTCTTAGAGAATCTGGAAGAAAAAACAGAAGTATTAAAGGAATCATTACCTCAACTAAAATCCTTACAGGCAGAGTCAGGTATAAAACCACAGGTAATTTTCTATCAGGGCCAACAAGGCTTTAAAATGATTTGGCAGGAGATATTAAAGTCGGGAGAGAAAGAATATTTAATTATCACCTCGGCAAATGAATTTTTAACTTTTGTTGGTGAGAAATATATTAACAAAAAAATTATTGAAGAGAAATTAAAATTAAACATTAAAAGCCGACATATTATTACAGATTCCTTGAGTGCGCGAAAAATAGTCAGCCGGGATAAAGTTGAGAATAGAGAATCGAGAATCGCTCAGCCAAATTTCCCATTTAAAGCCACTGAGATAATATTTGGTAACAAAGTCGCTGTCTTTACGGCACGGTTTGAAAATATTTTAATGATAATTGAAAGTGAGGAAATAGCTAAATCAAGAAAATCATGTTTTGAAATTATGTGGCAATTATTAAAATAATATTGGATTTTCGTGAACTTGACATCTTTTTAAAAATAGACTATTCTTATTAAATGATTTCTAATAGATAAGTATGCAAGAAAATATCACACAAAAAGTCATGAGAGTGGTGGAAACTTTTCGCCAAAAACGCTCCGAAGATTTAAATCGGCAAAAATCTGACGAAGAAAAGATTAAGGTGCATGAAACAGTATCAAAGGCAGCCTATATTTATGAAAAAATCCGTAATGCCATTGATTATCAGGAGGAGCACCTCATCCGTAAAAATGCCATCCGCCGCATGCTGAGAAGAAGAATCACTCTGAAGGAAAGAGGCTTGAATGTTGCCGAGCCTTTGATTTTGGAATTGATCAGAGCCAGATACTTGCCGAATAATTTTATTCCTGAAAGCAGAATTATAGGAGTAAAAGAAATCATTGACAAATGTAATAGTTTAATAGATTTTATTAATGCACATCAGCCGATGGATAAAAGGAACAAACTGATGAAATGGGTGCTTTCTATTGCTGCCTGCGAGATTGAGGAATACCTGGTGCCTTTGGTCAGGGAGGATGCGATGGTTGAATGTATGTATAAAATTGTTCGGCAGGACATTGACCTGGTGAAAGGCATTACTGATGAAAGAGATAAAAACATCCAGGTTTATCTAGCGATTCACCGCGCCTTGATTAAATCAGACGCTGATATTCTGCGTTTTCACCTTTTTAATTTTTATGTGCCAAAATGGAATGAAGCAACGCCTGAATTAATCCAAAAAGTAGCAGAAAATATTAATAAAATAGAGGATAAGATAGAAAAACAAATACACCATAAATTAGCTGATCCAATATATATCTATCTGAAAAAGTTTTCCCCGTTGTTTGTTATTTTGCAGGATGTAGTTAGTGAAAATCTGGAAAGAGCTGAAGATGTTTTAAGCGATCCTGATAAATTAGAAACTGAGATCAGAAAGGCTTGCCAAAAAAGATACTATCAAGCCTCTGTCAAATTAAGTCGCGGAGTAATTCGCAGTATTATCTACATTTTTTTCACGAAGACAATACTGGCCTTCCTGTTAGAATTACCTTATGAAAGAGTATTTCTTCATCATATAAAATGGCTGCCTTTGGGTATTAATATAGCCTTTCATCCTATTTTAATGGCTGTGATTGCCACTTCGATCAGGGTGCCAGCCGAAAGAAACACCCAAAGAATTATTCAGGGCATCAGAGAAATAGTTTATGATTTATCAGAAAGAGAGATTTTGAAAAAAAGAAAGCAGATTTTTAAAAGAGGCACTTTTTCTAAGATATTATTCACTTTTATTTATACTTTAACATTTTTGATCACCTTCGGACTGATAATTTGGGGTTTGAGAACTTTGGAGTTTAGTATTGTCAGCGGATTCCTATTTATGTTTTTCTTGAGCATTATCAGTTTCTTTGGATTAAGACTACGATACGGCGCCACCGAGCTTGTCGTGATTGGCAGAAGAGAAAATATTCTTACCTTGGTTGTTGATTTCTTCACTTTGCCAATTATCAGAGTCGGGCACTGGATTGCCTCAAAGACATCGCAGGTCAATATTTTCTTATTTATTTTAGACTTCATCATTGAAGCGCCTTTCAAAGTGATTACTGAAACAATTGAGGACTGGGTTTCGTTTCAAAAGGAAAAGAAAGAAGAAATCTATTAAATTTCTAATTTCTAATTTCTAAGCAAATCCTAATGCCCAAAACCCGTCGAGATGATAGGTGTTTTTTTATTTTTGTGGAATTGCTATACTGTAGATGTAAATCCTGCACCTTCACCGAATACTCCACAGCTTTCAGTCCAAGACTGACCAGCTTTGAGCTGGGCTGCCGGGGATGAAGGGATGTCGAGTAAATCCTTCCGACGGGGTCTAAAACCCCGCTAGAAGGTGCAGGATAAAGGTCGATTTATTAAATTAACAAGGATTAAAATATGAAAAAAACACTTACTATTATAGCCACTGTGGTGGCCACTACCGCCATCTGTGCCGGTATAGTTTATGCGGCTGCTGAACGAAATGTTACCTCTACTTTAGGCGGCGAAGCTGGCGACTTTTTTACTTTAAATGGTACTCTATCAGTTAGCTCAATTAAAGTCGGAGCCCAAAGTGTGGGTGGCGTCACATTTTTTAATGGTACGGTTGTTAATAACACTACTAATGCGGCTGGCGCTGATAATCCCGTTACTTTTGGTGATAATGTCAGGATTGATGGTCGAGTCTACCGCGGTGTCACCGCTGGTACAGCTGACACCATGCCATTTATTGTCAATGATAATATGGA
>Ga0180007_10006861_pt1 | contig 10982 bp, 6 predicted proteins | sample MM_PC_MetaG_FD_121122 | JGI IMG/M metagenome (GOLD analysis project Ga0180007, IMG submission 121122) | Groundwater microbial communities from the Aspo Hard Rock Laboratory (HRL) deep subsurface site, Sweden - MM_PC_MetaG | ecosystem: Environmental > Aquatic > Deep subsurface > Groundwater...
CATCAAAGTTACCGAGCCTATAAAGGATAAGGTGAATAAGATGTTAAAGAAGCATGAAAATTTTTTAGGGAAAGCCAACAAGGTTCAGGTTGAGCTTAAGAAAGGGATTTCACATGCTGGTGTTGAAAATGATCTGAAGGTTGAGATTACTATCATGATGCCGAAATCAACTATGGTAAGGGTGGAGGAGGCGGGGAGCGATTTCTATGCTATCGTCGATTTAGTTGATCCGGTACTGCGAAGAAGGCTAGTAAGATATCATGACGCAACAAGGAAGTGGGAAGGAGATGAGTCCTGGAAGGTTGTGGAGAAAGATAAATTTCAAGAAGAAATTACCAGTATCAAGGAGGATGTCTATGCCGATAACATTGAAGTTTCTCCTGTGATTACTAGGTATAAGCAGTACAGTCAAAACTCTCCTATGCATCCTGCTGAGGCGATAGAAAGAATGGAGCTTCTGGGTCACGAAGCTTTTATGTTCAAAAATATTGAAAATGAAAGCAAGTACTCTATGGTGTACAAGCGTGCTGACGGGACATATGGTCTTGTAGAGCCAAGGGATGGATAAAAAGATCGGCGATATATCAATTCGAGTAGAAAGAGAAATAATAGATTTATGAAGATAGCTCAAGTTTGTCCTTACAATTTCCTGCGTTCGGGTGGTGTTCAAAGTCATATAGAATATCTTGCTACTGAACTGCGAAAAAAGGGACATACTGTGAAAATTATTGCTCCAGCAGCGAAAGGTGTACCAAGCAAAAGAAAAGACCTGATACTTCTCGGGGCATCGAATGAACTTCCCTGGGCTGATACACGAATCGAGTTGAGTATAGCAGTAGGTAAGAAAAGAAAAGAACTGAAGGAGGTTTTGAAAAGGGAGAAATTTGATATAATACACTTTCATGAGCCCTGGATTCCTGTTATTTCAATGCAGATCTTGGCTGAATCAAAATCAGTGAACGTAGCAACTTTTCATGCTGCAAATAGAAAAAACATTCTTATACAATCATTTGCTACGCTGGTAATGCCGATTGCAAGCTCGGTTGTAAATTTATTGGATAGCATCATAGCAGTATCAACGGTTCCTACTAAGTATATACGAGAGTTCAGTGACAAGAAGATACACATAGTTCCCAATGGAATCGATTTACAAGCTTTTAGCAGGAGAAAGAAGCCCTTGCAGAAATATATTGATGGAAAAATTAATATACTTTTCCTGGGGAGAATGGATAGGAGAAAGGGAGCAATATATCTTGTAAAAGCTTTTAGACGTCTAAAAAGGAAGATGAAAAATATCAGACTAATTCTAGGCGGTGACGGGGATGAGTTCGAAAGTGTACAAAGCTATATCAAGAGATATTCTATAGATGATGTTGAGGTGTTGGGTTACATAGAAGAAAAACTGAAATCCAGACTATATGCAACTTGTGATATTTATTGTTCCCCTGCCTTATATGGAGAAAGTTTGGGTATTGTGCTTCTCGAGGCAATGGCAACTGGGAAATCAGTGGTAGGGGGTGATAATCCAGGGTATAGAACTGTATTGAAAGATACGGGTTCGTTGTTTCTGGTAAAGCCTCAAAAAACAGATGATTTTGTAAAGAAGTTGAAAATACTGGCTTCAAATAAGGAGTTGAGAGAGGTCATGGGTCAGTGGGGAATTCAGGAAGTCAAAAAATATGCCTGGCCAAGAATTGTAGATAGTGTAATAAATGTTTATGAACAGGCACTAAACGCTAAGAGAGAGGTAAGGATCAAGGATAAAAAAAGTGTAAATGAAAGTCTAAAGAAGTGGTACAAAAAGTTAAGTGATATTTAGAAAGATGAAAATTGGGTTCGTTTTAGATACAACCTTAGACAGCGATGCAGGTGTCCAGCAGGTTTTTAAAGGACTTGGGAGGTTCTTGTTGAAAAGTGGATATGATATACGTTTTCTTGTACCTCCATCGAAAGATGAAGGGGAGTTTAAGGGAAAAATCATTGTTTTCGGGAAGCAGATCATCATAAAAGGAAATGCAAATACGATCCCGACCGTTATCGGTTCTGGTTCTTCTGAAATCAAAAAGGTCTTGGCAAAAGAGAAGTTTGACCTGATACATGTGAGTGCTCCATTTTCCCCTTTCCTGGGCGGACGAGTATTGAAATATGCAGATTGCCCTATTGTTTCAACATATATGATTTATGGTGCAAATTTCCTGTTTCGATTCTTTGCTAGGTTCTTGAGAATACCATTGCGAGAAGCCTACAGCAAAATAGATACTTTTATTGCCTCATCTGATGCAGCGAAAGACGAGGCCGAGGAAGTAATTCCTGGGAACTACACTGTGATACCCCATGGAGTAAGCCTTGAGACTTTTTCAACAAAGAATGTCCCTCTTGAGAAGTTTGATGATGACAAAATCAACATTTTTACAGTAGGCAGATTTGAGAAGCGCAAGGGAGTAAGTTATCTGATTAGAGCGTTTGCCAAAGTGAAGGCTGACTTTGATAACGTAAGGTTGATTGTAGCTGGAGATGGTCCCTTGCGTGATGATCTGCACAGCTTAGTGAAGGAGCTGAAGCTGGCAGATGTTCACTTTGAGGGTTATATTCCTGAGAAGCTTAAACCACGTTATTTTGCTACTGCGGACATATGCGTTTTCCCAGCTGTGAAAGGCGAATGTTTCGGGATTGTTCTGATTGAGTCAATGGCGTCTGGCAAGCCTACAATTGCTTTTGCAAACGAAGGATACCGCTATGTTCTTCGGAATATACCAGAGTTGTTAGTAGAAAACAGAAGTGTTGCTCAGTTGCGTGCGAAAATACTTACACTAATAGAGGATGAGAAATTACGGAGAAAGCTTGGAGCACTTTGTATGAAGGAGGCAAAGAATTACAGCTGGGAGAATATAGGCGGACAAATAATTAATGTTTATAAGAAGTTACTTTCATCTGGATGAGGGCATTTTTAGCAATCTATCCGTCAACTAATGTGCTTAACTCGTTAATCGAGTTACAATCAAGCGTCAAACGCTTCAAGAAATACCTCCGGTTTACAAGAAGTGAGAATATACATTTGACTATAAGGTTTCTGGGCGATATTGTAAACGAGGGAAGTATCGGACTTATAGGAAAAGGGCTAAAGGAGATAATTTCCCAGACACCTTCTTTTGATCTTAGGATAAAGGAATCAAAGTTCGGTTTTCCGGGCCAGAGATGGCCAAGTATACTTTATACAAGAGTTGCGAAATCCGAAGGATTAGATAGGCTGAACCAAGTCTTCGGTAAGGTTCAGGGTAACTTGGGTGATGTGGAGCAAGTTCTTCATGAGTCTGACCCGATATATCATTTTACTATTGCTCGTGTTAACAGCAGGCTGAATAATCAGGTTGTTACCGATATCCGGAATAAAATTGCAGGTATTGAACTATGGAGGGAATTCCATGTAAACAAAATCTTTTTGTTGGAGAGCATTTTTCGAGAGAGCGGACCGGAATACAGAATTGTGTCAAGTCTTCACTTGGGCTTAGATAAAAAGGCATAAGCTGCTTGTCATAAAATTCTCTACCCTTTAAACAAACATAATTTAATTATGTCGAGTCAAATTCTACCCTTTGGAACAACTATGTGATAAGATTAAACTCGACTTAGATTTTAAGGTTCTAGAATGTTTGGCTTTATAAAAAAGCTATTTGATAGCAATGAAAAGCAATTGAGAAATTCGCAAGTGTTTGTTGAGAAGGTCAATGGATATGAAGCGAGTGTCTCAAAATTAAGCACAGATCAATTGCGAGAGAGAATGGACAAATTTCGGAAGGAATTGGTGCCCTTGGTAAAGAAGGTTCCTAAAGAGGACAGGTCTTCGATAAAAGCCAGGGACTATAAACAGGAACTTCCAAGCTACGAGAGAGATGTCATCTCCAAACTTCAGGAGTTTATGCCCGAGGTGTTTGCTATTGTCAGAGAGGTAACCAAGAGAAAATTCAACAGAAGGCACTTTGATGTGCAAATCCTTGGAGGTATTATTCTTGCTCAAGGTAACAAGTTGCTTGAAGTAAAAACAGGAGAAGGTAAGACCCAGATAATTCATTTACCAGGTGCACTTTATGCACTGACAGGCAGAGGAGTACATATGGTAACTGTGAATGATTACTTGGCTAGGAGAGATGGGGAGTACGCAGGGTATATTCTTTCGGAACTGGGTTTCACTGTTGGTATCATTACCCCACAGAAGTCATACAAGTTCATCACAGATGAGCAGCTCAAAGAGATCAAAGGAGAAGAGGTCTACGAGGCAAGAAATGCGCTAAAAATTGCAAATCCCGGAGATGTAGAAGGCTATAATTTAGTTGAATGTACAAAGCATGATGCCTATAGCTGTGATATCGTTTATGGCACAAATAATGAGTTCGGTTTTGATTACCTAAGAGACAATATGGCTCCAGACGCCGAAAGGATAGTTCAAGGCGAATTGTACTATTGTATCGTGGATGAAGTAGACTCTGTTTTGATTGATGAATCGCGTACTCCGCTAATTATTTCTGCTCCGGCTGAGCAGGCAAATGAGCTTTACCAGAAATTTGCTGGAGTAATCAAAGGCCTAGATGACATCAAAGATTTTACAATTGATGAGAAGGCACATTCTGCTGTGCTGACCGATCAGGGAATAGAAAAAGTTGAAAAGATGCTTGGAGTGAAGAATGTCTGGGAAGACCCTCGTCTCGCATACCACTTGGAAAATGCTCTGAAGGCGCAAACATTATACAAGAAAGATGATGAATACATAGTAAAAGATGGACAGGTTCTAATTGTTGACCAGTTTTCTGGGAGAGTTCTTCCAGGCAGAAGGTACAGTGAAGGTCTTCATCAGGCGATAGAGGCAAAGGAAGGCGTAGAGATAAAGAAAGCATCCAAGACGCTAGCCACTATCACTTTTCAAAATTTCTTTAGACTCTATAAGGTATTGGGAGGATGTTCTGGAACAGTTATGACAGAGGCTGAAGAGTTTTATAAGATATACAACCTGGATTCAGTAGAGGTCCCAACCAATGTTCCAGTCATCCGTAAGGATCAAGTAGATAGAGTTTATAAAAATCGGCAGGCAAAGTTTGATGCTGTTGTAAATGAGATAAAAGCAAGGCACGAGAAAGGCCAGCCGATGCTGGTAGGGACTACTTCGGTCGAGATAAGTGAGCTCCTTTCAAGAATGCTCGATAAAATAGGTATTCAGCATGAGGTTCTTAATGCAAAGCATCACGAAAGAGAGGCACATATTGTCGCAAAAGCGGGAGAAAGCGGGTCGGTTACTATTGCTACAAATATGGCTGGAAGAGGAACAGATATCAAACTCGGAGGTACAGATGCGCCGGAAGAGGAGTTCGGAAAAGTGAAAAAAAGCGGAGGACTATATGTGATTGGTACAGAAAGACATGAAGCTAGAAGAATAGATAATCAGCTTAGAGGACGAAGCGGCAGACAAGGGGAGCCTGGTGAAAGCAGGTTCTTTGTTGCCTTAGACGATGAGATAATGCGGATTCAGGGCGGACAAATGATACAAACCCTCATGGAGCGGACAAATATTCCAGATGATATGCCTATAGAGTCAAAGCTTGTAGGTGGGGCTATCGAAAGAGCACAGAAGAGAATGGAAGGCTACCATTTTGACATCCGAAACAATGTTGTGAAGTACGATGATGTGATGAATCAGCAAAGAGAGATTTTTTATACTAGGCGTAGAAACATTCTTACTCTTGAAAGTGAGGCCCAGAAAATTCTTTCTGGCAAGGATGAAGGTGTTAAAAAAGACATCGAATTTCCAAGATACATTTCTGATGAGATCATGATAGAAATCGAAGATCTCCTCGAAGGACGTTCAGCCGATGGAGCGAAAATGGATTCAGAAAAACTGATCGATGACTTTCTGGATTTCTCCGACGACAAGATAATTCTTGAGGCTTTTATCAAATTATCAAAGAGCGATGACCGTCTAAAGGTCAAGGCTCAGGATGTAGAGAAATTCACACCAAGAAACCACTTGATAAAGGCAATCGGGGGACGAGACCAGAATGAGGTTCGAGAACTTCTTGTCAAAACTACACAGGAAATGCTTGAAGCAAAGCAGCGGGAGCAAGGTAAACCAGAATTTCTCAATGTAGCAAAGATCGTTCTGTTGCAGTCTATGGATCAGCTGTGGAGTGATCACCTGGATGCTATGCAGGATCTGAGAGAAGGAATTGGACTTCGAGGTGTGGCTCAAAGAGACCCGCTGGTTGAATACAAGAACGAAGCGTTTAACTATTTTGACGAGTTGATAAAGTCTACCAGATCGAGCTTTGTGCGACGAATATTCAAAGTAAGGAGAGTCGAACAGCAGAGGAGTCCGGTCAATGTGAAAACAAATGTTGACCAGATACAGGATATGCTGACAGGAAGCAGAGAGATGGTTGATGCTGTAAAAGGCTTCCTTCAAAGCAAAGCGAAGCGGACTGCAACTGAGTCCCAAAAGTCGAGTGCGAGTCCAAAAAGACAAGAAACAGTTGTTCATGATACAAAAGTTGGCAGGAATGATCCTTGTCCTTGTGGGAGCGGAAAGAAATATAAAAAGTGCTGCGGCAGGTAGCTGTGGAGAATCTCTAAATCTCAGTGTAAAGTCCACCCCATTTCAAGTAACAGTATTACTTAGTCAAGTAATACTTATAAACACACAAAAAGCAGCCTGCTTTCTATGAAGCAGAATCTATTGACCGGTACACTTATTTCTTAAAACAGCTTTTGTTTTCATAGATTACGATACATATTGAAAATTATTTTCATTACTTGTATGATGAAGTGGTAAATTCATCTTTTTACGCAGTTGATGAGCAGGAAAAGTCTTTCACAAACAAACAAAATATTGATTTATCCCATATTACTAGTAGTATCTTTTTCAGTACTTTTGCTTTCCTACATGACCCTCATTTTAGTATCTAATCGCTACGAGAGTCTGGATGAGCCGAGTACTCATGAAATCGAGATTCTCCCTAAAACTGGAAATGAATATAAAGTGTTTGTAAGCTCGAAGACATATACGGGAATGTTGGGGGGATTGGTTGGTGCAGATGCTATCTGTACTACACTTGCTCATGATTCGAGTGGTGGGTCTCTGGGAGGCGGGTGGGCTGCCTGGTTGAGTACCAGTTCAGCTGATGCGATAGATAGAATTGCTGATGTTGAATACTATCTTGTTGACGGGAGCGAGCTTGTCGCTGACGGTGTCTCTGACATCTCAAGTGACGGAAAGTTAGAACATTCTATAAATATGGATGAAAATGAAGTAGAGATCGATGACGGAGAAACGGGGAATGTTCAGACAGGTACTGATAATGATGGAGAGGGCGGTTCGGGAGACAGTAGTAACTGTAAGAATTGGAGTAATGCAACAGTGACATACGGTCGTATGCTCGGAGATTCGGAATCCGTAGATTCCTGGTCATTTGATAGCTCAGGAGACACTTGTGCTGATAAGAAAAGAATATATTGTTTTGAGGTAGATAAGGATGATGATGGTTCTCACTTCAAGGATGATTGTGATGACAGAAATGAGACCGTATATCCGGGCGCACCCGAAATCTGTGATGGTCTTGACAATGACTGTAATGGATCTGTTCCAGCGAACGAAAAGGATATTGACGGCGATGACTATAGAGTGTGCGATGGCGATTGCAACGATAATGATTCGCTAATCTATCCTGGTGCTGCTGAGCGTTGTAATGGAGAAGATGATAATTGTGATGGAACAATTCCTGTGGGCGAGAAAGATCAAGATGGGGACGGTTTTATGGGTTGTGAAGGAGACTGCAAGGACAAGGATAATACGATCTATCCCGGGGCAAAAGAGGTTTGCGATGGAAAAGATAATGACTGTGATGGAAAAGTTGATGAAAATCTTAATAAACCTTGTGGCACAAATACGGGGATATGCACCGTAGGTTTTGAGATCTGTGTAGCTGGAGAATGGGGTAATTGCAGTGGAGTTCAACCGCAGAATGAAGTTTGTGATGGTCTGGATAATGATTGTGATAGCTCAATTGATGAGGGCTGCAGCTGTGACTCAGGGACTACACAAAGCTGTGGTTCTGATACTGGGATCTGTGCGATTGGGACTCAGTGGTGTGAAGGAGGAAGCTGGGGAGGCTGTATTGGATCCGTTGGGCCTAGTACAGAGATTTGTGATGAACAGGATAATGACTGTGATGGAAGTGTCGATGAAAATCTCAAGAAATCATGTGGAACAGATATCGGAGAATGTAAAAGTGGAACTGCTAAATGTGTAGATGGGAGCTGGGAGGGTTGCAGTGGAGCCGTGAATTCGGAAGATGAAAAATGTGATGAGAAGGATAATGATTGTGATGGTACGGTTGATGAGGGCTGTAAATGTTCAAGCGGGAAAGAACGATCCTGCGGAGTAAGTGAAGGTATATGTGAAAATGGGACTCAGAAGTGTGTAGAAGGTCGCTGGAGTGAGTGTGAAGGGTCCATAGACCCGTCCGAGGAAATCTGCGATGAAACGGACAATGACTGCGATGGCGAGGTGGATGAAGATTTGATTTGTGAGGAGGAAAAAGTCGAGGAAACCCCTGAGATCAAGAAGAAAATCGACTTTGGAGGCTTTTTTGGTGGTGTCTTTGATCGAGTAAAACAATATTTCAAGGATTTAGCCGATAATGCTTTCACAATCCGTGCTATTCCGATCGTAGCCTCTATAGGTGCAAGCGGAGTTCTGATCTTTTATGTTTACCGAAAGTACAAGATAGCAAAGCGTGAGAATGCAGCAAAGAAATTCAAGGAGAGTCAAGGTTATGTGAAAACCCCTGAAAATGAATCTACTCGTAAAAGCCCACTAAGTTAAGCTACTATCTATCCTGTAATGTTTATCTGCTACTATGAGTATTAAAAGTTACCACTGCATTGTGTTGTCTTAAAGAATAGAAAGAAAACGGTATCGTTAGTATCAGTGTGTTTGAACCTACAATAAATTTATTTACTACTAGCGCCTTTAGTGTGGACATAAATACTGCCATTTTAAGCGTAATATACAATAATGCGTTAGTAAGTCCAGTTAGAATATATGACGGCAATAATTGAGAGTAGACTCTTCACTATTAATTATTTTGAATAATTACGAATCGAGAATAGTAATACAAGCAACTCTACCATTTCATGTTCACGAATTGCTATTGTAATGAAGAGATAAAACGCAAAAGGAAAAACAGCAGCTGTTGCAGCTAGTCAATTAAGACTTGGAATACTTGTGTAGTAGCCATGTCTGAAATGGAATAGAAGCCGTGAGAATATATTTAGCACCTTAATATTGAAGGAATTATATTGAAACCCATATTAAAATATTGAAAGTGTACGATAAAAACTTTATTGTAAAAACTTAGTGAGAACAGTTATTATTTAGATCAATTATTATGAACATCAACTTAGTTATTCATAAATATAGACAATAAAGATACTCGAATATTATTAGTTGGGATTTATTTCTTTAATTCCAGTCTACATATATGTGTTGTTGATTTAGTGTAGACCGTTGTCGTATCAAACACGTATCGTCTCTTGTTTTTCTTAGATAAGGTATTCTCTGGAGTAGAAGGATCTTTGACTCATATGCTATAATTTATCAGAAATTACTTTATTGTAAATAATGATGTTTATTGATCCGCTTTACATAGTTTTTTCCATTCCTGCCCTTCTGCTTGTCTTTTCTGCACAGATCTTAGTAAGGTTTTTTTATTCAAAGTATTCGAAAGTTGCAAATTCTGCCGGGCTAACGGGTGTTGATCTTGTCGAGAGGATATCAAAATCACAGGGCCTGGATATAAAGCTCAATATATCTATGAATGAACTTGATGATCATTATGATCCAAGAACGAAAGAGATAACTTTGTCTGATCGCATTGCCAGGACTCCCAGCATTGCCTCGATCGGCATAGCTGCACATGAGATGGGGCACGCACTTCAGCACCAAAGCGGTTCTGTTTTTATAAATCTACGTAACTTTCTCGTACCAGTAGTGAATATAGGCTCCACTCTAGGATACATCCTCTTCATTATTGGTTTATCACTTCAGGTATTTGGGCTGGCCATCGTCGGAATCGCCTTTTTCTCTTTATCGACAGTATTTACAGTTATTACCTTGCCGGTAGAAGCAGATGCCAGTATAAGGGCCTTGAGGATGATAAAAAAGCTGAATATATTGTCCCCTGTGGAGCAGGACGGCGCGGAGAAAGTGCTTATAGCTGCTGCATTGACTTATGTAGCTGCAATAGCCCAGTCGTTGTCTTCCTTGTTATACTTCCTGTTTCGGGCTTTTGGTGTCAGAAGGAGAAACTGAAACCAGAATCAAACATTGAATTTACAATTATCCATTACCAGTTAAGAATTGAGAAGTATCTACTCCTGATTTCCTGCTAATTGAGGAGAAACGCCTTTTTCTACGAAGAGAAAATGCTAACCAATCAATAAGCCGGATTCTGTCCTTCGACAGGTTCAGGACAAGTCCTTTACCTGAAGAAGCTGATAACCATTTATCTATGCAAAACTGTGCACCAGTTCTGCATCTCTGACAAGTCAGAGTGCGGAGAATTTTCCTCCTTGCTGCAGACAGGGGTTACCTAGCATTCCGATATTACTATCGGAACCGGTGGGCTCTTACCCCTTATGACCCTGTCAGGATTTGATTAATCAAGTCCCAGACAAGAGATCAGACCTTTTCACTATCACCCTGTACCATACGGTTCAGGGCTACTTGTTTCTGTGGCCCCCATGTACCACTCGCTTTTGCTCGGGTACATGGTTCATGATTGGTTCTTAAAGAACTGATCATAAATTTTATCCCAGAGATCGCTCCCTGCCAACTTTCGTTGGTGCCGCTTTCTCCCTGAACCACGTTGGGTTCAGGATTCGCAGTCCGGACTTTCCTTCCTATTACGTTCTGCTTCGTAGGACAAGTCCTACTGGCA
>Ga0180007_10006862_pt1 | contig 10980 bp, 8 predicted proteins | sample MM_PC_MetaG_FD_121122 | JGI IMG/M metagenome (GOLD analysis project Ga0180007, IMG submission 121122) | Groundwater microbial communities from the Aspo Hard Rock Laboratory (HRL) deep subsurface site, Sweden - MM_PC_MetaG | ecosystem: Environmental > Aquatic > Deep subsurface > Groundwater...
AATTCTGTGCCTGACCTGATAGAATATCTGAACAAAATTATTTTTTCGGAAGAATTCCAATCCCGCAATAAAAAGTCTCCAAAAGCTTTCACAAGAAAACGAACGTTACCATTTCATCATTTGGGCCCAATGAAAACATAGCTGCGATTTTACCCAATAGAAATTCCCTTTTTTAGAAAGAACTGGAATATTTTTTCGCTTTCACGTAAGATCATCCTCGTTAATAGACTTTACCCTTAAATTTTATTGATATAGCTTCTGAGCCTCTATGGTTCTCTGAAGTCTGAAACGAGCGATATATGGAATATCCCCACATAAGCCCTCATGTCAATATGGAAGATCTTATTGAACATTTCACTTTGGTCAAGAACGAACGGTATTTATTGCATCAATGGCGAAAAGAAAAAAATATTCTTGGATTCGCCGTACTGTTAAAAACTTTTTTATTTCTTGGTTTCCCGCCTCGCCAAAAGGCAGATGTGCCAGCCACTATCGTATCGTGGTTAAGTCAACAACTGGATGTGGACTTAGTTGAATATGGCAGATACAGCTGGAAGAGCAGCATCTGGGATATTCATTTATCCGCCATCAGAAAATTTACCCGTTTTCAAGCCGGCAATAAAGATGTTTTTAAAAACCTGATTCAGTGGCTGGTGGACGAAGGCCGAGATCATTCGACAAGATCAAAAATGTTTTCAGCCGCTATTCAGAGATGCCGACATCTCCGTATTGAATTACCTACAGAAAAAGAACTTCAAAAATTTGTAAACTCAGCGTGGCAACAGTATATGAGTATCACTTGTCAAAAAATATCCGAACGTCTTGGCCCAGAAATCCGGGAAAAGATGGACAAATGTCTGGATCTCGATCCTAAAGACAAGGAGGGCTATGAATGGATGCAGGCCAATCCAAGAAAATTCGGGATGAAAACCCTTTTGAGCGAGATCAGACGGCTTGAATTCGTCAATGAGTTTGGAATTAAGGCTGATCATCTGAACGATGTGCCGGACGAGATGTTAAAATTGTTACGCGATAGGGCCGCTCCTGAGGGCGCATATCAGATAAAACGACACCCTTTGAGCATTGGGTATGCGTTAATGGCAGCGTTGTTACATTTCCGCCGAATGGAATTGATTGACAACATTATCGACATCTTCCTCCAACTCATCCGCCGTATTGAAAAGAAGGCAGACAAAAAGCTGGAGCGCGATCTAATCGGCAGTATTAAAGCGGTCTACAAGAAGAAAGAGTATTTGTACAAGATGGCCAAGGCCGTAACCCAGAATCCGCAAGGTACGGTTGAAAATGTGGTCTTCCCTATCGTGGGGAAAGAAATTCTCTATCAGATTGTTGCAGAATACGAAGGACGGGAACTGAATTATGAAAACAATCAAACTGCAGAGAAAAAGAAACGGTACACAGGATCTTACCGTAGAATGATGAAACCTGTTTTGGACATTCTGGTTTTCAAAACTGCGAATCCTGCCCGTCAACCTCTTTTGGATGGTATTGCCCTGATCCGGAAACACCTGGTTAAAAAGCATGTGTGCTATCCTGAGACAGAGGATATTCCAGAAGGATTGAAGCTGACCGGTTCATGGAAAGAAATGATTGTTGAGGATGAATTTGGGACCCCACGTATTATAAAACACTATTTCGAACTGTTCGTATTACAAAACTTGGAAAAGGCCCTGAGAAACAAGGAGGTATGGGTCGAAGGGTCTTATCGTTATCGAAATTGGGACCAGGATCTGCCCCAGGACTTGACTGAGAAGTGGCCGTACTATTGCAATAAACACAAGATTCCATACCGATCAGAAGATTTCATCGCTCCTATCCGGGATGAACTTACCGTTGAACTGGAAAAAGCCAACGAATTTTTCAGTGAAAAACAGGACGTCTATATCTACTATCCAGGTAACGGCGAAAGGGGGCTCTTCCGAATTCCCCGAATCGTTAAAGGTCCCGATCATCCAATTTTAAATGAAATCAAACAAAAAACAATGGACCGCTGGGGAATACTCGATTTATCGGATATTCTCCTTGAAGCCGATAGGCAGGTAAACTTCACCCGATTTTTTTATTCAACGGCGCAGCGACAAGTGCTGAAGCCTAATGAAATAAGAGAACGACTGTTGCTGAGTCTGCTTGGCCGGGGTACCGGGTTGGGTTTGAAACGAATTCATGCTGCTGCCAAGCCGTCCTTTTCGTATGAAGACCTGATCTATTTTAATAAACGATATGTACATGTAGACTCCATTCAGGAAGCTATTGCTGCTTTGGTAAATCGAATTCTTGAAGTGCGAAGTCCAGAACTGTGGGGCACCACGACCTCCTGCACGTCTGATGGTAAATATATGGGCTCCTGGGAGCAAAATCTTGCCGCTCAATGGAACCCGCATTATCAGGAGTGCGGCATCATGATGTATTCCATGATCGATAAGAATTCCGCAGGAATACATGCACAGGTACGACGTGGAACAGAGGTGGCCGCTATGATCTCAGCACTGATCCGCCATGATACCATGATGACGATCGGTTCCAATACGGTTGATTCGCATGGCCAGAGTGAATTGGGATTCGCTTTTTCTCGCTTTTTGCTTGTCGAACTCCTCCCCTGGCTGAAAAGAATGAAGTACGAAAGATTTTATCTACCGGATCTGGATATGAAGAACCGCCTTCCCCATCTCGCAGGTGTAATAGCCCGCGTAATCCAATGGGATCATCCGCACGAACATTATAAAGATATGGTACGCCATGTGATTGCAGCGAAAGAAAGAACAGCTCCTGTAGACTCTCTTCTGAGGCGTTTCAACCGGAACAATCCGGCCACCCAGACATATAAGGGCTTCTTAGAGATAGGTAAGGCCCTCAAAACAATTCATAATTGTAAATTTTTAACTGATCCGTCATATCGCCAGAAAATTCATGCAGAACGAAATGTCGTTGAAAGCTGGAACTCGGCCATTGATTTTATCTGTTACGGAGGAAAGTCGGAAATCCAGACCAACGATCCGATAAACCAGGAACTCACCGTCCTGAGCCTTCACTTGCTGCAAAACGCATTGGTGTTGGTTAACACGGTTATGCTGGAACGTGTTCTTTATGATGATGGTTACATTTACAAGATGCAAGCTGTCGACAAAGACGCGATAACCCCACTGTTTACCTCGAATGTAAACCCTTACGGCGAAATTCATCTGGACATGAATAAACCATCGTTTTTGGAGGTTCATTAATGAAAAGAACACCTCCAAAGGAAATGGCTGATCAAATCGTTAATGTCCTCCAAAAGCAAAACCCTGATCCCAATTACGTAAAAAAAGTGCTTCAGTATATTCGAGAGGCTATCCCCGTAAAGGAAAGAGGTCCCAAGGTTAAACGGTTACCTGAACTTCTGACTCAGGACGAATTGAAGCTATTCTACGAAGCCGTTTGGAATGGTTTTAACCGAACACACGTGGTTATAATAAAGCTACTACTTTTTACTGGTATCCGGAATACGGAACTGATCAATATCAAGTTGGATGATGTAGACCTATTAAAAATGCGGATCTTTATTCGCCAAAAAAAAGGAAAAAAGGGTCGTTACGTCTTATTCCCTCCATACTTTTGTGATGAACTGTATCAGTATATTACCATTCAAAAGGAGAAGGGCGGTGTCTATCTGTTCGAGTCAAACCGGATGTCAAAATTTACAACACGTTGGATACGTGAGATTGTAAAAAGCTATGCTAAAAAAGCTGGTATCAATAAAAGGATACACCCAAAGCTTTTCCAGCAGCAAATTTTAACATACTTGACAAGCAAAGGCATTGTGCCTACTAAAATCCAGATTATAAGTGGTCACAAAAGCATAGAAAGTTTAAATATTTATGACGAACTGAGCTTGGCGAACATTGAAAAAGAATATTGGGATGCAATGAAAGATTTTCCAATCCAATAGGAGTTCCCTCACCTATTGGATAACCATGGGTCCCGTTCTCAATTCACAGTAAACATCTTTCGATGTGTTGGCTCAGTATGGACAAGAGCTAATTCGAAAACATTCGAGCATTGGCGCTTGGCGGATTAATTTGGTGGATTCCCTGAAGCGTGAAGAATTCAAGGGTGTCTAAAATTTTATTGAGTTAAATTTTCATCGGCCCTTTCACGGGGAATATAAAATGAGCACTTTTTCATTATTCAACTCGGGTGACTATTCAGTCCCCGGAAGTACAAGCTGGTATCTTGCTGATTTGGGCGAGTTTCGTGGCAAACAGGAACTTTACACACGCCAATCTCCACAACGGTTGAAAGCACTTCGGGAACATGCACTGATAGAAAGTGCTGTCTCAAGTAACCGGATGGAAGGCGTGGAGGTAGATCCTCAACGTGTACGAAATGTTCTAATCTCCCCCAAACCCCTTTTCCGTGATCGGGATGAGGAAGAAGTCCGAGGCTATCGTGAGGCACTCAGTCTTATCTATGAAAATACGGAAGAGCTTCTCATCACTGAAGAAACAATCTGTCGATTGCATCGGCTGACACGTGGTGAAATCTGGGATGCTGGCTCTTATAAATCCAAGGATGGCGACATTATTGAACGTTATCCTGATGGCCGAGAAAGAGTTCGCTTTCGTACAGTGCCAGCCTTAGAAACACCGAAATACATGACAAAGCTGGTCTCCAACTGGGTAAGTTGCTTAGACGAACGCCGGGTTCACCCTCTAATCGCTATTGCAGCATTTAACCTCGATTTTCTCTGCATCCATCCCTTCCGTGACGGAAACGGTCGTGTTTCTAGGCTATTACTTCTTTTACAGTCTCAGAAATTGAGTTATGAGGTCGGCCGTTACATTAGCTTAGAACGTCTGGTCGAACAGAATAAAGAAAGCTACTATGAAACCCTGGAGCACAGTTCACAAGGGTGGCACGAGAATAAACACGATCCGTGGCCATACATTAATTTTATTCTATTTATTTTGAAAACAGCTTATCGAGAATTTGCGGATCGGGTTGGCGATCTCCAAGCGCCCAGGGGATCTAAAACTGAAATGGTTCTGAACGCCCTTCAGCGCCTTCCAAAGGAGTTTACCGTAGCTCAACTGGAACAAGCAAGTCCGGGGGTTAGCCGAGAAATGGTGCGCCGCGTTCTCGGTGACCAGAAAGGAAAGATCGTCGAATGTATTGGCCGTGGACCCGGTGCTAAATGGATAAAGAAAGGGTAATATCACTTATAAGAGGGTAATAAAGAGGGTAATTCAAACTTCCAAGACCAGAGAAGACTATAAGTGACATAGGGAAATTGAAAGGAAAACGGGAAATATTCCGGTTCTTTCTAAAAAAGGGAATTTCTATTGGGTGAAAACGAAGCTATGTTTCCATTGGGCCCTGTATAAAAATCATACATCGAATCGTCGCTCCCCATCGTGAACGACTGCGGTTCGTCACTATTTTTGACTGAAATCCATTTATCCTCCAAACAATAGGCCTGCTGAAAGCAAAACAAAACCATGATGGTCAGTGTGCACCCTAAATTGATCAATTTTTGTCTTGAAGATTTCATATATGGATCGCTCCTTTTCCAGGTTGAATTGTCAGATAGGTGTTAGGACGCGAGTAAATTTTCCATTTAAACCGTGCAAAGCACCCTATCTCAGCGCGTGCAAACTCATCGGGAAAAATTCGCTCTGCTCGTGCAAATTAAATTTAGACGCGTGCAAACTTACTTAGATTTTGCACAATGGAATGATTCCTGGAATCTTGCCGAATCAAATTAAGTGTGCACCGAATCGTGTAAAGTCGTTTCTCAACCCACATTATGTGTGCAAATAGACTCTCTGCGCGTGCAAACTCCCTTCCTGAACCACGCTTTTCGTGCAAAATTGCTCGGAAAAGTCGGAATGACGCCATCTTAATTTCATCAATCCTCGCCGCTAAACTCTTTCTCAAGGTCTTCGATGGCCGGCAGACTGCTTTTCAACTCTTCAGGCAAAGACTGTGTTAATTCATATTCAGAAACTCCAATGGCCTTATTTATTCCTCTTAAAGCGTATTCTGCAACCACTTCATTTTTATCCTGACAAAGAATCAGTCCGATTGTAGGGTTGTCATCCGGGTGACACAGCTTGTCATCTACCACATTTAAATAAAAGTTCAGTTTCCCGGCATAACTTGGCTCGAAGGCCCCTTTCTTTAATTCTATAACCACGAAACACCGCAATTTCAGATGATAAAATAGAAGATCAATATAAAAGTCTTTTTCGCCGATTTCCAGGTGATATTGTCTGCCAACAAAGGCAAATCCGATACCAAGTTCTATCAAAAAATCTTGAAGATGGTTGATCAGCCCAGTTTCAAGCTCTCGTTCTTTAAAATCAGCATCAAGGGTTAAAAAATCAAAAATATAAGGGTCCTTTAAAGTCTGTTGGGCAAGATCTGATTGAAATGGCGGAAGCGTTTTCTCAAAATTAGTAATTGCCTTACCTTTTCTCATATACAGACCCGATTTAATTTGGAGATCAAGAATATTCCTGCTCCACCCGTATTCAATGGTTTGTTGCATGTACCAGAGCCGTTCTTCATGATCTTTAATCTTTTCAATAAGGATAATATTATGCCCCCAGGGAATTTGCATAGCATACGTCTGAAGATTCTGTATTGTACTGTCTGTTAATTTTGCCACAGCCTGTGGCAAAATTGCTGTTCCTTTTTCAACTGGTTCCGACGACATCGGATACTCATTATAAAAAGCCTTCATCCTTCCGATGTTTCGGGATGAGAAACCCTTGATTTCAGCCGACAAATCATTTTTAAGATCATTTGCAAGCCGGTCAATTACCTTGGTCCCCCATCCTTCCTTACTCTGTTTCTCTGACACAAGGCGGCCAATATCCCAATATAACATTATAAGCTCATGATTTACCGAGAGATTGGCTTTTATTTGTGCAAAACGAATACGTTCCTTGACCTGTTTTAAAAAAAGAGAATATCCCTTAAAAGTTTGCAATTTCATGTCAATCAATTCTTATTTAAAGATTATTCATTTGAGGCCATTTTTATGCCAAGCCCATAAAGAAAAGCCCCTATTGTTTTATAAAGCTCATCATCATCTGGAAGACGGCCATGAAGACATTGTACGATTCGTTTTTTGTCTTCATTCAGTTCTTCGGCAATTTCAGTTGCGGTATAACCAAGGCGTCTGAGCTCCACCCATAGATGAGAGAAATCGTTTGGCAAAATTTCATGAACGGTATTTAAAGAAACCTGTTTTTCATTGTTGATGACCGCTTTTTTCAACGCTTCCCATGAGATTTTGCGGACCTGGAAAGGAGTTTGGCAGAGGCGGGAAAGTTCATTTAACGCTTCATCAGAAAACAGTTCAATGGTTCCGCCGGCTTTTTTTAGCAGGAACTCCACATAACCATGCACCTCACCGGCAATACCAGGCACTTCAAAATTTTCCGAACGTAATCCGGCTTCTTCATAATATGATAATGATAATTTTCTTGAAAGCTGTGTGTGGGCCGCAAGTAAAATACTAATGCCTTTTTCCTTTATTTTCTTGAGGCTTTCCAGGGTTTCCGCTTTCAGTTTGTGGGCGTCGTCAATGGCAAGGAGAATACGTTTCCCCTGAGAATCCATTTTATCGGCGATGATTTCATGCTTTCTTTCCCCGTCTATTCTTTTCTGACTCCCCCCGTCCCACACTATCCGTAATAATTTTTCCGTAATCATAGCTTCAGTTATCTTGGCCGGATTATTGTGCGTCATTAAGGCAACAAGGTATTCCCCGGATTCTTCCAGTTGTTTGAGGAGCCTGTTCATTATTGTTGTTTTTCCGGTCCCGACGCTTCCGGACATTATTAGAAACCTGACAGGGCGATCATCAAGGTAGGCTAAAATATCCTTTTCCAGTTCCTCGACGGCAAGTGTCGAATAAAAATCATCATAATCAATGTCCGTTTTCAATCCATGGAATTCTAATACTTTCAGATACACATCAGGCCTCCTTTTCAGCGCACCAGGTGATGATTGCGAAGTATGGTCTGGCTTTTCTGCCAGAGTTTATCCGGATTTTGGGTTTCTTCAAATGCTTCTTCAAGCTCATGCTGTACTTTTTGAGGGAGTGTCCCCATAGGTTTTTTAAACCAGTCGAAAAAGCGTTGGTTGAAATCTCTTAGAGACGCGAAATCCTTTTGACGGAAGGGTTCTGGTCCTGTAAACGGTGTATAACGTAGTTGATAGGTTAAGTCTTTTTGTTCAGGTGTCCGCCTGTCAGCATAAATGGCTTCCTGGGGAATGGTGAGGCTTTCTGCAATAGCAACTATTTTTTCCATAATCCGATCCCGTTCTGTTTTTCTGTGCTGACGGAAATCTCCGGCAGAAACAGGTTTTAATGCAACCGGATACGGACCATGAACTTTACCGTAGACGTCCTTAACAAAAAGGCCTTGAATGTCGGCAGCATGCCAGACCTCAACCCGCTCTCCTGCAAGATCCGGACTGACAACGTATACGGTCTTGTTCCCCATAATAATTCGTGCGTCCGGACCGACAACATAATTTTCAGGCTCCGCAACATAGCTCCAAAAAGTATCTTCATCGCAAACTTGCCGGTATCCGGAGGTGGGCAGACCATTTGCCCAGACATGTATGCGTGATCCCTGAACACCAGGTTCCGGATGCGGTCGAGAATTAAACGTAAGCAAATATTTGAAAAGCCATTCGTTTGCTTCAACAACATTCCGGGGCCTGTGAAAATGGAACAAACTCTCAAAATCCGTTTTTAATGTCCGGAAACTTCTTTCTATCTTGCCCTTGGCTCGAGACGCTTTTTTAAGTTTCCCTGTGGCTTTATCTGATTGGTGCACCCGAACTTCACCACCGAGTCTATCTTCAAGCACTTTTTTAATTAGCGGGGATCGTCCCATTCGGCCAGGATCGAAATAAAAACAATTCGGAATACCTTGAAACGGAAAAGATGCATCCTTCTTAGGGGCCATTGTTTCGTAAAGAACTTCAAGGCCGGCCTGAACATCCTCATCGCGGGTTTCACGATAGGCGGCATAAACAACACCTGAATGATCATCCGTGACCGCATAAAATTGAGGTGTCTTCCCGTCGCTACGTTTACGGTCACCAAAATATTTCGCGTCAGATGGGGATGTATCCACCTGCCATAACTGATTGCTATTTTCAGCACGAAAATGAATGGGGACGATGATACGAAATTTCCTGCCATCGCGAATTCGTAGTATTTTCAACCAGCGATTGGCTGTTGAAACAGTCAGCTTCCCTTTCGGCAAACAGAATTTTTTATCCCCATAGCCAACGCTGTTTTCAAGAACTTCTATAGCCCGCCGGGTAGAGCAAATATGCCCTTTTTTATTATGCGTAGCCAGTTGCACAGCAGCCACCATAATAATCCAATGTTCCATCTCGGCTTTGGGCGCAATTCGCGAAGAACCTTTATCACTTCTTCCTTTCAATGATATGTTTATCCATTGGTTGTATTGTCTGCGAACGGTATATTCCGCGATTTGATATTCTTTAGCCACGTTAAGTATTTCTTGACGTCTTTCATTCGAGTATGGCGGGGAGCGCATCAGCGATTCATGCAACACCATAAGCCGTTCCACAGGAATAGTTTTCTGGGGCATTACATTTTTCCTTCCGAAGGCAAGAAGAAAACGTTTAGGTGCCGAATCTTGTCCCACCAAACGTCCGTTTGATGGGACCGTATTATCATTTATTTTTCAGATCGAAATTATTGGAAATCCCTGTACCATAAAATCATCCCAAAAACAAGTTCCTAAAAACTTGACAAAATAAATAATAAATGGGAATTTTCTAATAAAAATCAGGAGGAATGCCATGGGAAGGAAAATCGGGTATGCCAGAGTCAGCTCGGAAGAGCAGGACCTTTCCCTTCAAAAGGATGAATTGAAAGCTCTGGGATGCCGTTTGATATTTTCTGATAAGGCAAGCGGTATAAAGAGCGAACGAAAAGGCCTCTCAAAATGCATGGAAACTCTTGAAAAAGGGGATACCCTTGTTGTCTGGCGGCTGGACCGGTTAGGAAGATCAATGCCTCACCTAATATCTGTAATAACAGAATTAAAAGAAAGAGGCATACATTTAAAATCCGTTCATGACGGTGTGGTTGACACAACGAGCGCCTCCGGAGAACTTGTATTTAATATTTTTGCAGCACTCGCACAGTTTGAAAGAGAACTTATTCGCGAGCGAACCCGTGCGGGGCTTAATGCCGCAAGAGCGAGAGGCCGCATGGGAGGGAGAAAACCAGTTTCTTCTGACGATCATAAGGTTGTCATGGCGAAGAAACTGCACGCAGACAAGGGCATAAGTATTGATCGAATATGCACTACGTTGAAAATTTCAAGATCAACCCTTTATCGATATCTCTCTTTATAGAAAATTCGGATTATTTTGCACGAAAAGCGTGGTTCAGGAAGGGAGTTTGCACGCGCAGAGAGTCCATTTGCACACATAATGTAGGTTGAGAAACGACTTTACACGATTCGGTGCACACTTAATTTAGGTTAATGATAATCTATAAATCATTTACGTGTGCAAAATTTAAGTGAGGTTTGCACGCATTCAAATTCAAATTGCATGAGCAGAGCAAATTTTTCCCGATGAGTTTGCACGCGTTGAGATAGAGTACTTTGCACGGTTTAAATGGAAAATTTACTCGCGTTCTAACAGGTATACTTCAAATTGACAGTCAACCATAAAAATTTATACAAAAATTATTGACATGTGTCGCGCTACTGGCTACAATGAGTTATGATTAAAAACTTCAAGCATAAAGGGTTGAAGAATTTTTATGAAACGGGAAGCAAGCAAGGGGTTAAACCTGAACATGCAACTCGGCTGCGTTTGATATTGGCAAGACTTGATGCTATTGCCATTATAGAGGATATGAACCTTCCCGGTCTTGGGTTGCATCCATTGAAAGGTTCATTAAAAACT
>Ga0180007_10006865_pt1 | contig 10978 bp, 12 predicted proteins | sample MM_PC_MetaG_FD_121122 | JGI IMG/M metagenome (GOLD analysis project Ga0180007, IMG submission 121122) | Groundwater microbial communities from the Aspo Hard Rock Laboratory (HRL) deep subsurface site, Sweden - MM_PC_MetaG | ecosystem: Environmental > Aquatic > Deep subsurface > Groundwater...
AACCAGGGAATATTCTCCCATCATCTCGTCATGGGTCAGTTTTGCGGAATCCTCTTCCAGATGAACCCGGGTAATCCCGATTCTCTTTCTTTTGCCATCTAAGGTTATATCAACCTGCCCATGCTGACCAATCGGCATATCGTATTGGGAAATCTGGTAGCCTTTGGGCAGATCCGGATAGAAATAATTTTTACGGTCAAACTTGGTAAAATCAGGCAGATGGCAATCTATGGCCATAGCCGCCATCACTGCCCAATCAACAGCTTGCTCATTGATAACAGGTAAAGTGCCCGGATGTCCCAGGCAAATAGGGCAAGTGGTTGAATTGGCTGGCTTATCCTCTCCGGAATTATCACAACGGCAAAACATCTTGGATTTAGTTTTCAGTTGAACATGGATTTCCAAGCCAATTATTATCTCGTATTCGATTTTGTCAGCTTTTGCCATTGGATTAATAATTGTCTTTGTCTTTTATTTTAGCTATCTCAGTATTAATTGCCTCATAGAATTCGTCTCGCTTTTTTGGAAGGTTTCCAAAGCCAAGAAACAATGACTTTGCTTGATTTTCATAACTGTACTTAATATCAATATCATAAATTCCTCGTATACTCCCCCCTTCTTTCTTCTCTATTTTGGTAATGCTATTCAGGGGCACACTAATATTCTTTTTATACATAGGAATAAAAAGTCTTTTATTGGTAAGAATTACTTGGTATGTTACGTGGTCAAAGTCAATAAAGCTGTACGAAGGTTGAATGCTTTTAATAATACTTTTAATAATTTTATTTTCTCCAGGTTCCAACCAGGTATTTGCAGCTCCACTAGATTCACTGTCCTTATATCTATGATTTTTTCCGTATACTCTAATCCACCTTACAAGTATAAAACAAAAGATCATAAACCCAATTACCATTATTAAGTAAGAAGCCCAAGATATGCTATTGGTCATATTTTTTTATTTTAAACCTTTCTTGTCAGTTTTTGCCAATGCTTTTTATAATAAATAAATCTTTTATCTAATTCTGATTTGGTAGTTGGTTTGATCTTATATTGAGCCAGTAATATACTTAATTCTTTTTTCAGGAATTGATAAGCTTTTTGTTTGGCTTTTGGTGAACAGATCTTTTCCAACTCAATCATCAAGCCGTTGCCAACAGTGTCATCCAGATAAACTTTAATCCCCTTCCAAGAATAAGCAATCCTTTTCCGGAACCAGCGCATCTTTACCGGATGGCCCATTTTAATCAAGATATCTTCCATTTTGGCAAAATCCTTTTTTGGGAAAGCCAATTCGATTTCCTCTCGCTGGGACTGGTGAATACTGCCTTGCTTGTAAATGAAAAAAGAACTTTGATCCGTTTGACGCAAACGCAAGTCCCCTTGTTTGGATTGATAGTATACTGTGGTTTCTGACCAGCTGCCCAGTTTTTTTGCCTGCTTCTGAAAATGCTTATTTAACTTGCTAAACTGTCCTTTGGCCAGAAAGCTACGCACCTCAACTTCAATCTTCATATTTGTATTATAGCACATTTTGCAGAAAAAATAAAGGGGTCTGTTCAAACAGATGAACAGACCCGTTGGTCAAGGAACTTCGATTCCAGCAGCTTCCAGTTTTTTCCGGTGGTATGCCTGGCAGACAGGCATGTAGGAAACTACTTTCCCTTTCTTCTGGCTGCCTTCTGTAGCAAAGGTGCCAGAATCAGCCGGGGCCAACTGGCCGCCGATAAAACGTAGGCTATGGGAAGCCCGACGTCCGCAGTGGTGGCAGATGCCGGTCAACAGGTTCAGCTCCCATTGATCAGCTTCTAGCAAGCCCAGTGCCAGCTTGATTGCCCGGAAAGCCGGGAACGGCTTACCCAGAAAATCCAGATCCAGGCCCAGCAAGTAAACCCGCTTGCCTAGCTTGTGCAGCTCCATGACTAGCTGGCCGATGCCGGGCCGAAAAAACTGGACCTCTTCGATGATCACTACATCAGCTGCTTTAACCTGCTTATTGTTCAAGATCTCCCAGGGCCGCTTCTCGTCCACCACCACCGCCTTAAAGCCTTTTCTGATAGCACCCAAGTGGTTGGTCAGGTAGTTGGGATCATCCTGGCGGTCATCTAGACTAGGCCGAACAACCGCTACTTTGAGCTCAATCCCGAATTGTGTCGCCCGTTCTACCGCGTAGGTAATGGAGAATCCAGCGTTGGTTTTGTCGGAGTACATCGGCCCGAAAAAACCAATAATAGCCGGCTCCCAGCCTTTTTCCGTTGACACAGTTTCCCTCCTGGTTGAATTTAGAAATGAGCAAGTCTTATATCTTATAAAAATCTGGCAATTTCGTCAAACCAAAAACCAGCAAACTTTATGCCGGTAAATCAATAGATTATTTTTGCTTTAAAAAATCTTCCAGACAATCAATCGCTAATTTATTACCATGGGCAATGCTCTGGCTGGAATCAACAATACACACTTTGGTTCCTTCTTTTTCGAAAATCTTGCGGAACCAAGAGGAGTTAAAATGGTTGGCCGCTTTTTTGAGGAAAGGGAGGTTTTCGAAAATGGCATCGTCCTTTTTAGCTAATCTGTTTTTTAATCTCTCGATAACCAGCTTAGCCGGCAGTTTAGTTATGATAAGTAAATCCGGCCGATGCTTGAGCGCTAACTTATTACCCTCGTAACTAAGGATCTCCGGCAGATAAATCGGCTCGGCCTGCAACGGTTGATAAGCAATGGAAGTGGTCACTCCCCTTTCTTGAAAAACATACATTCCCTTCTCTAGTGCCGGGATAATAATTCTTTGGTAAAGAAGATAGCGATCCAAGGCAAAAGCCTGGGCGGTAGCATGGGCTGAATAGTCTCTTTTATTATCTTTAACCAACTCCTCTCGTATCGCCCGGCCAATCAAGGAAAAAGTCGGTTCAGCTGAGAGAATTACCTGATAGCCTTTTAAATCTTTAGGATCAGGCAGGCTGTTATATTTCTGGCCATATTGGCGCAGATCTAGAATCTTCAGTTTTTTCTTTTTGGCCCACTGACTAAAATGAGAAACAATGGTTCCTTTTCCGGAACCATCGATCCCGTCTACCATCACAAATATTCCTTTTTTGCTTCCTTTTTTCATTTTAGTAATCAGATTTGTCTAAATCAGCCGTTAGGTATTTAGCGACTAGGGGGGTTCTGGCTTTAACAATTTCGTACATTTTTTGGGCAAACTGGCGATAGCTGAAATTGCCATTTTTCCGAGAGCGCAGATTGACTACCCAATAAAGTTCCCGCAGATTAAGCTGCCAGAGGAATCTTCTCTTGTGCGCATTTAAGACAAAGTATTGGGCTTCGGCTGGGAACTGGCTTTTTAGTCTATTAAAACCTTCTTCTGCTTTTTGGATACTTTCGGCAAACTGATTTTCTAGGTGAGCGTCAGTAATCATCTTAGGCATGATTGCCCGATGCTCAATAGTCAGCGGCTGGGCGGTCATAGTACACATCCGATGTCTCTTCAGGTCATAATAAGCTCCTTGGTCCCACAGGCAATCAAAAACATAAGTTACATATTCTAATTCTCTAATCGGGTGGTCAAACCTTGTTAAGCGAGATAGGGCCTGGTCAATGACTCCTTCTTTTTCTTCCTGGTTCATATTTATCACCTTGCCCAAAATCTCTGCGTAGGACTGAGTGGCTTCTTTATAAAGCAAGGCCGCAACCAGCCGATCATCGGCATCACCTTGATATTGAACCAAGGACAGATTGTCACCATCTAGAGTTGTTTCCGGTATTTTTTCTTTGGATAATTTGGCTAAAGCTTTATTGGTTTCTACTAAATACTCATTGCGATCAGCGTATTTAACTAAAGTGGGCACCACTCGCTGAGCTTCTTCCTTTATCTTGGCCCCGATATCTTGAACCTCTTTAAGCGGATGGGATAAAAATTTCTTAATAGCATATTCCAGATTCCTGGCGTTTACTGACATACCGACATTGGCTAAAGTAGCTACCGGCATAATAAAACGAACAGAATCCAGGGCCATACATTTCATTCTGGCCTCGTAGGCTTTTCCCGGTTCATCCGGTTCCGGTTGAATCTTAGTTTTTAAGTAATTTAGAGTTCGTTGCTGTAAATCCAGATAATTGCGCATCAGGAAGCGCATTGAGTCCAGGTAATAGTCAGCCATTTCTGACTGAGCAATTTTATCCGGTAAATAAAAAGCATTTTCATCAAAAATCTGATAGCGAGAAGATTTTTCCGTATAAGAAGCCAACCGATTACCCTCTACTGCTTCGATAGATAATCGGGAAACATTTTCAATGGCAATGTTTAAAAAAGCATGTTCGGCCACTGAAGAATGGCCGTAGCCAACCACCCATTTTTCGTGAAACTCGGAAGATTTTGAATCAGTCATCTCTTCGGCAATTTCCGAGAAAGTTTTAGGGGAACGCGAAGTTTTGGCAAAAGTTACTGCCACAATTTCCGGTTTTAATCCGGCTAAAGCGTAGATCCTTCTTTTGGGTAATTGGTCCATTTATTTTCCGGTGCTACCAAAGGCTTTGCTTCCTCTTGTGGTAGTTGATAATTTTTTAACTTGAATGATTTTTCCGGTAGCAATCGGCTGAATTAGAAGTTGGGCGATTCTCTGTCCTTTTTTTATCCGATAAGGTTTTGTTCCGGTATTATACAGGGCAATAATATATTCTCCCCGGTAAGTGTGTTCGAAAACCCCTCCCATGGTGGTTATTCCTTCTTTGTGGGCCAAACCGGACCTATCCCAGATCAGTCCGCAATAACCTTTGGGAAAAACTATGGCCAAACCGGTTCTAATTGATTTCCGCCTCTTGGCGGGAATAGTAATATTAGCTATAGAACTAAGATCTAAACCGGCATCCCCCGGCAATGAATACTGAGGTAATATTGCATCTGGATGCAGTTTTTTTATTTTAAGGTTAACTAGCATTAATTTTAGCTAAGATATTTTCCACTTGAGTATAAAGCTGGTCGTAGTTGCCAGAGTTTTCAACTGTAAAATCTGCCATAGCCATACACTTGCTCAAATTTTGATGGTTGGGATCATTTGAGGTCATCTCTTCGGCTTCCTGTTCCTGAAACTTGGCAAAACTGATATTATCTTTTTCGCTGTTGCGATGTTTAATCCGTTCATATCTCATTTTTTGTTCGGCATCGACAGCAATCAGATAAAATTTGTCCTTGCTATTTAAAGCCTTAGCTTCTCCGGGAGTTCTTATACTTTCAATCACGCAATCCGTTTTACGAGTGGCCGCTCTTTCGTATAATTGCTCAACAATAAAACTGGACGAATTGGTCTGGCGCAGCTCATTGGCTACTTTTACCATAGTGTCCCTGTTTAGCTCCAGATTTCTATCCCGAATCTCTTCAATCAAATATTTCCTCACCGAATAGTGGGCAAATCCTTTTTGCTTCAGATAATCAACAACAGTATTTTTACCTGCTCCCAGAGTACCGGTAATGCCAATTATCATTTTTAGTTATCCTTTTTATCTTTAGTTTGATATTGGCGGTAGGATACCCCGGCCAAGTCTAACATTTTCCGGGAAGCTACCCACGATTCTTCGTTATGGTATTTGTCGCCAGAGAACACAATTTCTTTGATTCCATTTTGGATAATAGTTTTTACACATTCGTTGCAGGGAAATAAGGTACAGTAAAGAATACAACCATTGGTTCTGGCGTTGGCGTTGTAGATGGCATTTTCTTCAGCATGGACAATATAGGCGTATTTGGTATCCAAGAAACTTCCTTTTCTCTCCCAGGGTAAATCATCATTATCTATGCCCCGGGGAAAACCATTGTAGCCTAAACCCACTACCACATTTTGGTCATCAACCAATACTGCCCCTGCTTGCGTGCTGGGATCCTTGGATCGTTCCGAAATGACCTTTGCCATCTGCATAAAACATTCATCCCAGGAGATGTAATCTTTTCTATATAACATATTGATAAGATTAAGTATTAGATGGCGAACTTAATACCCGGCCCCATAGAAGAACAGATGTTGGCCCCTTTAATGTATGCTCCTTTTAAATCATCCGGTTTCATCTTTTTTATGGCTTCCAGAAAGGCCTCCAGGTTCTTTAACAGTTTTTCCTCAGAAAATGATTTCTTACCGATCATCTGATGAACATTGCTAAAGTCATCATTGCGGAAATTAACTTTACCAGAATTAAGCTCGGTAATGGTTTTTTTAGGGTCAGTGGTTATGGTGTCATTTTTGGGATTGGGCATCAATCCTTTTTGCCCTAAGATCTTGGCAATGGAAGCCAACTTTCTCATCATTGAGGGAGTGGCTAGGGCAATTTTAAAATCACACTTTTTGGTTGCTTTGATCGTGGCGATTAATTCATCCCCTCCCACGATCTGGGCACCAGCCTCTTTAGCCTGGTCAGCTTCTTTGCCTTCAGCGAAAACAGCAATTTTTTTCTGCTTGCCTAAGCCTTCCGGCAAAATAAAAGAACCCCGCACAATTTGCGAAGCTTGTTTGGGATCAATTCCCAATTTTAAATGGACTTCGATTGAAGAGTCAAATTTTTCGGAAGAGCTTTCCTTAACTAACTTAATCGCCTCTTCTTTGCTATAAGTTTTACTGTGATCAATCTGCTCAGCAGTCGATCTAAATCTTTTGCTATGTTTAGGCATATTGCCTCCTTTGTGGTACGAGCCCCCTAGCAAACGGGGTCCCACTTAATATTTAGATGTAGGTATATTATAGGGTTAGGTTAGAATCTAGTCAAATTGAGATTGGGAGCTTTTAACTGATCCGGCGGCTAATGAACAAATATGGTGTTCGGTAAAAGATAAGGGCGCCTTCCGTTCTGCAGAAAGCGCCCCATGTTCAATCACTACCGCTCCGACCGTTCTAGTCCAGATCGGCCAAAGGATAGATGAAGATGTCATTCAAGTTTCTTCCCCACTTTTCTCCGTTGGGTAGCACAATATCACCTCCAGTATAGATCTGACTGCTGAAAGCGATGAATCGTCCATCCGGAGACCAAGTCGGACCTAAGGCCATCCCCACACTAGGGATGGTGACTACTAACCTGTTTTCGACCAAATCCCTGATTTGAATCTTCTTGGTCGAAAATTCATCAGTTACGTAGGCCAGATGTCGTCCATCTGGCGAAAGTGTACCGGCCGAGTAGCCAATAACTGAATCGGCCAGGACCGGTTGGCGCTCTCCACTTTGCCGATCCAACCGCCAGATCTCCGGCTTAGGCGGACAGGCAAACACTTCGTTGTAAGTGAAGTAGATCGCCTTATCGGCTAACCTGGGCTGGCTTATGATTGACCATTCGGCTTTGAAGATAATCTCTACTTGACCATCGAAGCCAACCCTAACGATTTGGTAGATAGGTTCGTAGCGACCCACCGCCACACAGAATATACCTTGACCACCAGAATCAAAGGCTGGTTCTGTGTAACAAAAGGTCGAATCAGCCGGCAACAAACAGACAGAGTAGTATCCAGCACCCTCTTGAGCCAGACAAATCCAGATACTGCTCTCGGAGTCTGTTTCCTTGACATAGACCAACAGTTCGCCACCGGGCGACCAAGCTGGTCTGGTTTCGTCTTCGGAACTATTGGTCACCTTAACCCAGGATTTGTTTCCCGGGATCGCTGGTGTAATCCAAATATCTCTGTCACCAGAGAAATCCGAAGTAAAGGCAATCCTCTGGCCATCTGGCGACCAGGTCGGCCCCCAAGAACTACGCCAGGCAAGAGTGATCGGCACTGAACTATTAGCCAACGTCAGGTCGCTCGTCCCGGCAATAATCATCGCCAAACAAACAACCAACAGGATAATTACGAATGTCTGCAATCTCATCGTACTCTCCTTCCAGAAAGAAACGGTTATCCGTAGCATCTTGGGTTGTTAATGAGCCCGCAACCTTATCAAAAAAGGGCTCATCTGTCAAGCCCCTTTTCCTATATCTTGTGTTTATAACTTATTCCACCGTAATGCCCATTTGGCGGGCGGTGCCTTCGACAATCCTCATCGCTCCTTCAATGTCTTTGGCGTTCAAATCCGGCATTTTCTTTTCGGCAATTTCTTTTACCTGGGCCTTGGTTACTTTTCCTACTTTTTCTTTCAGTGCTGAACCAGAACCTTTTTGCAGATTAGCTGCTTTTTTCAGTAAAACTGCTGCCGGGGGAGTTTTTAAGATATAGGTGTAAGTCCGGTCTTCGAAAACTGTTATCTCTACCGGGGTAATATCTCCGCCCTTATCTTTAGTGTCATTATTAAACTTAGTGCAAAATTCTTGAATGTTTACTCCGTGCTGACCCAAAGCAGGGCCGATCGGAGGAGCAGGGGTAGCTTTACCTGCCGGTATTTGTAATTTGATTACTGATTTTACTTTTTTTGCCATATACTTTTAAACTTACTAACTTATTAAATAATAACTAGAGTTTTGTGACTTGTAAGAAATCCAGTTCAACCGGAGTCTCCCGGCCAAACAGAGAAACCAATACTTTGATTTTACCTCTGGCTTCATCAACTTCCGATACTTTACCTTCCATGTCCTTGAAAGGACCATCAATAATCCTAACCGGGGCATCAACAGTAACGTCAATTTTGTACTTGGGCTCTTCTACTCCCATTCTCTTCTGCAGTCCTTTAATCTCAGTCTCCGAGACCGGAGTAGGGGTAGTTCCTGAACCGACAAATCCGGTTACATTGGGAGTGTTTCTAACTACATACCAGGAATCATCGGTCACTATCATTTGTACTAAGACATAGCCAGGAAATATTTTTTCCGTTACGGTTTTTCTCTTACCGTTTTTTATCTTAATCTTCTTTTCAGTGGGAATTAATACGGCAAAAATTTTATCTTCCATTCCCATAGAATCGATTCTTTGTTTCAAATTCTTGGACACATTTTCTTCATAGCCAGAATAGGTATGTAACACATACCAACGCTTTCCTTGTTGTCCCATTTGTTTCGGCATAGAGTTTCTCCTTTAAACAAATTTATTCAGCAACATAGTAAAGATAAAATCCAAACTTCCCAAGAAGGCCGCCATGGCGACGGTAACTCCGATAACCATCAAAGTATGGCGGGTTGCTTGGGCTCTGGTCGGCCAGACGACTTTTTTCATTTCGTCTTTGGATTCTTTTAAATAAGTTGTGATTTTTCCGATCATTTTTCTGGTTTTTAAAAAGACCTTGGCGAGGTCTTATTTATCTAGGAATATTATATATTATTCGCCGAATTTTGGCAAGTGGATAAATGAAAGAAGCAATCAGCTAGACGTCTAGATTCTGGACTTTTTTAGCATGAGTGGTAATAAAATGCTTCCGAGGGACAACATCGGAACCCATTAAAATATCAAAGATTTCATCAGCCTTTTCCGCGTCATCAATGGTTATTTGTTTAAGCAACCGAGTTTGCGGACTCATGGTTGTATCCCAGAGCTGGTCAGCATTCATCTCTCCCAAACCTTTGTAGCGCTGGAGAGAATAGCCGCTTACCTTGTCTGATGATTCCTCATCTGTTTCTTCCGATTCCTCTCCCTCTTCCCCTTCGGTCAGCTTGGTTTCCGGCTTGGCTTTAGCTTTGACCTTTGGTTTTTGTCTTGCTTCTTTTTCCAGTCCGGCCTGGGTTTTGGCTAGATCACCTTCAGAAAACACCCAGCGAATGTCTTTACCCCTCTGCAGACTGTACAAAGGCGGTTGGGCTACATATAAAAATCCTTGTTTGATAATATCGGGAAAATAGCGATAGAACAAAGTCAGCAGTAAAGTTCTGATGTGAGCACCGTCGACATCGGCATCAGTCATAATAATAATCCGGTGGTAACGAAGCTTAGATATATCAAATTGTTCTCCAACATTAGTTCCCATAGCTATAACCAGAGAGCGAATTGACTCTGAGGTTAGCATTCTGTCGATCCTGGCTTTTTCTACATTCAAAATCTTCCCTCTTAGAGGCAGGATGGCTTGAAAAAATCGATCGCGGCCCTGTTTGGCTGATCCACCGGCCGAATCACCTTCCACAATGAAGATCTCCGATTGAGAAGCATCCCGGGAAGTACAATCAGCCAGTTTGCCGGGCAAAGTAAACCCTTCTAAAGCTCCTTTGCGCAAGACGGACTCTCTGGCTGCCCTGGCCGCCACTCTAGCCTTTTGGGCCAGGATAACTTTACCCAAGATTTCTTTGGCTTCATTGGGATGTTCTTCTAAAAAGTTGCCAAATGATTTGGATAACACTGATTCCACGGCGGTTCTGGCCTCGGTATTGCCCAATTTAGCTTTGGTCTGCCCTTCAAACTGAGGATCGGGCAGTTTTATGGAAATAACAGCCGTCAATCCTTCTTTAACATCGTCACCGGATAAGGCATCGTCTTTATCCTTAACCAATTCGTTTTTACGGGCGTAATTATTCAGGGTTCTGGTTAAAGCTGTTCTAAATCCGACTAAATGCATTCCCCCCTCTACCGTATGAATGTTGTTGGCAAACGGGATAATCACTTCTTTGTAATCAGCGGTATACTGAATGGCTACTTCTACCTTTAGTTGGTCAACCTCTTTTTCTACGTAAAAAGGAATATGCTGCTTGATTTCTTTGCTGTGATTAAGATGCCGGACGTAGGACTGGACTCCTCCCTCAAAGTGAAATGAGTAATAATTAGGATTACTTTTATTTCTAAGATCTTCAATGTTTAGAGTGATTCCTTTTGTCAGATATGCTTGTTGCCGAAGATGAGTTAATATTGTTTCCCAATTAAATTCCAAAACAGAAAAAATTTCCGAATCCGGTTTGAAAGTGATGATGGTACCGGTACCCTTGGCTTTACCCACCGGTTTTACTTTGGAAAGCGGTTTACCTCTTTTATATTCCTGGCGATAAAGTTTGCCGTCTCTTTTAACTTCGGCGATCAATTGTTCGGACAAAGCATTTACGACAGAAACCCCCACCCCGTGCAGTCCACCTGAAACTTTATAAATACTATTTTCAAATTTGGCCC
>Ga0180007_10006866_pt1 | contig 10973 bp, 10 predicted proteins | sample MM_PC_MetaG_FD_121122 | JGI IMG/M metagenome (GOLD analysis project Ga0180007, IMG submission 121122) | Groundwater microbial communities from the Aspo Hard Rock Laboratory (HRL) deep subsurface site, Sweden - MM_PC_MetaG | ecosystem: Environmental > Aquatic > Deep subsurface > Groundwater...
AAAGCAATAGTCAACTTGCCAAGCAGCTTTGGATAATATAATATAGAAGTGTTATGGATAAATTTATTATTAAAGGAAACCAACCATTAAAGGGAGAAATTAAAGTTAATGGAGCCAAAAATTCTGCTTTAAAAATTTTAGCAGCTTGTCTTTTAACTGATGAAAAATGGGAAGTTTCTAATGTTCCTCAAATTGAAGATATTTTTAATTTAATTGAATTGCTTAAAAGTTTAGGAGTTGAAGTTGAAAATGGTTCCAAGGGCATTTATCAATTAAAAGCCAAGAATATTAAGGCAACTTCTTTAAAATTAAATATTGCTCAAAAATTAAAAGGTTCAATTTTAACCATTGGCCCATTATTAGCTCGTTGTGGAGAAACTCTTTTTCCTCAATCTGGTGGTTGTGTAATTGGACAACGGCCAAGAGATATTTTTTTATCTGGCTTTGAAGCATTTGGCGCTAAGATAAAAGAAAGCAAGCAAGGATATTGTTTAACTACTAAGGGATTAAAAGGAACTAAATTTGTTTTTCCTTTAGTTAGCGTTACAGCTACAGAAACAATGATTTTAACTGCTATTTTAGCTAAAGGCAAAACAGTACTTAAGAATGCTGCTTGTGAGCCAGAGATTGTTTCTTTGGTTGAATTTTTGAATAAATGTGGAGCTAGGATTAAAGGCGCTGGTACATCTTTTATAGAAATTGAAGGAGTTGGTTCTTTAAATGGCGGTCAACATAAAATAATGCCTGATAGAATTGAAGCTGGTAGTTTTATTATTTTAGGGGCAGCAGCTAATAGTCCAATAAAGGTTACTGGATTAAATCCAGACCATTTAGATGTTTTATGGTTTCTTTTGGATAAAGCCGGGGTTAATTTAGAAATAGGAAAAGATTTTGTTAAAATTAAGCCAGGGTTTAACTTAAAAGCAGTTAATTTAAAAACTCATGAATATCCTGGTTTCCCAACTGATTTACAAGCTCCTTTTACTGTTTTAATGACCCAAGCTAAAGGAATTTCTTTGATTCATGAAACCATATTTGAAGGACGATTATTTTATACTGACAGTCTTAATCAAATGGGAGCTAATATTATTCTTTGTGATCCTCATCGAGCAATAGTCCATGGTCCAAGTAAGTTATTTGGCCGTCGTTTAATTAGCCCTGATATTAGGGCTGGTATTGCTTTAGTAATTGCTGCTTTGATTGCTAAGGGTGAATCAGTGATTGAAAATGTTTATCAAATTGACAGAGGATATGAAAAAATAGAAGAGCGATTGCAAAAATTAGGAGCAAGTATTAAAAGGATTTAATAACCATATGTTTATAAGAAAGATTGGAATTGATTTAGGTACAGCTAATACATTAGTTTATATTCCTAAAAAAGGAGTAGTTGTTAATGAGCCTACTGTGGTAGCTGTTTCCATTGATGATAATCGTATTTTGGCAATTGGTAATAAAGCTAAAGAAATGTTAGGAAGAGCGCCAGAAATGATTAATGTTTCTCGTCCCATGAAAGATGGTGTAATTGCTGATTATAGGATTATTGAAGCAATGCTCCGTTATTTTATTGGTAAGGTTTTAGGCCGTTGGAAAATCTTTCGTCCTGATGTTATGGTTTCTGTGCCAGCTGGAATTACTTCTACTGAAAAACGAGCTGTTATTGAAGCATCTATTAAAGCTGGCGCTAAAAATGCCTATGTAGTTAAAGAGCCAGTTTTAGCAGCTATTGGAGCAGGACTTAATATTAATGAACCAGCTGGTCATATGATTATTGATATTGGTGGGGGCACTTCTGAAATGGCTGTAATTTCTTTAGGAGGGATTGTTTCTTGGGCTTCAGTCAGAGTCGGTGGCGATAAGATTAATCAGGCAATTAGCGAACATATTCGTAAAAAGCATAATTTAGCTATTGGTGAAAGAACAGCTGAAAAGGTTAAAATAAGATTGGGGAGTGCTTTACCTCAAAAAGAAGAATCTTCTTTAAAGATTCGCGGTCGTGATTTAGTTGGTGGATTGCCCAATACTGTTGAAATAAATAGTAATGAAATAACTGAAGCAATTTCTGAACAATTAAGGGAAATTATCAAAGCCTGTAAAAAGGTTCTTCAAGGAACACCACCTGAATTAGTGGCTGATATTATGGATAAGGGAATGATTCTTAGTGGTGGGGGGGCTTTGCTTAGAAATTTAGATAGTCTTATTACTGAAGCTACTGGAGTAAATTGTAAAATAGCCAAAGATCCAATGCTTTGTGTAGCTAAGGGGGCTGGTATGGCTTTAGAAAATTTAGAGGTTTACAAAAGAAGTATTTTAAGTAAAAAATAATTTATGGTTATTGGAATTAACGCTACCCCAGCTTTTAAGCAGCCGCGAACCGGCGTAGAAGAATATACTTATCAATTACTTAAACATCTAACGATGCTAGAGCAAGGGAAAAAGCATCGTTTTGTTTTATATCAAGATCCAAGGGTTAGCTCTGAAGAATTTTCTTTAACTGATAATTTTGAAATTAAGCAATTAGCTTGGCCTTGGCCAATGTGGACCCAAGTAAGATTAGCCAGTGAAATAGTTTTAAATAAGCCAGATATTCTTTTTATTCCAGTTCATGTTCTTCCTTTAATTCATCCTAAAAATTCAGTGGTTACTATTCATGGTTTGGAATATGAGTATTATCCAAAAATGTATCCATGGAAACATTTAAGGTATTTACGTTGGATTACTAAATATGCTTTGAAAAATGCTCGTAAAATTATTGCTGTTTCAGAAACCACCAAAAAAGATTTAATTGATTTGTATAACGGTAATCCAGAGAAAATAACGGTGGTTCATCATGGTTTTAATAATAATTTATTAAATAAAAATCAAAAATCAAAAGAAAATTTTCCATATATTTTATATATTGGTCGTTTGGAAACAAAAAAGAATATTCAAGGATTAATTAAGGCTTTTAATTTATTAAAGAAAATACATAGGGTTCCACATAAGTTAGTTTTGGTTGGGTCAAGAGGCTATGGATATGAAGATTTAAAATTTAATAAGGATATTATAGAGAAGGGATATGTTTCTGAACAGGAAAAATCAGAATTATTGAATAATGCAGATATGTTTGTTTTCCCATCTTTTTATGAGGGTTTTGGTATGCCTATTTTAGAAGCTCAAGCAGTTGGTTGTCCAGTAATAACATCTAATGTTTCTTCTATGCCTGAGGTGGCTGGTCAAGGAGCAATACTGGTTGAACCAAGAAATATTGAACAAATCACTGAAAACATGTATAAAGTAATAAGTAATAATGATTTAAGAAAAGATTTAATTGAAAAAGGAAATCAGAATATAAAGAGATTTTCTTGGCAGAAGTGTGCAGAGGAGACATTAAAGGTGATTTTAGGGTAAAATATGAAAATAGCATTGATACATGATTATTTAATTCGTTTTGGAGGGGCCGAAAGGGTCTTTTTAAATTTGCGGGATATTTTTCCCAAGGCAGATATTTTTACTTTGCTTTATGATCAAGAGAAAATGGGTCAATATTTTCCCAATACTAAAATTAACACTTCTTTTTTACAGAATTTTCCTAAATTTTGGCGCAGGAGACAGAAATATCTTTTGCCTTTTATTCCCATGGCTCCAGAGACATTTGATTTAAGGGATTATGATTTAATAATTTCTTCTTCTAGTAGTTTTGTTAAGGGAATTATCACTAGGCCTCAAGCTATTCATATATGCTATTGCCATAGTCCCATGCGTTTTGGTTGGGATGCTTACAGTTCTTATGTTAAGGAGCAAAGAAAAGGGTTTTTAACTAATATGGCTATTAGAATAATGATGCATTATATTAGAATGTGGGATAGGTCAGCGGCTAACCGAGTAGATTATTTTATTGCTAATTCTAAAAGCACAGCTCAACGAATTAAAAAGTTTTATAATCAAGAAGCAAAAGTAATTTATCCATCAGCCTTATTAACTAATTCTAATTTTCAGAATTTGAATATTACTCCCAATAAAGAATATTTTTTAATTGTTTCTCAGTTAACGCCCTATAAAAGAATTGATTTAGCAGTTGATGTTTTTAATAAATTAGAATTGCCTTTAATTGTTATTGGCGAGGGGCCGGAGAAAAAACAGCTTCAGAAAATGGCCCAGACCAATGTTAAATTTTTGGGTTGGCAAATAGATGAAGTAACTAGACAATATTTTAAAAATTGCAAGGCCTTTATTTTCCCAGGCGAAGATGATTTTGGCATTACGCCGGTTGAAGCCATGAGTTTTGGTAAGCCAGTTTTAGCCTATCGCAGAGGTGGAGCTACTGAAACAGTTTTAGAAGGAATTACTGGGGAATTTTTTGATGATCCGGCTACTGAATCATTAGCCGATGGTGTTCGTCGTTTATTAATAAATTATGATAATTATAGTCCTTTATTAATTAGAAAAAGGGCTGAAAAGTTTTCTCAAGAAAGATTTGATAGAAGTATTAAGGAATTTGTTATTAAAGTAGTGGAGGAAAATAAAAGAATATGATATAATTTAATTATGATTATTGGACATCAACGTATTTTAGAATTTTTGAAAAAAAGTGTTCAGAATAAGCGGTTAGCTCATGCCTATTTATTCACTGGTTCTGATCATTTGGGTAAAAAAACTGTTGCTTTAGAATTTATTAAAATGCTTAATGGAAAAGAAGTTGATCAAGAAATCCATCCTGATATTCTAATTATTGAACCAGGAATTATAGAAAAAGAAGGAGTTAAAAAAGAAACAGCTATTAGTATTGAACAAGCAAGAGAAGTTCGCCATCAAATGAGCTTGTCTGCTTATCAGAGCGAGTACAAAATTGCTTTAATTGATCAAGTTGAAAGAATGACAAATGATGCCAGTAATTGTCTTTTGAAAACATTAGAAGAGCCAAAGGGTCAAGTAGTTTTAATTTTAATTACGGCTAATCCTGAGTCACTTTTGTCAACCATTATTTCTCGTTGTCAGATTATTAGGTTTTTACCAGTAGCTAATAAAGAGATTTTAAAAATTATTCCCAAAGAATCTATTGTTCGTTTGGCTAATGGGCGTCCTGGTTTAGCTATTCAACATTTAAAAAACCCAGAATTATTAGAAGGACGGAATAAGGTTATTAATCAATTAGAAAAATTATTAAGAGCTAATCTTAATGAACGTTATCAGTATGTTGAAGAAATAATTAAGGATGTGCCCAATACTAGACAAATCCTTAATTACTGGATTTTTTGGTTTAGAGATTTATTATTATTAACTATTGGTTCTTCTGAATTAATTCTTTATGAAGAAATAGCTAAGTATAAAGGTTCTTATTCTTTGCCTAAATTAAAGGAAATTATTCAAAAAATTAAAGAAACAGACTTACTTTTATCTAATCCAAGTATTAATGCTAGATTAGCTTTAGAAGTTTTGATGTTGGAATTATGAAAGATGTTTTAGTTATTCTTATTATTATCGTTATTATTTTAATAGTTGGTTTTTTTTCTTATTCTCCAAGTATATTTCAAGTAACCATTGGCGACGGGGGACTTTATAAGTCTAATGATATGGGGGAGCAATGGAATCAATTAGCTGTTGATGATAAGAAGATTTCTATTACATCCCTGGATGTTTTAAGTATGGCTGTTGATCCGAATGATTCAGAAGTTGTTTATATGGGAACTCGCGATAATGGTATTTACAAAAGTTTTTCTCAAGGAGAATATTGGCACCAATTAGAGGATGAAAATAATGTTCTTTTTGATAGAGCCAATGTTTATGACATAGCTATTGATCCGAAAGATTCTAACCGCATATATATTGGGACCTATCAGGATAAAAAAGGGCGTGTTTTTAGAACACAGGATGGAGGAGAATCCTGGGAAGAAGTTTATGTTGTTTCTGAAGAAAAATACGCTGTTTTTGCCATTGCCATTGATAATTATGATCCATCAGTGGTTTATATGGGCACAGCTCAAGGTGGATTTTTAAGAAGTACTGATTATGGTAAATCCTGGGAAATAATTAAATGGTTTGATGATGTTGTTTCTGATATTGCTATTAATCCACAAAATACCAAAATTATTTATATCAGCGCTTTTGAAGATGGAGTTTATAAAACTATTAATAAGGGTGTTGATTGGCAATCATTTAAAGAAGAATTAGAAGAATTTCAACAAGGTGAAAGAGTAGAGAAAGTGGTTATTGATCCCCAGAGACCAAATATTATTTATATTGGTTCAGAATATGGAATTTTAACTTCAAAAAATAGTGGTCAAACCTGGCAAGAGGTAAAAATTGTTATGCCGCCTGAATCAAAGCCAGTTTTAAGTTTAGTTATTGAACCGCAAAATACAGATCATTTATACTATGGTGCTGGTCCGATTATATATCGTAGTTTAGATCAAGGAGTAAATTGGACAGTTCATGAATTAAGTAGTAAAAGAAATGTTAAAGCAATTACAATTGATCCAAATAATGTTAATATAATTTATGTTGGTATGCATAAAGATAAATAATATGTATAAAAAATCGATTGATAAAATTAAACCAAAATTTGAAAAAACCATTGATTATCTTAAGAATGAATTACTTGGTTTGCAAGCTGGAAGAGCAACGCCGAATTTGGTAGAGAATTTAGAAATAAATGCCTATGGACAAAAAATGTTATTGAAAGAATTAGCTGCTATTCAGGTTCCAGAACCTCGTTTAATAACTATTCGGCCTTGGGATAGGGAAATTATTACAAATATTGTGGCTGCTATTAGAGATTCAAAAATAGGGATAAGTCCAGTAACTGAAGAAGATTTTATTCGTTTAAATTTTCCTCCTTTAAGTGAAGAACGGCGCAAGGAATTAGTTAAAATTGTTCACGAAAAAATAGAGGAATGTAGGATTAGTGTTCGGCGAAGCAGGGAAGAAGTTTGGAGAGAAATTCAAGAGATGGAGAGGAATAAGGAAATTACTGAAGATGATAAGTATAGGGCTAAGGATGAACTTCAAAAAGTAATTGATGAGTATAATAAGAAAATTGATGAAATAAAAAAGAAGAAAGAAGAAGAAATTATGACAGTGTAAGTAATTTAAATATATGCTTACAGTTATTGTTTTTATTTTAATATTAGGTTTATTTATTTTTGTCCACGAGCTGGGACATTTTGTTTTTGCTAAGCGGGCTGGAATTAAGGTAGAAGAATTTGGCTTTGGTTTTCCTCCAAGAATCTTTGGCATTAAAAAGGGTGAGACAATTTATTCTTTAAATCTTTTGCCCTTAGGAGGATTTGTTAGGATTTTTGGGGAAGATCGGCCTAAAAAAAGTAAAGCTAATGATCAGAGAGCTTTTTATAATCATTCTATTAAAACTAGAGCTAAAATTTTAATTGCTGGCGTAGCTATGAATTTTTTGTTAGCTATTGTTCTTTTATCTTTTGGTTATTGGCTTGGCTTGCCAGCTATGATTGAAGATAATGAAACAGCTAATCTTAATGATGTTAAGGTTCAAATAACTCAAGTGGCCTATGATTCTCCAGCTGAACAAGCAGGTATTAAAATGGGCGATACTATTAAAGAATTAAAGATTAATAATCAAAGATTGGAAATAAATAAGATTGAAGATATTCAGAATTTTGTAGGGGATTATCAGGGGCAAGAAATGATAGTAGTAATTCAAAGAGGTAGTGAAGTTTTGGAAAAAACCTTAACTCCCAGAATTGAACATCCAGAAGATGAAGGTCCTTTAGGTGTTGCTTTGGCTCGCACGGCTATTATTTCTTATGCTTGGTATTCAGCCATATATAGAGGAATTATTAGTACAATTAGTTTAACCTGGTTTATTATTATTGCTTTATTTGGTATTTTTTGGGAATTATTTACCAGAGGGCAATTAACTGCGGAAATAGCTGGGCCAGTTGGTATTTTTAATTTAACTGGCCAAGCAACTAAACTCGGCTTTATTTATGTGCTTCAGTTAGCTGCTTTATTAAATATTAATTTAGCTATTATTAATAGCTTGCCTTTTCCAGCGCTTGATGGTGGAAGATTGCTTTTCTTGATTATTGAAAAAATTAAAGGTTCGCCCATAAGTCATAAAGTTGAAAGAATTGCCCATACAGCTGGATTTGTTATCTTAATTCTATTGATGATTGCTGTTACTTGGCGGGATATTATGAGGGTGTTTTAAGGTTGTTTTTTTTGTGTTAAGATAATTTTATATGAGACAGTCAAAACTTTTTACTAAAACTATTAAACAAGCTCCTAAAGATGAAATTAGTTTTAATGCTAAAACTTTAATTAAAGCTGGTTTTATAGATAAATCCAGTGCTGGAATTTATTCGTTTTTACCTTTGGGATTAAGGGTCCATAATAAGATTTGTGATATAGTTCGTGAGGAAATGAATGTTATTGGTGGTCAAGAAATTTTAATGCCTGCTTTAACTCCAAAAAAAGTATGGCAAAAAACAAATCGTTGGGATAGTTTTGATGTTCTTTTTAAAATTATTGGCAATAATAAAAAGGAATATGCTTTGGGAGCAACTCATGAGGAAATTGTTACTCCGTTAGTGCAAAAGCATACGTTTTCTTATAAAGAATTGCCAGTTTCTGTTTATCAAATTCAAACTAAATTTAGGGATGAATTAAGAGCTAAGGCTGGATTAATAAGGGGGCGAGAGTTTTCTATGAAAGATTTGTATTCTTTTCATGTTGATAAAAAAGATTTAGATAAATTTTATGAAATAACTAAAGATGCTTATTTCAAAATATTTAATAGATGCGGGTTATCTGAAATTACTTATTTAACTTATTCTTCTGGCGGTGATTTTTCAAAATTCTCTCATGAATTTCAGACATTGGCTGAGAATGGAGAAGATACTATTTATATTTGTGATGATTGTAAAATAGCTGTTAATCAGGAAATTATAGATGAACAAAAAGTTTGTCCTAATTGTAAAAACAAAGATCTTCGGAAAGAAAAAGCTATTGAAGTGGGCAATATTTTTAAATTAGGCTCTCGTTTTTCCAAAGCTTTTGATTTTTTTTATACTGATAAAAAAGGACAAAAACATGATGTTGAAATGGGTTGTTATGGCATAGGGCCAAGTCGGATAGTTGGAACAATTGTAGAGATTCATCATGATGATAAAGGAATTATTTGGCCCGAATCAATAGCCCCTTATCAAGTTCATTTACTGGATTTAGGAGTAAAAAAGACATCCGAAGATATTTATAATAAACTATTAAAAAATAAAGTTGAAGTTTTTTATGATGATCGTGATGATAAATCAGCTGGTGAAAAATTTGCTGATGCTGATTTAATTGGCATTCCTTATCGTTTAGTAGTAAGTGAAAAAACACTTGAACAAGATTCTGTAGAATTTAAAAAGAGAGATAGTCAAGGAACAAAATTAGTTAAAATAGAAAAAATAGTTGAACAGTTGGGAGGGCAATAGACAAATATGTTTAGTAAATTTTTTGGAATTTTTTCAAAAGATATTGGAATTGATTTAGGCACGGCCAATACTTTGGTTTATGTTAAAGGACAGGGAATTGTTATTAATGAGCCATCAGTTGTAGCGATTAATAATAAGACTGGTCAGATTTTATCTATTGGCCAAGAAGCTAAAAAAATGGTTGGTCGGACGCCAGCTCATATTATTGCGTCTAGGCCTTTAGTGGCTGGAGTGGTTTCTGATTTTGAAGTAACTGAACAAATGCTTAAGTTTTTTATTGATAAGGTTCATCGGGAAAGTTTTTCTATTTTACCTCGTCCTAGAGTAGTGGTCGGTATTCCTTCTGGAGTAACAGAAGTAGAAAAAAGAGCAGTTGAAGATGCAACTAGAAGCGCTGGAGCTAGAGAAGTTTATTTAATTGAGGAACCAATGGCAGCAGCTATTGGAATAAGATTGCCAGTTCAAGAAGCAGCTGGAAATATGATTGTTGATATTGGTGGAGGAACTACTGAAGTAGCTGTTATTTCTTTAGGTGGTATTGTGGTTAGTCGTAGTTTAAGAATAGCTGGTGATCAGCTTAATGAGGATATTATTCATTATGCCCGTGAAGATTTTAATCTTCTTTTGGGTGAAAAAACAGCTGAAGATATTAAGATAGCCATTGGTTCAGCTTATCCCTTAGAAGAAACAATAGAAACAAATATGCGCGGTCGGGATATTGTTACTGGATTACCTAAAGAAGTAACTGTTAATAATGATCAGATTCGCAAGGCCCTAAGCCGTTCAATTAAAACTTTAATTAATGCTATCAAAGGAACAATTGAAGAAACTCCTCCTGAGTTAGTGGCTGATATTATGCGACGAGGTATTTTTTTAGTTGGTGGTGGTAATTTATTACGTGGATTGGATAAATTAATTAGTGAACAAACTGAAATGCCGGTTAAATTAGTTGATGATCCTTTAACTGCTGTGGTTCGTGGAGCAGGAATGGTTTTAGAGGATATTGATGCGGTTAAAGATGTTTTAGTAACAACGCAATATGAAGAACCACCACGATAAAAATATTTTAAAATTTCCAAACAATTTTTTTTGGGGAGCAGGTACTTCAGCTCATCAAGTTGAGGGAGGTAATGTTAATGATTGGTCAGAATGGGAAAAAGGAAGCGCTGACTATTTAGTTAAAAAAGCAGGAAAGTATTGGCTATCTTGCCAAAAGGAAAAGTTTCCAGAAATGTTTTGGACCGGAAACTATATTTCTGGCCGGGCTTGTGATCATTATCATCGTTTTAAAGAAGATTTTGATATTGCTAAATCCCTGAATCATAATGCCCATCGTTTTTCTATTGAATGGTCACGCATAGAACCAAAAGAAGGTAGAATTGATCAAAAAGAAATTGAGCATTACAGGCAGGTTTTATTAGCTTTAAAGGAAAGAAATATTGAACCATTTGTCACTTTATATCATTGGCCTTTGCCAATTTGGTTGGCTCAGAAGGGTGGCTGGCTTAATCCTAAGACACCATATTATTTTGATCGTTATGTTAA
>Ga0180007_10006867_pt1 | contig 10970 bp, 14 predicted proteins | sample MM_PC_MetaG_FD_121122 | JGI IMG/M metagenome (GOLD analysis project Ga0180007, IMG submission 121122) | Groundwater microbial communities from the Aspo Hard Rock Laboratory (HRL) deep subsurface site, Sweden - MM_PC_MetaG | ecosystem: Environmental > Aquatic > Deep subsurface > Groundwater...
ATTATTTATTAATTTTTAATGAGTATTTTAAAATTCTTTTTAAAAATCTGAAACATCTGATTAAAAAGTTATTTTGTTTCCAAAAATAATTAGTAATTAATAAGTGAGCTTTAAAATTTTTAATAATTTTGATTTTTTCAACTTTAATTTTAATATTTTCAACATTAGATTCGCTGTTAATTTTATTTATTCCGTTACAATGAGTTCCGCTATTATCAAAACCTATATTTTTAATCAGCGATTGTCCTGGGTAAAGGGTTAATTTATTTTTTAAAAACGCCGAGGCATACCACCTGATTGCCCAAGAATTATTGCGTTTTTTAATTTGATCGCGCAGCATTTGTGTAAAAGGATACGAATTATTAAAATCAAATTCTTGTGTTAATCTTTTTGTTTCCAATTCATCTAATAATTTTTGGCCGTTTGTTTCAAATAAATTCCAGCCTCTTTTCCATGTGGCCCAGCCCCAACAGTCAGCTCCGCGTAAAAAAAATGTTTCAGGCAATTTTTCTTTAATAGGATAAATAAAACCATGAATGCTTATCACTTCATTATCATTTTTATAAAGATTAAGGGTTTCATTCATATAGTTTAAAAAATAGCGAGAGGTAATTAAATCATCTTCTATGACAATAACGCGACCGTAATTATTAATAACTTCGGTTACGCCTATAATTATGGATTTGGCTAATCCATAATTTTCCAATCGTTCTACTATTTTGATATTTTTAAAACCAGAGATGGTTTTTAGATATTTTCTAACTTTATTAACTTGTTGTTGGTTTAAATCATTATTTTTTGGGCCATCAGAAAAAATAATTAAGTCGCTATCAGTGGCTAATTTGTTGTTTTTAAGAGCTTCAATTGTTTGCTTAGTATGCCATGATCGATTGTAGACAAATAAAGCGATTGGGGCAAGATTCATAAATTTAATTTTTTTATTTATTATTTTTTAAATTAATCGCAGACAATGCTTTTGTCCAATTTATTTTTTCCTTGGAAAAAATCACTCTTGGTTTGCGACCATAATAAGCAGCCCAAGCGTTATAAGTGCTGTTCGAACCAATAATCAAATCGCATTCAGATAGAGTGTATAAATCAGAAATTTCATTGCCTAAACCTTTAACAAAATTTAGATTGATAAATTTATTTTTTTCAATTGCTTCGTCAGAACACAAAACAAATATTATTTCCTCTTTTTTATACAACAAATTGTTTTGTAGCTCATTCAGAATATTATTAATTTGAGAAAAATTAAAAAAATATTCTCCAAGACGCCATGTCTTATAATCACCCTGTTGGATATGGACGCCGATAATTAGTTTGTATTTATTTTTTAATTCATTGATAAATTGCGTGATCAATGCCAGATATTCTTGACGTGGTTTGAAATACTCTTTAATTTCCGCATGATATTTTTCAATGCCGACATAACTGCGAAAAAGCCAGCCATTGAAATAATAATTTTTATTGCTACTCTTGTCTATCCGTGCCAGAATTTCTTTTTGTTTCACGTTGTTGTTAGTATCAGGAGACAGGAGAAATTCTTGACTGCCATCAATGATTTGCTCTAAAAAAGCATTCTTTAAAAAAGATAGAAATTTTATTCTGGTGGCAATTTTTATTAATAATTTTAGAATTTCTGTTTTTAAATTAAATTTAGGCGCGGGAATATTAAAATATTTCTTAAATTTTTTAAAATCGTAGTTTGCGCATTTATATTCTTTCTCCAAACAATAAGCATAAATACTGGCATATAAATGCAATTTATTGGCCATGCGACCAGGCGAATTTATAATAATAATTTTATTCATAATTATATTTATTTTTTTGCTTTTATAAAAGCAATGGCATACCATGAATCAGTTAGCATATCGGTTTTAGCTGCTTCATTCTCATTAACTGTAAGCCATAATCCATATTTTTTTTGATATTTTTTATACATAATACTTACTTCTGAAAAATCGCTTAATAATTTTGTTAGACGTTCTTTGTTATATAATTTATTTATAGGTAAAACATCGCGTAGGCCATAAGGTACTGTTATTAACAAAAATCCATTGGGCTTTAAAATTCGTTTCATCTCTGACATTGCTTTGACATCGCCATTTTGATCGTCATCGCTGTTATATCGTCCCGCCACTCCTATGTGTTCTAGAGTTGATATACAGGTGATTACATCAAAATTATTTTCAGGATAAATTGTTTGGCGGATATCGCCGATTGAAAATCTTATATTTTTATTGGTTATTTCTTTTGGATTTAAATCAATGGAGTTAATTTCCACTTCTTTAGGTAAAAAATCATATAGCATATTACTTGCCGTTGAACCAACGTCTAAAATTTTACCGCTGGTGATTTTAATATTTTTTAGCATCCATGGATATTCCTGATAACGATCAGAATTTGGTGGTTGATGTTCTAATAAATTGGCCAATAATATGCAATCTTTTAATTTTTCACATTCACTTCTTTCTAAATAAAAAATTGGGATATTAATAAATTTTGCTATTTTTTTACAAATCTTTATTCCAAAAGACGTGCTTTTTCGGATTATTTTTAGAAAACTGATAAAACCATAGTATAATTTTTTTTTTATAATTTTTTGGGCATTATTAAATGAAGATGTTTTTTTATTAATACCATTTTTAGTTATAATATATTTAACATCTTTTAAAGTAGCTAAAAATCTGTTTTCTCTGGAAAAAGATATATTTTTTTTATCCTCTGCTTGAGATTTATTGGTTTTATGGCTATAATCATGATTTTGATGAATTACTTTATATAATGGACTGGCGTCAATGGTTAGCATTTTTTTTAATCCTTCTTCAATTACCCAATTATCCCAACTAATTCGGCCCACGGCAAAAGGAGGTAAATTTTGAAAAGATTTTTTTTTAAAAATAAAATAATCGCTACCCATTGGCGCATGAACTATTTTTTTCTCTTTTATTTGTTGATTTAAATTGTGTTCCCATTTGTTGTTTGAGAAATTAATTAATTCTTTAATATTTAAATCTAGCCTTTGTCCAATAATCAAAAATTCTTCGTGTGGTAAAAAATTTAAAATTTTTAGAAAATCTTTTGTTAATATTACGTCAGCATTGATATACATTAATATCGAATTTTTTGCTTTTATTCTAATTAAGTCAAAAACTGAGTTTAAAAGTGGAGTCTTGGCTTCGGTGCATTGAACATTTTTAATGTGAAAAATATTATTTTTTTGGCAGAATTCATCAACACCATAATCATTACCTGCTAAAATGACTTCGATATCTTTAGATAAATTAAGCCAGCTTAAAATAGCATTGGTTTGGATGTTAATAATATGAGAATCTTTAAATGGTTTTGGGATTGAAAAAATAGTTAACATAATTTTATCTTTTTTGAAGAATTAAAACATATCCATTCGTCTGTGCGTGCGGAAATTTTAGAAATGTCCAAAAAAATTTGGACAACATATTTAAAAAAAGTGAATTATTAAAAATTAATTCTTCTTTTCGCCACCATACTTTTATTGTTTTAATATTAATTAAACTTGTTTTTTGTTGCTGATCGTAAGTAAAATAATTAATTATAGCTGCGGGTGGATAGGGTCGGATATGGTCTATATTATTATAAAAATTTTTATGCCATAAAGGACTTCTGATAATAACGTAGCCACCTTTTCGAACCAAACGAAAAATTTCCTCCAAAAAATCAACGACTTCTGGATATTTGAAGTGTTCTATGATATGAGAGCAATGAATAATATCAAAATTTTCATTTTCAAGCTGATTATGCAAAATATCTATGTTTAATGTTTTTAGTTTTAATTCAGTTGTTGTTTCGGCTAACTTTTTGTTTATCTCCAGGCAAACAATGTTAAACCAAGGAAATTTATTTTTAATTAGCAACGGAAAACGGCCATGGCCAGATGCTACTTCAAAATAATTGTAATTTTTATTTTTATCTAGAGAATTAAAAAAATTCAGCACAGGTTTGTCCTCGTTGTTTAAACTTTCCTTGGTATGTTTTTTGTTAATAAATTTAGCTAAGGATTTTAAAAATTTAATTTTTTTTAAAAACATATTAAAAATAGTTAATTTATTATCCAAATAGTTGTTTCCCATTCTCTTAATCCCTCAAACCCTTGACCTTGGAAAATAATTTTTTCAAAAGTAGCTAATGATGTTTTACCTTGATTATACTCTTCGCGTTCGGAATTGTCTAAAATAATAGCTCCATGTTTTTTAATTTTAAGCAAAGAATGTAGGAGGCAACCATTGCGCGCGCGACCATCAATAAAAATTAAGTCAAAATAATTATCTGGAAAATCTTTAATTTTTTTGCAATATTTTTCAAAACTTAAATTATTATAAATTTGATTTGAGGAGCTATAAATTTCGTCATGGTTATCTTGATTTTTTTCAGGTTTTATTAAAAATAAAGTGCAATTTTTTATAGCAAATTTTTTGCACATTTTCTTAATTTTAATAAACCAATCATTATCATGTTCAGCGCTATAAATATTTTTTACATGTTGGGAAAAATAAATAGTTGATTCGCCACTGCCATATTCAAAAATTTTCATGTCTTTTTTTAAAAAATTATCCAACCAATTTTTTGTATTCACTACTACCCATGGGGTATAATATTTCTTAATTTTAAATCTTCGGCCAATAGCGTATTTGATTAACGCAGTACTTCTGGAAATAGATAGTATTGTATCCCAATAATACAAAATTTTATTTTTGATGTTTTTTATTATTTTAATCATCTGAGAAATCATAATCTAATAAATAATTATCCTGTTCGTTTAATGGTGGTAATTTACCTGTTTTATAAAAATTGCCATAGTTAACGGAAAACAAACCAGCGTTTTGAATCCAGTCGGTAATTTCGTCTCTAATGCTTAAAAAAATGGTAAATTGGTATTTTCCTATATTAAAAGGCAAGTTGTTTATTTTAATTTTTATTAAATGTTGATCGTTAACTTTTAATTTTTTTTTAATAATCAGATTACTCAAAAAAGCTAGACGATTTTGAGTAATCTGATCGTCTATGGTCAAGGAAACATCAAATTCGCTGACGCCTTCATTAAAAATTTTGTATTTCAGCCAAATTTCTATATTTTGACCACAGACAAGAAATGTTATAATTTCACCTGAATTATTATGTAAAGAATAATCAATAATTTTTATTTTTCCAGTTCCTTTGCGATTAGTTAATTCGTCAATAGACGAGGAGTTATAAAAAGTATCTAAATTATTTATATAATAATTAACTACCTCTGAAGTTTTGTTAATTAAAGAAATTTGTCCTTTGTTTAATAAGATGCAACGTTTACAGAGTTGCGTCACAGCTCCCATATTATGGCTTACAAATAATATTGTACGTTTTTCTTTTTTCGTTATTTCATCCATTTTTCCTAAACACTTTTTTTGAAAATCAGCGTCACCAACAGCCAATACTTCATCAATAATTAAAATATCAGGTTCTAGATGAGCTGCCACGGAAAAAGCTAAACGTACGCTCATTCCAGAAGAATAATATTTAATAGGTGTATCTAAAAATTTTTCAACTCCGGAAAATTTTACTATATCATTAAACTTATCATTAATTTCTTTTTTTGTCATCCCTAAAATCGCCCCATTTAAAAATATATTTTCTCTGCCAGAAAGTTCTGGGTGAAATCCTGTTCCCACTTCTAATAAAGAAGCGACTTTGCCTCGCATAATTGCTTCGCCAGTAGTTGGGGGAGTGATGCCAGTTAAAATTTTTAGTAAAGTTGATTTTCCAGCTCCATTAGCTCCGATAATACCAATAGCCTCGCCCTTTTCTATTGTAAAATTAATATCTTTTAATGCCCAAAATTCTTCTTTGGTTTCTTGACCAGTGATTTGTTTTGCTTTGTGTTTGGCAAATTGAAATGGATTTTTAAAAACATTAGTTAAAACATCGCGCAAGGCAACATACCCGCCTTGTTGATGTGTAATATTATATTTTTTACCTAAATTTTTTACTTCAATAATTGAGTTAGACATACTAATATACGAATGTTACGAATTATACGAATCAATACGAATAATGCGAACGGGTTTAAGATATTTAGATTTAAAATTAACTAGCAATCCCAATTTAATATTTGTTTGTTGTAAATAATTTTGAATCTGTCGATAATGTTCTCTGGTAATAGCCATAGTTGATTTGAGTTCTATAATTATTTTATTGTCAATAATAAAATCTACAATATTTCCACTATCAGAAATAGCTAAGTCTCTTTTATAAGAAATTTTAATTTCTTTTAACTTTTTCTCAATTAAATCACCATATTGTTTTTCTCTCGCATATTGTCCTAATTCGTTATGAACAGCAAAAAGTATACCCGTAATTGCATAAGACAATTCTGGATATATGATTTTATTTTTTGTGTTTATATTCGTATCCATTCGTATATTAGTATAATTCGTATATTAGCATGTTTATCTATGATTTTATTTTTTGTGTTTATATTCGTATCCATTCGTATATTAGTATAATTCGTATATTAGCATGTTTATCTATATTATATCAGCAAAATATCTTTCGGTTTTTTTAAAATATATTACTCCGATTACAAAAAGAATCAAGGTTGTGATAAATGAAATGCCAAGGAGTTGCCAGTTGATTGGAGCATTGCCAAGAATGGCTGCATGCGCTGCTTTAATAACTCCTGTCATAGGATTTAATGCTAAAATCCATGAATATTTTCCAGCAATACTCGCAGGGTAAATTACAGGGGTAATAAACATTAATATTTGAATAAAAAATGGGAGTATATAGCGGACATCGCGGTATTTAACATTAACAGCTGCTAGAAAAAGTCCGCCACCAACTGATGCTAAAAAAGATATAAATAACAGAATAGGCAAAATCAGCAAACCCAATAAATTCGGCGTATAGCCATAATAAATCATCATGCCGATTAAAATTATGGAAGCTATAAAGAAATCTACTAATTTTGTTAGTACAGCTGATATTGGTAAAATTAATCTTGGAAAATATACTTTAGTGATTATTGATTGGTTTGCAATTAAACAATTGCTAGTTTCTGTTAAAGCTCCAGAAAAGAATTGCCAAATTAATAGTCAGACATAAACAAAAATAGGATATGGGATTCCATCAGATGGCATTTTCGCAAAATTGCCAAAAAATATTGAAAAAACAATCATTGTAACAAAAGGTTGAAATAATGCCCAAGCAACACCAACGGCAGTTTGTTTGTATCTAACTTTTAAATCGCGCCAAGTAAAAAAATACATAAGCTCGCGGTATTGCCAAAGTTCGCTAATATCACTCCAGCTAAAAGTTTTTTTAGGTCTAATTATTGTTTCCATAAATTAAATTTGCATTATTTGTATGTTTGTCTGTGACTCCTATTTTTTCTATTTCCCATGGATATATTTGCTGAATATTGCCATGTTTACTTTCTTTTTTATTTATAGTAATACAATAGGAATTTTTGGTTTGGTATTGTTTTGAAAAAAAAGTTAAATTTTTCATTAATTTATCTTGATAAGTAATTTTAACCTCGGCTGGAACAATATTTTCGTTGTTAATAATAAAATCAACTTCCTGTTTGGCAATGGTTCTCCAAAAATATATATTATTAATATTAAATTCTCTTCTTAAATAAGTATAAATTGAATTTTTAAATGTATTGCCATCCATCTCATTGTTAAGTTTTTTATTTCTTAAAAGATTAAGAATGCCAGTATCTTCAAAATATATTTTTGGCATTTTTGATAATTCATTTCTAATGTTTTTGTGAAATGGACGAATTAATTTTATTATATAAGTGTTTTCTAAAATGAATAAATATTGTTCTATTGTCTGCCTTGCTATATTAAGAGTATTTGCTAATTCGTTTATATTAACTAATTCGCCAGATTGAGAAGCTAATAGTTTAATTAAATTATTAAATTTTTCTAAATCTTTCACTTTTGCAAGATCTCTGATGTCTTTATAAATATATTTTTCAATGATATTTTTTAAATATATTTCTTTTAGTTCTAAATTATCAGTTAAAACTACCTGAGGATAAAAACCATAGAGGGCATATTCTAAATAAATATTTTTTAATTCTGAATTAATTAATTTTGAATCAGATGCTAAGTCATATTTTAACCCTTTAAAATCAAGAAATTCTTTAAAGCTTAATCCGAAGATTTCCAAATCAATAATCCGACCTACTAAAGAATCTTTAAATTTAGATTTAATGGCAAAACTAGAGGAGCCGGAAACAATTAGTTTAAAATTATTTTTATAATGATCATAAAATAATTTTAATAAACTGGTCGGATTATTTAAATATTGGATTTCGTCAATAAATATAAATGTTTTATTTTCGGAATTATTATTTGTTTTTTTGCCTTTTATATATTTAATAATTTCTTCAACGCCGTTGTTGCATAAATTTAAGAAATCCTCTTTTTCTAAATCAAAATAAAAAAAATCGTTTTTTTTTATTTTTTTCAATATAATTCATTGTCATTTTCATTAATGTGGTTTTTCCAACTTGTCTAGCGCCATGCAGAACGATAATTTCTGGAATATCAATGAATTTTATGATTTCATTTATTTTTTCTCTATTTTTATAATTATTCATATGCCTATATGTTACAAAATATTAAATAATTTGTAAAGTGTGATTACTAAAATATTGAATAATTTTATGCATTAAATTAGTATTTTTTTTGCTAATATTAGTTATTAAATATACTAATATCCCAATATGTAAATATATGAATGAATTCGAATCACTTTAGTGGATTTTGTATTCATTCATATATTTGATTTATACCATTCGTATGTCATTTTAATGCCTTGTTCTAAATTTATTTTGTGTCTCCAATTAAGTTTATGTAATTTTGAAACATCAAGCAACTTTCTTGGAGTTCCATCTGGTTTAGTTGTGTCCCAATTTATTTTACCTTTATAATTAATGATCTTTTTTATTAGTTCAGATAATCCTTTAATAGTTTTGTCTTTTCCTGTACCTATATTGACTATTTCAGAATCATCGTAATTGTTCATAAGAAAAATACATGCATCGGCTAAATCATCAACATACAAAAATTCTCTTTTAGCTACTCCTGTACCCCAAATTTCAACTTTGTTTTGCTTATTTATTTTTGCTTCATGAAATTTTCTAATCAATGCGGGCAAAACATGAGAATTGCTTAAGTCAAAATTATCATTAGGTCCATAAAGGTTTGTTGGCATTACTGAAATGAAATTAGTTCCATATTGTTTATTATATGATTGGCACATTTTTATGCCGGCAATTTTTGCTATTGCATAGGGCTCATTGGTTGGTTCTAATGAACCAGTTAATAAATATTCTTCTTTCATCGGTTGTGGACATTCCCGTGGGTAAATACAGGAAGAGCCTAAAAATAAAAGTTTTTTTACTTTGTTTAAATAACTTTGATGTATTATGTTGTTTTGAATTTGTAAATTTTTATAAATAAATTCTGCAGGTTTGGCGCTATTGGCTAAAATCCCGCCAACTTTGGCTGCACATAAAAAAACAAATTCAGGTTTTTCTTTATTAAAAAAATCAGCAACAGCTTTTTGATCAAGTAAATCTAATTCAACATGAGTTTTAAAAATTAAATTATTATAACCATCACTTTGCAATTTTCTGATAATGGCTGAACCGACTAATCCCAAATGCCCAGCAATATAAATTTTAGAGTTTTTTTGTATGGATATATATTAAAAATTATGTTTAGTTAAGAACCTTTTTTGATAGTGTTGTTATTTTGTTTCTTTTTTAAGATCAGCTTCAACCATTAATTTTACCAATTTTTTGAAAGAAGTTTTTGGTTTCCATCCCAATTCTTTTTCAGCTTTGGAGCTGTCGCCAAGCAACAAATCAACTTCAGCTGGTCTGAAATATTTTGGATCTATTTCTATTATTATTTTTCCTGTTTTTTTATCAATTCCTTTTTCATTTACTCCAGAGCCCGACCATTTTATATCAATATCTAATATTTTTGCTGTCTCTTTAATAAATTCTCTTACGCTATGAGTTTTACCAGTAGCTAATATATAATCTCCTGGTTTTTTTGCCTGCATCATAAGCCACATTCCTTTTACATAATCTTTTGCATATCCCCAATCTCTTTTTGCTTCAAGATTCCCCAAATATAATTTATCTTGTTTTCCCAATTTTATTCTTACCAAACCCTCAGTGATTTTTTTAGTTACAAAAGTTGAGCCTCTTCTACTTGATTCATGATTGAACAAGATTCCATTGCAAGCAAATAATCCATAACTTTCTCTATAATTTATTGTTATCCAATATGCAAAAACTTTTGCGCAACCATAAGGTGAACGAGGATGAAAAGGAGTTGTTTCTTTTTGTGGAGTTTCTTCAATTTTCCCAAACATTTCTGACGATGATGCTTGATAATATTTTGTTTTTATTCCGGTGTCTTTTATCGCATCAAGAATGCGAAGAGTGCCAAGTCCGACTATATCAGCAGTATATTCTGGTATATCAAAACTTACTCCAACATGACTTTGCGCGCCTAAATTGTAGATTTCATCTGGTTTAACTTTTTCCAAGATTCTATTTAAACTACTAGAATCTGATAAATCACCATAATGCAGGAATAAATTAGCTTTTTTAAAATGCGGATCTTGGTATATATGATTAATTCGGCCAGTATTAAAAGTGCTGGCGCGTCTCATAATGCCATGCACTTCGTAGCCTTTTTTCAGCAGAAGTTCTGCTAAATATGATCCGTCTTGGCCGGTAATTCCGGTGATTAATGCTTTTTTCATATTGCTTAATTAAACAATTAAAAAACATGGAATTATTATTTTTTTATTGTTGTTATAAAAATGTTTTTTGGAAAAGATATAATAATTATTAACTTTAAAATTTTTATCGGCTATTTTTTCTATAAAAGAAAAATTTTCTTTTTTTATATCATTTA
>Ga0180007_10006868_pt1 | contig 10970 bp, 10 predicted proteins | sample MM_PC_MetaG_FD_121122 | JGI IMG/M metagenome (GOLD analysis project Ga0180007, IMG submission 121122) | Groundwater microbial communities from the Aspo Hard Rock Laboratory (HRL) deep subsurface site, Sweden - MM_PC_MetaG | ecosystem: Environmental > Aquatic > Deep subsurface > Groundwater...
CTCGTGAATTCACTTTTAGCGGAACATAGGCACATTGAGGACATTGTGTAATAGGCTTCTTTGCCTGCTCCTCCGCTTCTTTCCTGCTTTGCTCTATCATGTTTTTAAGTTGTTCGTATCCCATTATGGCACTCTCCCTGCCCACTTTGCTACAAAACGCCTATAATTCTCAGCCGATTCCCTTCGCCCTTCTTCAGTCCCACCACCAAGACAAGCCCCAAGTTTATGATAGACTGCCCCATAACCGTTATACATAATCTTCCAGCCCCGCTTTCTCATTTCAAGACAATTATCAGAATCATCCATTCCCCGAAAGCCAATATAAGTATCTTCGTCTAATCCGCCTTCCGGCAGTGCTGCCCTTCTGATTAGTACCGCCGACCAGCCGATAGCGTTAACTTCCCTGATGTGAGTAAAATGGTGGCTAGGCGCGTGCATTCCTATATTGGGTCTATTGCCATCGGGCAAAACCACTTCCCCAGCTTCTATGATGGTATTAGTCTCAGGGAATAAAAGTTTGAAGCCAACTAACCCGACTTTAGGTTCTTGCTCCATAATCCTGAGAGCTACCGGTAACCAGTCAGGTTCAACAAAACTGCTATTGGTTAAAAATATTACAGGGTCGGATTGAGTCATTTTTAACCCGATATTGATTGCCTGATTAGCTGTTTTGATAAACTCTTTTGTTCTGTGGTAGCGGATGTTTTTCTTTTCGAAACACATCCTATCAAAATAGGCTGCCGTCTCGTCATTAGAATCATCTATAACTGTCAGGATAAAAGGCAATTGAGTATTAGCATAAAGCGCCTCCATGCATCGAGTAGTATTCTCCAGCTTGTTATGCGTTAGGAGAATAATATCAATGGGTTCTGATTCTTTAATCATCTTGAGAATCCTCTACCATCATGAATGCTTCTTTCCCTCTCAGCCAAGAGCTCCCAGATTTCTTTCTTCTTCTCAGGCTCTTTAATCATCTTGTCTGCAGGGGGAGCTACTATTCCCTTTTCCTTTAACCTTCTGTGCAACTTTCGCATAGCTCCAGTTCGTTTCCCTTTCCTGATTTGTGTTTCGCTATGTATTCCTGCCTTTTTGGACTTTCCCATATATCCTCTATTGTTTTTGTATTTAGATTGCCAAAACTAACCTTGCCGAACGGGTCGAAGCAACATAAACTAGCATCCCCATTATATCGCACCGTCATGTGCCTTAATGCCCTTATACACGATGTCCAGCGATTTCTCTTATAGGGATATTGTTGCCCTGCCCATGATTGATACTGTATTGCCGTTCCCCCGGCCTGAATAAAACTCTGGACTTCTTCCGGATTGATTTCCGTATAGGCTACCATCGTTGGACGATACGATAGCCCAATCTGCTCGGCATATTTACACATTCTAATAATATGTGCCCAATCATCCAACCCCGTTACACGCTTCCGTGTTTCAGGATTCAATCCATTTAGCGAAATGTTCAAACTAAGTTTAGGAATTGCCCTTAACTGCTGCATTATCTCAAATGTTAGCAGGTTGCCATTAGTATATATCTGGATGCTGACCCACGGCATACACTCAGAGGCATATTCGATTCGCTCTACTATCTGCTTGTCACAGAGTGGTTCACCGGTGAGCATCGGGATCAATGTCACTAACGATGGTAATCGACTAGCTTCGTCAATGATTTTCTTGTATAGCTCATCCGTCATCGTGCCGAATTCGGTAAACCTGCCATGCTGACAGAAGGAGCATCTGGCTTGGCAGATATTCGTGGTTTCCAATTGGATTACAGCTATCTCTTTTATACTCATAGCTATCACTCCCCCCACGGATATTGCCACTCGATGTCTTTGCGATTCGCCAGGCTAAACCAGTTCAAAAAATGACGATATGTAATTAAGTCCTTCTGCTGATGCCCGCAAAGAACACCCGGGTCAAGATATATCTTAAATCCCGCAGCCTGCGCCTTTCGGCAGAAGTAAAAATCCTCACCAATAAAGGTGTCAGGATTACATTTAAAATATGGCTTCTCGATAGCCTCAAAGACCCGCCGGTGAACTAATAAACATCCGCCACCGATACCATCGCATTCTATTAAATCTTCACGCCTCGCTGGTAATATTGCTGTAGGTAATCCATCCTTTATTTGGTCATGGAAGCGGGACAGATAAGTAGCCACCTCATTAACCAAGGACATATAGAAGTGGTCTGCTTGCTCACTCCCCTCAGGGTATTTCTTAGCTTCCTCCCACATGTAGCTATAAGCATGGGGGACTGGTTTGCCTGGCGACTTGAAATATAACCCTGAGACTATTGGCAAGTCCCATGAAAGCAATCGCTCCAAAGTCTCAGGCGGAAATCTCTGGTCTGAATCCATAAAGAAAAGCCAATCTCTTTCTAGCTTTTCGGCAATCTGATTGCGGGCAACATCTACTGCGACACTCCTGATTTTGGTTACTAATGTTCCCAGCGGTTTATGCAGCCCCATCAAACTATAAAAGAGCTCATCACCCATATCGCCGAGAATAGGAATACCGATTTGCACACCATCGCTATGTCCTCCCTTAACCAAGTCACCACTCGCTCTCGCAATCAATCCAGCATCCGCAGCCATTTTATTGAAATACTCAGCGTGGTTATAGTGCATGGGGAATATGTCTTGCTGAAACCAATTAGAGCGGTGATAAAGAAAGCCACCATCATTTAGGACTGATGCAATTTCCTTTAGCAACCCGGGAAGAGCATCCTTGTGGATATGCTCAAAAAAATCATTGGCGACTACAATGTCGAAGTCTCGCAATCCTAAGAGATTTTTCACAATAGGAATAGGAAGACATCTATCATTAAATCGCTGTTTTGAAAACTGGCATAATCTATCCGATATATCACAGTAGGTAACTGTATTATCAGCATAAGCTAAGGCAATACTGACACTTCCTATTCCGCCACCCAAGTCGAGTATTTTTCTGTTGTGATAATGAAGCAGGGGCTCGACGAAGGATTGGTGGAGTGCATTGGCATAATTCCAACTTATCAACTCATAGAGATAAAAGTCCTCCTCCTTGTAAAAGGCTTCTACTTCTTCTTTGGTTTGTGGCTTTCTGGCTTCCCACTTTTCAGCTGCCATAAGCACGCTATATTGCTCAACCCTTTTCTTAGCATCCTCATAAGGGATACCTAAAAATTGGGCAAGCTCCCGAATTGCTCCTTCCATTTTTACTCCTTCTTTTTATTTGCTACTTCTCAGTATACCATATCTGGTAGATTACATATACTAATGATAAGCACAAGCACAAAAGGGGCGTTTGCCATCACGATAATATGTCAATGACTCCATTTTTACGTGATGTAGTAAATAGTTTTCATCAGTGCCTAATGCACCAGGCTGTTCAAACCCCATCTTGCCAAATATATATGCCCACATATTTGTGGCATTATACAAGTTCGTAACCTTTTCATAGCCAGACTGCGCAATTTCCTCCCTTTCCTTGTCATGTGACAAATAATATAAAACCTTTTCTAATAGGTCTTTCTTACTGTGGAAGCTCATCAGGTCAGTTCCAATATCAAAAAAATGCTGAGTCTCTAAACCCTCATCCTCCAGCACAAAGGATTTACATGCCATAGCCTCAAATACTCTCGCCTTTAACTGCGAAACACCATCAGCTCGGCGGCAAAAATTTAGCGATATCTTGCTGCGATTAAGGATGTTTATATAATCTTCAGTGGAAATACGATCTGACCTTTGCCCACCGCAAGTAACTACATCGATTCCATTTTTCTTTAAGAAGTCGATGTATTCATATCTTAGTGGCCAACGCCTGCCTTCTGAATCCACTGAATCCACTGACCCCACAAAAGAAATGTCAATATCTCTTTTCAAACCTTTATTGTAAAACTCTCTCGGATTGACAGACGCATATCCCTGAATAATTTTAGGATTCCCCCAGTATTTAGAAGGAATCGACAGCATATCTATTATCCCAACATAGTTTGCTAAAGGTAAGCACCAATCAATGCGGAAGGGAAAGAAATCAAAGGTTTGGGTATATACTTTTATTCCCAATACATTTGCTATTTGATAAATAGCCCCACCCAAAGGATCTAGGGAGCCAAACATAGGCGTAAATATAACCAAATCAGGCCTATATTCGACGCATTTCTCCAGTAATAATTCTGACATCCTATGCTGTCCAACTTTGTGACATACGACATCATAATAAAACTGGGCGGTTTGCTTCACGAGACCCGTGGATTGAATAGCACCAACTAACATGCTTTCGCTATTAGTGGCGCCACATCTAGGGTCACCATCACAATATTTCTCCATTACGAACAAGATTTTGTTCATTTTTTCTTCCTTCCCTTATATGGGGGAAAGGGACGGAAGGGGAAGGAGAAAACCCTCCAATCCCTCCCCCCCATTCCCACCTCTCCATAACCTAGTTTATGGAGTAGGCAGTGTGGCTTGCGGATAGCGAGAGTTGAATCGCAGGTTGCCTATGACAACCAAATTGCTTGTCCCAGTGACACTAGGACGAACCTCAACCCTCAAGTAGCGGTAGCCGTCGGACATCTGCTCGGCTCGGCATTCAACACTATCGCCATAACCCTTAGCAGTGCCGGTGGCAGTAGCTATAGTGGCACTGGTTGCCAGATAGTTTGTCGAAAAGGTGAGGCTATCGGTGCTTTCGGCAATATAGGCAACAAAGGAGCCTACATTGTTTGTTCCTAAACCAATACCACCAGCGATAAGCCCGCAGAAGTTGTTATACTTCTGCATGTCGACAGGATGACCAGTGCAGGTTGCCGTCCCATGCGTAGCTACCACCTGAATCAGACCTATGTCGTATTTAACGTTTTCCTTGAATCTATGCATTTTAAACCTCCATTCCTTCGAGAAGGGGTTTCTACCCACTCTCTTTCATATTTTTTCTTATGCCTTTTTATTGGAGGGGGGAATCGGCATAAGTCAATTCCCCCTCGCATTACTCAAGATTATTGGGTAGCAGAGCTCAACTGGACGAATGGGCTAAGAGTTGCACCTCCATTATACGGAGTGAAGGCACTATCTACCCAGGGTTGCCCATCAACCCGCTCCACAAAACGCCACGCCGTCTCATCGGTGGTGAATCGCACATGAGTCGAACTATCAACTCGCAAGTCCTTCCTATCGCCAATGAGATAGTACGACAGGTCGTAAAGCCCAATATCCCCAGTTGTTCCTAGTGTCGGCACCTTCTCCGTTACCATAAAAGGCATACCTAAAATTGTGGCAGGTATCCTTTGAGAAGCTCCAGCACTCTGAGGCATCCAACTGACGACTGTCGTTTGTAGTTGAATGAGTTGCGCCATTACTGCTGGACTTAATATCCAGATAGTATTCGGACCATAGAGCGAATCAGGATACATTCTTGCCATGATATTCGCTAAGTCAACGAGTGCCACTGTAGTTGCTGTGGCTCTTGTTGGCAATAGCACAGCACCGGAATTGAATATACCCAGAGGTTGCCCTACGCCACTACCTCGCAGGAACGCCAGGTCTTCATACCAGCCAATCGCAGCACCGAACTGCTGAGTCAATAGCGCTTCCAAAGCAATGGCACTGTCTTCCAGCAATTCGTCCGAGGCATAGGTATAGCCAGTCAGCTTTTTAGGAATCAACTTTACCTGCCCGAACTTTGGATCTGATGCTGTCTTAGAACCTGCTTCTTCAGTCCAGTAAGCAACTATGCCACCGAACAGATGACTAGCATGGGATGTATCCACAATTTTTGGTATATTCAGGGTATCCCTCGACATTGGAATCACAGTAGCATAAGGACGCACCACTGACCTTTCCAATGATAATGCCAGCAAGGTTGCTTTGAATTCAGGTGGCACAAAAAACCCTCCAGCCGAATCTGTCCCTTCACTAAGAGCCTTCAGCCGAGCATCTGCAGGTTGGTATTTAGCCGCTCTGAGAAACTCACCGAAAGTCTTGAATTTATCACCTGCTGGAGTCTCATCCTCGCCCCCAGGACTAAAGTTTCGGTCGAGCTTATCTAACCCCATTTCTTTGATAGCTGCTTTCGTTATTTCAGCGATGGCAGATCTATCTTCTTCGTTCATGTTAAAACCTCCATTAAATTATTTTGCCCTTCATTCGGGCGATAATCTGAGCTACAACAAGCGCTACCTCTTTTTTATCGAGAGGCGCCTCTTTTGGCTCAGCCTTTGGTTCTTCTTCGTGTTGTGCTGAATCAAGAATATCTTGAGCTAAATCCTTTATTTGCTCCAGCTTGTCTTGATTCTTTTGATTTAGCACGGCGCCGATTTTCTCGGCTATATTCAACGGGATGTCGTTCCCGTGAAGACGCATAATTGAGTCCACTACTAACCACGCTATATTTTTTGTGTCATCGGCAATACCTACCGCATCAATGGCAGTCCTGATATAATCTAACTCATCCTTTAATTCTGCCTGGCTGATTTCTCGCTCCCGGGGTGGTGCTTCCTTCACTTCAACCTCCTGTTCAATGCTTTTATGGTCTCTTACCCACGCCTCAGCACTAGCCATAGTCCAGCCGTATTTATCATCCTTGCTGAACAGGTAAGTGATATTCACCTTGCACTCTCCACAATAGAGTGCCTTAATACCCTTGTCTTTAGATATGTCGATTGTTCTTATTCTGTGCCCCTCATGCTTATCTCCACCTTCACCAGGAACTGGAACTCTAAAGTAGTCTTCAGTTTCTTCAGGTTTAGTAATGAGTTCCAATTCCTTATCCGATATAATTCCTTTGGTTTTTGCATCCAAAAGAGCATTCGGATTGGAGGGAACAGGTACAATGGATATTTCCAGTAGCTCATTCTTGGTGAGTCTGCGTCTGGGCGTCTTGATACCATCCCCATCCTCCACCTCAATTATGGAATCAGGATAAGGCTTAAATCCGACTGATTCCGTTTTGAGGAAACCTCCCTCTACAAGCCGCCTCACTATATCGGCAAATTCATAAGTTCCGGAAGGCGGAAACTCAACATGATTCTTTAGCTTCCCCTCCGACACCCATACTTTAGGAGCCTTGCCAATTGGCAATGCTTGATAATTATGTGCATAGGTGATTACTGGGTTCTTTTTGAAATTCTTTAAGTCCCATCCCTTTGCCTCAATGACTTCACCATCTCGGTCTATATCCTCGGTCGAAGCCGTGAATTCGAAAGTAAGGTCATTGAGCTTCTTTACTTCAGTTTCAAAAACTTTATGTAATACTTCCATTTGTCACCTCGCTAATTTATTCTATTTGCCTATTGACATTTACCTTATTCTACTATTGATAGCCAAACACAACGACAATTTGGATGTGCGGGTATCCTTCCCCTACTTTCAGCAATTGTGTAAATAGTCTCATGCTGTGAAGAGCAAATATCACAATCCTCGCTTCTTTCGTCCAATGCGGTATACCATTCTACCTTCTCTACTCCAAGCTCTTTATATCCTGTTAAATTACCCTCAGCACTAGCAGCTATCACTTCTGTCCGAGCAACCATTGTCGCCCTTACCCGATTAGCCTTTGTATAATATCCCTCCACTCTATTACGAATTTGCGGGATAGATTCACCAGCAGCAAATCCCTCTGCCAGCACTACCCTAAGCTCCTCGATTGTCGTGCCATTAAGTAGCTTAGCTAAAGTCAATGAGCGCGTGGCTATCCATTTCAAGGCTATCTCATTCAAGACATCTTCCTGCTTACTTTGATAGCTCTCAGTATGGACTGGCTCTGGTTCGTGTCCTCTTAACGCATCCTTTAATGCCAATTCAAATACCAACATTATCAGTGGCTTAAAAGCCTTATCAAAATCAGTAACCGCTTCCTTCTCATCAAACAAAACCGCACCAGGAGTAGTTTGGCTGGTCAGATTAGCGATAACCTCTTTCTTCTGCTCTTCCCATAATGCTTTGGCAATCCTTCTAAATCCTCTTTCCTGTGATTCCGTCTTAGCAATATAACCCCGCCAGTACGCCTCTTTCTGCACGTCATTCCACCTCGACTGTTTAACCTTTGGAGAGGTAATCACCTTTGTTGTCTCAGCAATAACACTAAAAGGCAATAGGAATGTCTGCCCTTTCTCAGGTTCAGCATCAATGCCGATAACCAATCTCGCCTCTTCCCTTGTTATAATGCCAGCCTTAAAGTCCTCACGATTATTAGTTCGCTCCACTGCAACATCTGATGGCACTGGATTTGTATATGCTAATTTTAGAGTATCATCATATAAAGGGCATAACCCCTCATTCAGAGATTCCCGAACCTGCATCAATTTGGGGTTAATGGTATATTTACTAAAAACATACTCGTCCGCTTCAATCGCTGCCCTGCTTCCTACTTCACTACCGAAAAGCCTTTCAGAGATATGATAAGCTGCTAGAATAACCTTCTTACTGGCATTACGCAGCTCTTTATACTCCATGTCTTTAGGAGATAGAGCGATAACGTTAGCTTTCGCACCACCCCATAGGAAAGCAGGTCTCCTAGCATTACGCCACCCCTGGTGGGTCTCTAGGAACTCATCCCTCAGTTGCCTTCTTTCTTCTGCCGGGGGTGTCTCAGGGAACTCCATAATTAGACCGGGTGTAGCATCATTGTAGAAAAGGCGCTGCTGATAGCGAGATGCATAATACTCCGCATCAATTTCAGTGCTAACTGCTTTCGCCGCCCCTATCCCACGATAAGGATTAGCTGGGTTTGAATCCATAATATGGACGACTTCTGGAATCTCCAACCGCAAAGACTGTGAACCCTTCTTATATTCATAGTGAGAGATATAATTAGTTGGAGATGCAATCACATTCATGTATCCTGGCGGAGCTAACCACAATTGCGCAGGTACTTTCAAGCGGTTAAAATCGATAACAATAAATGCTTCTCCTACCAATCCTAAATAGCTATAAAGCAGAAGCATAAATTGATAGCGTGTTTGGAATGGATTAGGATGGTCAAGTAAATCTAAAATAATATGGTCGTCCAGGTCTTTTGTTTCTCCTCGCTTTAATTGCTGGTATGCTCTCCACTCCGCAGCCGCAGCAGTATTAGCAACAAGGGATACTGCCCCAAACAACCACCCTACTTCACCATAGATTTCAAGGTAGCGCTGATAGTTCCATCCTGGGGGGATAGCCATATTTGACAGATAACTTCCGCCCATGCGATAACCAAGCACTCTCTTAACCAAGTCTTTTATTACCAATTAAAATACCTCAAACTTCAAAAGCATATTTGCCAGTATTAGATACTAATTGTGACAATGCCCCGCTAACCGCATCAACCTGGTCATCATGTGAGCCATTCGGGAACAACTCAAGCTCGTCAAGAAAGCTATTTATCCAAGTCCCCCTCACCAGCTTGATGTTGCCCGCCTCCGCCTGCGATGCGGCTGGATTCGCTCTGATTTCCTTGCTGCCTGTTGAAGGGATTCCTTTGAAAGTCCACCCCAGCAATATCCTACGGCGATAATCGTCTATCATTTTCACACCAGCCGACCCAGGCTCTTGCTCCATAAAGATTGCTGTATTGATTCCATCCAATTGGGCTGTTTGCTTCACCAACTGCTCATTGCCTAATGGAGTTGCTCTAAGCCGCTTTATATCCAAAATATAGAGTATATTATTCGAAGTCAATCCCATAAGACAACCAGCCGTCCAGTCTGGGTCTTTACCTGGCTTGGCTTCAGTAGATGCCATATCCCAATATCTCACTTGGCGACAATCGGCAGGGGCGGTCTCAACAATTTCAAACCATTCCCGTCGAAACTTATTGCCTTCTTGTCGAACCGACCAATCGCCATTAAGAATTTGCTCCCTAGTAACTGGGTCTAAATTCATCAGACTGCGGATATATGATTCCCTATCAAGCGATGGGTTATCATCCAATTTCGCTGATATGAAGATACGCCCTTTCTCTTGCCCCTCTATAATATATCTCTGCTTTACCCAATCATGCCCTATTCCTCCAGGATTCGAAGCTGTTCTCATCCGAAGAGGTATTGTCTCATTTATTAATCGTCTTAGCCAGCCAAAAAGGTATCTGAACTGGAACTCCTTAAACTGGGTGAGTTCGTCAAAGCCGATAAAATGGAACTGCGTACCTTGATAACGATACATATCATTGTCGTTATCAAGGTAACCGAATGTCAGTGAAGCCCCACTCGGGAAGTGCCAAGTCTTGGAGCGGTCATCCCACTTAGCATCAGTGGGCATAAGCCACTCTTTAGCCCTCGTCATTAGAGCATTAGGTAAGGTTAAATCAGCGAATGTTTTGCGGAACAGGAGTGCTTGGTAACCTGGTGTATCAACATACTGTAGGGCTGCCATTAAGAGGGCTTCGCTTTTCCCTCCACCTCCAGCACCACCATAGAAAGCCTCCTCATAGTTATCAAGTAACAAAAATGCTAGCTGTTTTGGCCAGGGGTTATGAGGGATATATTTAGACCATTTCAGGGAGCGGTTAATTCTGGGAAACGCCAGCTTTGGCAAGTATAACGAGGGACTCTCTAAAGACTTCTGGGGGTATGTCTTTATGTCCATCACCTATCGCTTCCCCCTTTGTCGTTACATCCAATGCTTGAGTCGGCTTGGGTGTTGTGTATGACATTAAAAGTTCAATAGCCTTCAAATTGCCTCGCGCTGCCATAGCAACTAGGATAGTAGCAATCATTTGGTCTTTAGTTAATCCATTAAGAGATTTACTACGCAATTCAGATTTAATGCAATCTATCAAACAATCGGTCTTCTTAGGACGACCATTCGGATTACGCACTTCACCCTTTTTACAGGGCTTCAGATTAGCCCATCCTTTATTTACGCTTGTCTTAATTAAGGTTTCAGTCATTGATTTAGCTCCGCAAGAAAGTGGGGCATAGAAAGACCCACAGAAGATACAATAACACAATCAGATTAGTTTGTCAAGTCCGTTACTAGACTAACATATTATAGTCCAA
>Ga0180007_10006869_pt1 | contig 10968 bp, 11 predicted proteins | sample MM_PC_MetaG_FD_121122 | JGI IMG/M metagenome (GOLD analysis project Ga0180007, IMG submission 121122) | Groundwater microbial communities from the Aspo Hard Rock Laboratory (HRL) deep subsurface site, Sweden - MM_PC_MetaG | ecosystem: Environmental > Aquatic > Deep subsurface > Groundwater...
AACGCGCAGGGACTGTGCGTCCCCGGGCAGTAGCCGCCCGCCACACCAGGGCGGCTTCCTTTCAGGACTTCTCGTTTTCCACGCATTCGATCGTTTCGAGGCCGTCAATGATGTGCGTACAGGAGATCAGGATTTGATTGATGCCAAAAATCATCAGGCCGTGCTGTGCTTTCATGTTGAAGCCCAGGAATTCTTCGGTGGCTATTTCGAAGACCTCCAATATTCCGGTGTTCAGGTAGATGAACCCCATTGCAAGGCGGACCCGCGGTTTATTGAGGTAAGTTCCAATCCGGTGAAGTAGACATTTCATATCATGCCTCCCAGTCGTCAGATCAAGGTGACTTCTTCGATGAACTCACTGTTGCCGAGCATCGTCTTGGGCTGCCCGGTCGCGCCGGAGACGGTGATCTCCGCATCCAGATTCAGCTTCTGCCGGATGAGGATGATCGCACGGGCGCCTTCAGGTGACAGATAGGTGAGCTCCTCCATTTTGATGACCATGCGACCGGCTGCCGGTATGGACTTGAGCTCTTCACGCAGGTGATAGACGCAATTGCGGTCCAGCTCGCCCGACAATTCCAGCGTCACCGTTTCCCCCTCCATACTGACCTTCGCCGAGAAATGCTCCACTCCCGTGGTCGGCGCAATGGTCACCTGGACTTTCACACGACCGGTGAGTCCGGAGAGATCCACGGTGAGGGCACACGGATCGAAGCGGTCGTAGGACTCTCCGTTCACGCGGACTGCCTTGATTTGAATCGAACCATCCGGGAGCAGATCAGGCGCCGTATGCAGGATGCCCGCAGGGAGGTCCTGGACGTCAGGCTTGAAGAAGAAATCCATAGGGTGCTTGGTGATCAGCAGATTGGTGTAGACCGCTGCCAGGTAACACAACTCGAAGGAATGATAGCCACTCATGGAGTGGGATCCTTTTTCGCGCTCCGTGCCCAAAAGGTAGGGAAGTCCGTTGGCGAGTACATTGAAATAGACTCCCCCGGAATCGTGATCGAGGAACCAGGCATTGTAAAAATCGGAAGATTCGCGTGCGAATTTCTGGTACTCGGGTTTTCCGAAAATCCCCTGCATGATCCGATAGGCAAGAATGCCCTGTTCCTGTTGCCACCAGGCTTTCCGGTCGTGCCATGCGAACCGGTGGAAATGCTCGCCCTCCTTGCAGATCCGCTCGACCACATCGTACCAACCGCCACGCTGCGAATCCATCCCGTGTTTGGGCATGAGTTCGGCGATTCGCTCAGCGAACTCCTTGTAGGACTCCTTTGGGTAGAGACTCCAGATGCGCGTGAGGTTCCATGCTATCTTTAAATTGTGTCCAACTACCGCGCGATTTTGCTGCCATCCCCAGGTTTGATCCTTGCTCCAGTCACCGTGAAACTTTTCCTGAACAAATGGAGAATGTTCGTAATCCCCGAAATGGTCGACAATCGAGTCGGCCGTGTATTCCAGCATCTTGGCGAATTGATCCTCTCCGGTGGCCAGGAATAAATTAATCAAATAGGCTGGAGCGTGATCCCCGATGGAGTTCCAGTTCTTTCGGTCGGCGTCGTGGGTCAGGGAGCTGTCACAGGGATCGAAGGTTACCGGATCGACATGGGAGTAGTAGCCTCCCCGCTTGGAGTCCATGAAAAAAGTATTGAACAGGTTAATGGTCTTGACAGCATCTTCATGAATTCGTTTGTCACCGTTGATTCGGAAGGTCTGGATGGGGCCCGCCAGCGCATAAATCTGTTCATACGCCGGAATCGCGTCATAATCGTCGCCGAACTCGGAAGCGAAGATCTTTTTCACCCGGTCTCCAGTCCGATCGATGGCATGGTACCAGTAGACCACGTCCTCGGTGGTGTCCACGGCTCGGAAATGGTCCCGCAGGTAGAGCGTCCCCTTTTCGGCGGCCTCGAGGAATTTCTCTTCGCCGGTGAGCAGAAAAGCCGAGGCAAAACCATAAACCAGTCGCGAAATGGTGTCGGTTTCCTGGCGGGCCGTTCGTGTATGATCGCCCTCCAGCGTGAGTTCGGTTCGATAATATTTGTAGTCGATTTCTCCGTCGCCAAATTGTGCCTTGAGGTAGAATTTTCCCAGTTCGCGAATTTGTTGCGTCCACCAGTCGGGCGCCTCCGTGCGATGTTCCTTCTCGGATCGTCCCACCAGCACGATGTGCTTGGCTTCGAAAGGCTTTCCCTCTTCGGGAAAAAAGATTCCATAGACGAAAAGGTAGCGGCCCGGCTCCAGCATGTCACGGATCGTGTCCGTGGCGTTGATGTCCGGCTCGCCGAGATTGCGGACCACCTCGGCATAGGTATTGTCGGTCAGCATGACCGAGTATGTCCTGCCGTCGGAGGTGTCCAGCTCGAAGACATTGGACGCGAAGTCGAACGACTTGACATATCCGGCGATCAGATCGGAAAAAGTGAAGTTCATGTTCTGCATCTGCCAGGCTCCTTCATGAAAGTAAAACAAGTATTGAATATGGCTTGAGAGAAACTGTGTCCGCCACGATGGTGGTCTGTTTCTCCCCTGGTTTGCAGTCATCAGGGTATGCCTCAGCGGTGGAAAGACTCGCCCTCCACGACTTTTGACCGGCGTAGGGGAGCGTGAAATCCACAGCTTCGTAGTGCATGTTCATCAGGACGAGGAGATCCGGCTCCCCCTCAGCGAAGGCGCCGAAGGAAACGCCGAAGCTCCTGGCCGCACCGTCACCCCAGTCCGGCTCTCCGCCGTCGGGGCCGTGCCAGGCGATATCGCGAATGCCCCGCGCGTTGACCTGGCCGGTGAAAAAGGTGTCCCTGCGCAGTGCAGCATGACTTTTCCTCAGGGAGATGCAGTGTTCCCAGAATCTGAGCAGTTCATGGTTTTCTTCGACCAGTCTCCAGTCGAACCATGCGGTCTCATTGTTCTGACCGTACACGTTGTTGTTTCCACCCTGGGATTTCCCCACCTCGTCCCCTGAAAGGAGCATCGGAACCCCTGGGGAAATCATCAGCAGCACGGCAAAATTCTTGATCCGCTGCCTGCGGAACCGGTTCACCTCCGCCGATTCGGAGACTCCCTCAGCGCCGGAATTCCAGCTCAGATTGTCGTCGATTCCATCCCGGTTGTTTTCACCGTTGGCCTGGTTGTGCTTCTGGTTGTACGAAACCAGATCCCAGAGCGTGAAGCCATCGTGACAGCACACGAAATTGATGCTGTTGGTGGGCGCGTGCCGTGAGTGCTGGTACAGGTCCGCATTTCCCGAGATACGCGAGGCCACTTCACCGATCAGCCCCGGATCGCCCTTGAGATAGCGTCGCAGGGTGTCGCGGAACTTGCCGTTCCATTCACACCAGCGATAACCTGGAAACGAGCCGATCTGGTAGAGTCCGGCGGCGTCCCACGCCTCGGCGATGAGCTTGGTGCGATCGAACACCTGCTCCAGTTCCATGCTCCAGAGGACCGGCGGATGCCTCATGGGGCATCCCTCCTCGTCCCGGGTGAGGATCGATCCCTCGTCGAATCGGAAGCCGTCCACGTGCATCTCGTCGACCCAGAAGCGGAGACAGTCGACGATGAACTTGGCCACGGTCGGATGGTTGGCCTTCACCGTGTTTCCACACCCGGAATAATCGAAATAATACTGGGAGTTCCCCTGCACGAGATAGTAGTAAACGGAGTTGTCGATCCCTTTGAAGTTGAAGTAGGGCCCTTGATCGTTTCCTTCGTCGGTGTGATTGAACACCACGTCCAGGATCACCTCGATTCCGGCGGCATGAATCGCCTTGACCATGTCCCGGAACTCGTCCGCGTGCCGGCCTTCACGGGCATCGAGGCAATAGGCGTGGTGAGGTGAAAAGAACGAGAGGGTGCTGTAGCCCCAGTAGTTGAAGCGGAGTTCTCCGGATGGTGAACAGCTAATGGGGGTCAGGTCATCAAAGAAGAAGACCGGCAGCAGCTCGACGGCGGTGATTCCGAGTCTTTTCAGATAGGGAATCTTCTCGGTGACCGCCTGGAAGGTTCCGGGATGAGTGGCTCCGGAAGAGGGATCCCGTGTGAAGCCTCCGACGTGCATTTCATAGATTATCGTATCTTTCAGGGGATGATTGAGGGGCGCGTCGCCCTCCCAGTCGTATTTCGTTGTGTCAACCACGACGCTCCGGAGGGCAGTCGCCATGTTGTCTGTCTCGCCGACGGCGTCGGCTCGGCGGTAGGTCGTGGTGGTCACCGCCCTGGCATAGGGATCGAGCAGCACCTTGCGCGGATTGAAGCGCAGCCCCTGAGAGGGTTCGAAGGGGCCGTGAACGCGAAAATTGTAGATCGCTCCCGCCTGAACGCCTTTGACAAAAACATGCCAGAAGTGAAAGGTCCTGTTCCTGACCGGGTCCAGCGGAATCACGAGCGAGGGCTCCGTATCCGCATGATGGTCGAAGAGAAGCAGGTCAACCGCATCGGCGTTCTCGGAGTACAGCGAGAAGTTGACGCCATCCTCCCGGATGCTGGCTCCCAGCGGATGGGCATTTCCCCGAGTGGTTCTGGGCGGCTCGTGATTTTTCATGACCTTCCGTCCAGACGAAGCTCGAGCTCTGCGATGCGCTGTTCGAGGGCCATCACCTTTTCCTCCAGAGGGTGCATCTCCAGCTGGGTCTGCGGAGCTTTGACCTTCTCGATGGTTTGGGTGCCCAGGACAACAAATACAAAAGACATGAGGATGTTGACTATTCCCAATATGATGAATTCATACTTCAGATTCAGTGAAAGTCCGAGCATGCCACCGATGAAAGTGTTGAAGAACTGAAGCATGCCCGAGATCAGGAACATCACCCCGGTGAAGAGCACAATGTGATGATCATTTACAATTTTTTGAACCAATGTGTTCATTTCGGTCATCCTTCACCCCGCGTGTGCTTAATCTGATCAATTATTGCTCTTGCGAAGAGGTGGCAATGAGCCCCGGTGCGTGCGGTGATCAGGTCCCCGTCGATGACCACGTCCTCGTCCACGTAAACCGCGCCGTAGGCACGGGCGTCCCCGAGCAGGTTGTTGTGACAGACCAGGCGTCGTCCCCGGATGACCTCGGTGATGGGGGCGGCCAGCCAGAGACCATGACAAATGATTCCCTTGATGATGTCCTTGTTGTCAAAGGCTCGCTTGAGGAAGGCCGATGCGGGCGGCAGCCGGGTGATGTCCTCGGTGTACCGGAGCTTGTCGGCGACCATCCCGGAGGGCACGATGATGGCGCTGAAGTCGTTGAGGTCATCGTCGCTGAGATCTTCAAAGCTTTCCGAGCAGTGCATGGGAACCTTGTACTCATGGCCCGTGAAGGTCAGTTCTTTCATGCCCCACAGGCGGGTCAGGAAGTGAAGCTCGAAACCCTCTTCAGGGAACCGGTGTTGATAATAAAATATCTCATTTTCATAATAATCGCCCTCGAACAGAACACCGATTTTGATGGTTTTCATGGCTCTTCCCTTGTTGGCGGGTCCTGGTCGCCGCCAGTCTTCAGCAGCGTCACGAGTTCGCGGGCCCGGGCCCGATAGATCGTGTCAGTCAGTGCATATTCAGCCAGTTTGCGGGGGGATTTCCCCGTAAAATCTTCGATGGTCGGGTCGGCGCCGTGCTCCAGCATCCATACAATCTGGTCCCGATGACTCTGGGCTTCATGTTCCGGCGCGGTCAGCGCGCGATGCACCGAATCCTGAAGGGCCGTCTGTCCGTTGATGGCAGGCCGTTCGTTCAGGGCAGCCTTGAAGGCCAGGGGCTTCATGTATCCCGGGAACAGTTGCAGAATTTCGAAATGATTAAGCACGGCGGCCCGGATCACGGCGTCCACGGCCATGGGGTGCCGCTCGGGAAGGTCCGGATCGGCGCCGTGGTCGAGGAGGAACCGGACCAGATCAACTCGGAAGCGTTTCTGCACCGCCGTCTGATCTACCCCGGTGACCGCCACGATGATCGGTGTCTGGCGCAGCGGGCCGCCTCTTCGGTTGATCGAAAACAAGGGGGATTCGAGGGCCACTCCGATCCTGGAGAACAGGCTGTCCCTGACGCCGTTGGCGCGTTCCTGTGTGGTGTGTTCGTCGATCTCCCTGAAGGCATGGCCGAGGTCGTCGATCACCCGGTCGGTGACAAGCTGTTGCTGGTCGTCGCCGTCAGGCGCGCCGTCGAAGAGGCGGATTTCGTTCAGCAACCGGTTTAGGTTCTCCTCTGCAAGGGCCGGCGACTCGTGATCATACCGGGCCAGGAGTCGCTCCATCGGTTCGTTTCCCCACAACTGTGACATGGTTCGGGGAGTGTAGCCCCGGACGTTGACCGCAGAAACCAGGCTGGTCTGGACTGCTTCTGCGTTCGAGTCCAGAAGGCCTGCCCCTTCGGTGAGAATCCATTCGGCACAGGCCAGGTGACGCTGGGATCCGAAAAAAGCCAGCTGCAACAAAGGCGTGTGCCCATTGACGCGTGAATGAGCCAGCAGCAGGTCCGGCCGTTTCCGGACCATGCTGCGCATCAGGGGCAGGGACCCGGACTGGGCCGCAAAAAAGAGTGCATCCCCATCGGCGCCAGCCTGCTTGTTCGCCAGCACCGCGGCGTCCAGAACGTCGATCAGACGAGAGGCGACTGCTTCATTTCCGTGCGCAGCAGCTCGCATCAAGAGCGTGAATCCTCCAGGATCCTGCACGGCGGGCGTGCCGCCGGCATGAAGCCAGCGCTCGATCCGATCCCCGTTTCCCCCCGCGGCATCCCGAAACAACGGTCCGATGATCCAGCTCAAGACGGCCAGGACCTGGTAGGAACGATTCATGGTCTCCAGGGGTTGCGAGTCGAGCCACCCAAGCGAGACGGGGGAAGGTTCCACCGCAGCCAGCAAATCCAGTGCACGCACGATGCAGTAGGAGGACCAGAGCGGATCCGTGCCGGCACTCTCGTAGGCTCCGGAAACCGGGTTGTGTGACCGTAACAGCGATTCGCGGGTGACCTCGGCGTTGACCAGCGTTGCACCGCACCGCATCAGCGACGCGGCTGCGATCGCCTGCTCCAGCGCAGGGCGTTGTACCAGCGGTTCCTGGCGCCGGAAGAAGGCGACGGTTTTCTCGGGGAAGAAGGGTACTTTGCACTCGTCGACCACGGCGGCGGTGATGAAGTGCTCCTCCTTGGTGGCGGCGATGGAATCCAGATACCGAGCCGTGGAAAGACCGAGCTTCCGGACTTCATGTTCAGCCCCGACCCCCTGCAGGATCATCAGTGACAATGCATTGGCGGGGAAGGACGGGGCATGGGTCGCCACATCCAGGAAGAGACCGCGCGCCTGATCGAATCCCGACAGGATGTTTCCGCAGATCCGATCGGGATCCGGACAGGATGTTTCTAAAAAACAGAACAATTTCAACGCGCTCAGGGTGGACTGCAGCGACTCCGCGGAGGCCGGATCATCCGAAAAAAGGCCGGATTTCTTCTGGCAGGCCCGGATTCGTTGTTCCAGGGACCGGAGTGAATCCGGGCGCAACCGTGAGCAGGGGTTCTCCGTCATGGGTTACCAGCCGTAGCGCGTCAAACCGTCGCGCAGGGCCCTGACGAAGACCTCCCCGCAGAGATCGGAAGAGGCCACGGAGCGGCTGGTCAGGAACGGAAAGTCGAGCACCACCGACGTTCGTCTGCCGACATTGCCGTGGAACTGGCCTTCGGGGCCCACCGTATCCCGGAGGATGTATTCGAGCGCAAAAGGAGGGGCACCAAAGGTCAGGTAGTCCCCGTTGGCCCAGAGAGCCCATCCGGCGGTGTAGTCGTACTCCATCGTGTGTCCGGTGCAATGTTTTCCGTGCAGGATGCTTCTTCGGCTGTCCAGCTCCCGGGCAAAGGCCAGGCAGGTGACGGTATAGCACTCGGCGCCGATCAACTTGCCGGCCTGGTGGAAACCCAGAATCAGATCGTGCAACCTCGGATTGTTCACCATGTCGACAATCGGTCCGCTGCCTCCCACCAGCAACAGGCCGTCGTATTCGTCGATACGCTTCCAGGCTTCACTCCGGTCGGCATAGTAGTGTTCCAGTGCACCGATGTAATTATCCGAGCTCAGGTAGGGGCGCACGGGCATCCATGCACTCAGGTCGAGCCGATCCTTGAAGAAGGATTCCCAGTCCATCTCCTTGCCCCTTCGGGCCAGCTCAGGGGAGGTGACAGGCCTTCCCAGGGGCGGATCGACGTACGTGGGATCCAGGCTCGCGCCATCGGGGAATGGAAGCTTGCCGGTGGGGGTGATGAAGTCGAATGCGAAACCGGCCGTCGCGAAATGGTCCACGGGAAGAACCAGTTCCTCCACCCAGAATCCATTTTCGGAGAGTGCGATCAATATTTTTTTCATTTTGAACCTCGTAGTTTTTTGGCAAGGGTTCCTGCCGTCATCTGGATTGCCCGGGGTCACCAAGGACTTCCACCAGCTTGTCTCCGAAGAGCACTGCCGATTCCACGGAGAGTCCGGTCACGAACGGGGCATCCCAGACCACACAGGGCTTTTCCCGTGATGCATCGGCGGGAGAATGGACTTTTCCCTTCGGTCCCACCGCGTCTTCAACCATGTATTGAAGTGGAAAGACGAAGCCGCTGGTCTTCAGTCGGATATCAGGGTTGCCCGGCACCGCACGAACCACTTCGTACTCGAGATCCCCGGTAAAATCCCAGGCGTGGGGATGTGCCGTCACCTGTTTGCCGTGGATGACGCTCTTCATGCCGTTGTCGGGATCGCGGGTGAAGGCCAGCGCGGCGACGGCATAGCAGAGCGCGCCGATGGTCTTGCCACTCTTGTAGGCTTCCAGCACCAGCGAATGGACGAGCATGTTTCCGGCCACATCCAGAGCCGATCCTGCGCCCCCCACGATGACCAGGACGTCATGGTCGCTCATGCGCGCATCGGAGAACTTCACCGGATGGTCCCACTCCCCCGTGTCGAGGATCTCGTTGACCCGGTTCAGGAGCGCCGGTGGGTTCATCCTGATCTTCTGCATCGGATCGACGAACTCCGGATCCATGCTGATTTTTCCGGGAAGGGGGGTCTTGCCGAGATAGGTGGTGAGGGTGAGGTCATGACCGGCGTTTTTCAGGGCATCCCAGGGGGCCTGAAGTTCCTCTGCCCAGAGCCCGTAGTTTGATGCAGCAACCAATATTTTACTCATCCACGCCTCCGTTTACGGCTATTTTTCTGCGCCGGTTAACTGTTTGATCGCCGTGCCCCAGTCTTCAAGGTGATGGAGTTCGACAATCTTGCCATTCTCCACCCGGTGCAGGTCGATGGTCATGATATGGAAGCGCCGACCGGAATGCGGCACCATGAAATCCTTGGCCGGCGTGCCGGAAAGCTCCGTTCGCACGACGATCGTGTCATCGGCGACCTGCAGGTCCAGGATTTCAACGTCGATATCGGGAACCAGCTCGAACAGGCCAGCGATATAGGGACGAGTTTCTTCCCGGGTGCGGTAGTCGACGTTGGTGTAATAGGAGCGCCACGAGTCGGAGAGCACGGCGAAGCCGGCTTCCCAGTCACGCCTGTTCCACCGGAACAAATTGTAAAACGGCTCGATAAGCTCGGCTGCTTGCTCGCGGGAAAGAATCGGCATTGAACGTCTCCAGTATGAGGGTGGTGATACAATACCTGTGGTGTCGGGAACTTTTCAACGGTAACATGTTGCCACATCAACCATAGTGAATCAACTCCATATTCTCAACATCGCGGTTGAAAGTGCCAATCCTTGCGCGGAGGAAATTATTCGTTTTCAGTGCATTGGTGCGTTTGGGACGCCGTCGGGGTCGGCTATCTCAAATGGGAACTCGGGATGCAGATCGGGGCGGACTCGTGGGGCGGCTGGCGGCAGACGCCGGAGATGGACTCGCCGGAGGGGAGCGCGAAGGAGCAGGGGGTCTCGGAGGACTTGCCGTCGCAGGCGCGGCGGGCTTCGGGAGGCGGCGTCATGTCGCCAGGTGGTGGACCTCCCGGTCCGCCGAGGCCGTCGGGACCTTTCTGACCGCCCGGTCCGCCAGGACCTCCCGGTCCGTCGGGCGGCCCCATGGGCGGGCGGCTCTCCAGGAGATCATGCAGTTTCCGTTGCTCGGGCGTCAGGATCTTCCGCAGCTCGGCGCGCATCTTCCGGTGGAGCTTGTCGGCCTCGGGGCGGATCTGCTCGCGCAGCTTCTCCAGCTCGGGGCGGTAGCGTTCGCCGATCTCGCGGGCCTTGAGCTCCTGCTCGAAGGTGAGATTCAGTTGCCTCATCTCCGGGGGACCCAGGCCCCTGCCGGGCGGTGGCGCCGGGCGCGCCGGACTCGTGCGGCGTCCTGCGTAAAAACCAGCCAGGGCGCCGGCGGCGAAGACCGCGCACAGCAGCACCGCGGAATAGACAAGGGCCAGTCGTTTCGGGCGAAAGGTCGTCTTCATGGTTCACCTCCGCAGCATTTCGAGTTCCTGCCAGGCATCGAGGCCGCCGGAGACGGCGGGGTCACTGGTGCCTGCGACGGGGCCGGCGCCGGCCCACGAGGCAAAGGCGAACTCTCCGGTGTTCGTTCCCGTGTCCGCCCTGGTCCCATCCTCCTGGCCCATGGGCCGGGTCGACAGGACCCCGAACACCAGGATCAGGACCAGCGATGCCGCCAGCGCCGGTCCGAAGAGCAAGGACAGGCCCCAGGGGAGGCCCGTGGCTGGTTGCGGCATACCCTGGCGCACCACGGCGCGGATCATGCCGTCAAAGCGATCGGGATCGCGACGGGGATCCAGCGGGGAAAAATCAACGGGATGGTCGGTCATGGCGTTGCCTCCTTCGGCTGCAGGACGGCCCGCATCTTCCTGCGGGCGACGAACAGCATTTGGCGGGAATTGGTCTCCGAGATGCCTAAAAAGCCGGCGATCTCGGCATGGGACTGGCCTTCGAGGTCGTGCAGCAGGACGACCTGCCGCTCGTTCTCCTTGAGGCCGCCCAGCGCATGCATGAGTTGTTCCGCGTCGCC
>Ga0180007_10006870_pt1 | contig 10967 bp, 5 predicted proteins | sample MM_PC_MetaG_FD_121122 | JGI IMG/M metagenome (GOLD analysis project Ga0180007, IMG submission 121122) | Groundwater microbial communities from the Aspo Hard Rock Laboratory (HRL) deep subsurface site, Sweden - MM_PC_MetaG | ecosystem: Environmental > Aquatic > Deep subsurface > Groundwater...
ATCTGTTGGTACCTAACATTTATCCTCTGCTTGATTACTGGTATCGACAAGTAAGGACAAAACTCACGTATGTTTAAAGCCATTAGTCTAAAATTCATTGTATGTATCCATTCATTTAATGAATTGCTCTGTTAAGTAGTCTTGTCATCCACAACTGGAGTGCTATCTACCACTTAGTTGATATTCACAGTACCCCAATTCGCGGCTGCACCAACACCGTTGGCTCTTGCTACCCACAGTAAGACTCCACTCGCTGGGTTAGTATTCCAACATATATCACCAATGCGCCAATAAGCAACGGTTGGTGCAGCAGAGTCCATTACCTCTGATCGTGCCCTGCCATAAATAGCAAAGTCTGCACTGTAAGTTGTTTCTGTTGTTCTTTGGTCAAAAACATTTCCAGCATCTATGGCGATTTTGTTGAATGGAAGATATGATAACTCAAACCGATTGTTGTGAGCAGAGTATCCAACAACGGCATATCCTGTACCAGTCACGAATGAACCATGCACTTTAAAAACATTTCCACTAACCTGGCTCCCAGCTAAATAAAATCCTGTGTCACCATCTTGTTGGTGCAATTCCATACAAACAATATCAAATAGGTTGTTAACAATAACCTTTGGCCATGCTGCGTCGGGGGCACTTTGCATGTAAATATTTATGTAATTGAGGACCATGTAGGTAATCGTGAATCTATTTGACTCAAGTGGTTGTACCCCACCCGTTCCGTTATTGAAATAAATACCATAATAGTTCCCAGCGACAAATTGAAATTTAAATTCGTTGGTTGCAAGATGAGCACCTGCTTGAGTCCCATTTAGGTACACACCAACAAGAAAACCAATAATATTTTGGATTTCATAAGTGACAAAGTATGTATGAGAAGCACCTAAATTCAGGCCATATCCATAATGATCGGCAGGATTGTAACTTGACATTGAGGCACCATAGCCATATAATCCTTTAAGTCTGAAAAATGCTCCAATGTCGTTGCTTTCCCATCTATAATGAGACACTAAAGCTGCACTCGCGATTGTTGAGGCCTGAAGTATAGCATTCGGACCATCAACATTTGTGGTGATCGTTGTCATACCCCCTGGTGTGATGAGATAACGACCGGCTGGAATAAATAACGTAGCCCCTGAAGCATTGGCAACCGCAATCGCGGAATTGAAAGCCGTAGTATCGTTGGTAGTTCCATTACCTAAAGCATTATACGGACTAGCTTTTACGTTAATATAATTCATCAAATCTGTAGTCTTACCATCTATAACTGGATCACCACTCGCCATTTCACACCTCTACCTAAACATTATCTGCCCTACTAAGTTCAACCCAACCACCACCATAACCCATCAACATAACTGTATCGTACAGATTGTTAAACGTAAAGTTACCTTGGCATTGGATATTCCCACCGTCGGTCATTGTAAGTGTACTAGTAGATCTAATAACCAAAACATGCCCATCTGGTCCAGTCGTCCCGTCAACCGTGGCACCATTGAAGTTGGTGGTTCCAGTCAATAATATATTATGTGCATCACCAATTATAAGTAATGTACCAGCACTAGCTACACTAGCAACAGCACCGTACTCACCCCCGCCTCCAGCTGCTGGGGTTGTACCACTAGTACCGCTTGAACCACTAGTTCCAGAACTACCAGCTGAACCGGCTGGACCAGTAGGCCCAATCGTACCGCTACTACCACTCGAACCAGAAGTTCCACTCGAACCACCTGAACCAGTAGCCCCAGTAACTCCGCTAGTTCCGCTTGAACCAGAAGTTCCACTACTGCCTGATGTACCACTCGATCCACTCGAACCACTTGAGCCACTAGTACCACTAGATCCGCTAGTACCACTTGTACCACTAGAACCACTCGTACCACTTGATCCACTTGTACCACTTGTACCACTAGAACCACTCGTACCACTTGATCCACTTGTACCGCTCGTACCACTCGACCCACTGGTCCCACTCGACCCACTGGTCCCCGCAGCACCCCATCTGTCCCAATAGGTGTCCCACGTACCACCACTTTCTGGCTGACTACTAGTCCCACTCGTATGACCAAGCGAGCATATGTAAGACGTTCCTGCCGTGCCAGTAACTGCCTGTCCCACTCGGTACGCTGTAGCATCGGCCCACGGACCTTCATAGGTAAGACCTGAAGTTCCACCACCGCTCACAACTGAAGCGTAACCACTTACACTACTTGTAAACCTGATTGTACATTGTGTGGTTGAATCAAACGTAATCGACGTGGGTACAATCACAAGGTCATTATTGTCTATTACTTCTACATTGACGTACTTATACCCAAGTGAATGTACAACCGTCCAAGTGGCAGAAGCTACAGCTTGTGTGTGCGTAAAAGCACCAGCGAGTACTGATGTTCCACTAGTTCCACTACTCCCTGAGGTACCGGAAGAACCACTAGTTCCGGAACTACCGGAAGTGCCACTAGTTCCGCTACTACCAGACGTGCCAGAAGTACCAGAAGTACCAGATGTTACTCCAGTGCCGCTGGTACCAGAACTACCACTTGTACCTGACGATCCACTAGTACCGGAACTACCTGAAGTGCCGGACGAACCGCTAGTCCCACTTGATCCAGAAGTACCGGAAGTTCCCGAGCTACCAGAAGTTCCCGAGCTACCAGATGTGCCACTAGTACCACTTGTGCCCGAGCTTCCAGACGAACCAGAACTTCCTGACGTCCCAGACGAACCACTAGTTCCACTTGTTCCTGACGTACCAGAAGTGCCACTGGTGCCACTTGTCACACCAGTACCAGACGTTCCACTGGAGCCACTAGTACCTGAACTTCCACTGGAGCCACTAGACCCAGAAGTACCACTAGACCCAGAAGTACCACTAGTACCTGAACTTCCACTTGTGCCACTAGATCCGGAAGTACCACTACTACCCGACGTACCACTGGAACCACTCGTGCCAGAGCTACCAGACGTGCCACTTGTACCAGAAGTACCGCTAGTACCACTCGTGACTCCAGTCCCTGACGTTCCACTAGACCCAGACGTACCAGATGAACCACTCGTACCAGATGTACCAGAAGTACCACTTGTGCCAGCGGAACCACCACCACTCACAACAGACACAAACCCAGCTACAGCAGAGGAAAAACCTATGACTAAATTATTTGAATCAGTGAAGGTTATAGTCGAAGGTATAATAACTTCACCACTTGTTCCGGCTACTTCAACGTTTACATATTTATATCCCAAATTATGTGCAACTGACCAATTAGTGGAAGCAGTTCCCTGTGTCCCTGTAAATGCACCAACAACAACTGAACTACCACTAGACCCAGAAGAACCGGATGTACCTGAACTTCCAGATGAGCCACTAGACCCAGAGGTACCGGATGAACCAGAAGTACCTGACGTCCCACTAGACCCAGAAGAACCAGACGAACCAGATGTACCGCTAGATCCAGATGTCCCACTAGACCCAGAAGAACCAGACGTGCCACTGGTCCCACTAGTCCCTGATGTACCTGAGGTACCTGAACTACCACTAGACCCAGAACTACCAGATGTCCCACTAGTCCCTGATGTACCGGATGTAATTCCAGTACCACTTGTACCAGAACTACCAGACGTACCAGAACTGCCAGAACTTCCACTAGATCCGGACGTCCCACTAGTCCCAGAGGTGCCACTAGTCCCAGAACTTCCACTAGACCCAGATGTACCAGAACTACCAGACGTACCAGATGTACCACTAGTTCCTGAAGTACCGGATGTAATTCCAGTACCGCTAGTTCCACTACTTCCAGAAGACCCACTACTGCCGGAACTTCCACTAGATCCCGAAGTACCAGAGCTGCCAGACGTTCCAGAACTGCCGGAAGTACCCGAGGTACCGGAAGTGCCCGAAGTACCAGATGTAACCCCGGTACCACTCGTTCCACTACTTCCGGAGGTACCACTAGATCCAGATGTACCAGACGTTCCAGAAGTACCAGACGTGCCTGCTGAACCACCACCCGAAACAACTGAAACATATCCAGCTACAGCAGAAGGGAAACCTATTGTCAGGTTGTTGGTATCTACGAACGTTATACTAGCAGGTAGAATAGCCTCACCACTAGTATCAGCCACTTGAACATTTACGTATTTATACCCCAGACTATGTGTTACGCTCCAAGACGTAGATGCAGTTCCTTGAGTGCCTGTAAATGCACCAACGACAAAACTGGACCCACTAGTTCCTGACGATCCACTAGTCCCAGAACTACCGGACGTTCCACTCGAACCGGAAGTACCACTTGAACCTGATGTGCCTGAAGTTCCAGAAGTGCCACTAGTACCGGAACTACCACTAGTTCCGGACGTTCCACTTGAACCACTAGTACCACTTGAACCACTAGTACCACTTGAGCCACTGGTACCACTACTACCAGATGTTCCAGAAGTGCCACTAGTCCCGCTTGTCACACCAATACCAGAAGTACCACTGGAGCCAGAAGTACCACTAGATCCAGATGTACCAGACGTTCCACTGGTACCAGAAGTACCACTCGTAACTCCAGTGCCTGAAGTACCACTGGAGCCACTTGTGCCACTACTACCAGAAGTGCCAGACGAACCAGAAGTGCCGGATGAACCGGATGTGCCAGATGTGCCAGAAGTGCCAGATGTGCCAGAAGTGCCAGATGTAATTCCAGTACCACTGGTTCCAGAACTTCCAGAAGTACCAGAACTCCCACTACTACCAGAACTACCAGAAGTACCGGATGTACCTGAAGTACCTGAAGTACCAGAAGTACCAGAAGTGCCACTAGTACCAGACGAACCACTAGTACCAGAGGTACCACTAGATCCGGAGGTGCCACTCGAACCAGAAGTACCAGACGAACCGCTAGTACCAGACGTTCCACTGGTCCCGCTACTTCCACTAGTACCACTTGATCCAGAAGAACCACTACTACCACTAGTGCCTGATGACCCACTAGTCCCAGAAGATCCAGCCGAACCACTAGTAGCAATAACGCTATCGGCATATGTCTTTATGGCAGCCTGAGTCACAAGAGTGGTTGCACTCGTGCCCAAACTGGTACTATTAGAAATACTCGATATTGCAACAGATGTTGCACTATCCTCCAACGTACCCCCGCCTAGAATAATCTTTCCACTAGTACCATAAGTGTGATCTGCTGTTATGGTTGCGTCTACGGTTGTTGTCAAAAATGTAGGCATTTCTCACTCCACGGTTTTACTCTTTCAGCCATCCATTAATATCATTCACAAAAGTATCTCTATGCCATCGCCATTTACGTTGGTTTGTGTTAACCCAAAATGGATGGGCTTTCAACGATTCATATACAATTTCAAATGGATTGTGTATAAGCCGTTTTTGTTTTTTAAACCACAAACGTCGCTTTATATAACTAACCACTCCATGCGTATAGCCAGTGAGGCTCAGCTCCTCTCGTCTATAGGGTCCCCACCCAATACGGTTTTCAGCTTTTATGATGTCTGCAATATTACGGAGCATAAAAATGATAGCTACATCCGGTCTAGTATAATCGTGGACCCTTGCCAACAACCTAGGACACTGCAACACGAATTCTTGGGGACCGTCCACTAGTGCCTTTATAGCTTTCCAGTTAGCGATTTGTACAACATCCTCATCAACATATGGAAGACTCAGATCGTGTGCTATCATCTGCGCACATATAGTCGTACCAGATCGCTGTGCTCCTGTTACTATAATTTTACTGAATGGTCTTAGATAATCAAACATTTCGCCAAAAGTACAGCATTTGTAAGTGACCAGACTCACCTAGAAACATAATCATAGGCTGGAACCCTGCGTTGACTAGTCTATTAACCAGAGCGTCACGTAAAGACTCATTAAACTCATAAATCATATTATGATATTCCATACCTATTTTGTGAACCTTAGCAAGGTTTTCTTGAGAGAGCCCATCAAATACAGCCAACTCACTTCCCTCAACATCTATCTTCAGATAATCAACCCTATCAAGTCCAAATTCCTCAAAAATGTCATCTAATGTCGTGGTTTCAACTTTAATCGACTTGTGTAGTTGTGTACCATTTATGTTGTTGTCTACTAAACTATGTCCACCTCTAACAGAATGCAGATGTAGGTCGCAAATGCCAACCTTATCTGCTATAGCTACTCTACGTGATAATGCACCACTAACATTTCTAACTAAGGCTGCGTAGTTCTCGGGTTCTGGCTCGAATGTATAAACGTCTCTAGCTCCGCGTGATTGAGCATACCTAGTGAATACACCTATATTCCCACCACAATCTACGACCACATCTCCCTTTTCGACCTTGCAATCACCATGCTCATAAGCCTGACCTTTGAAGATTTCTGTGTAAGAGTAGCCATAAGTTGGCGGCCCAGTAATTCCGTCTAGGTGTATAGGCTCAGGCTGATCCGGCGTATAAAAAAGGTCTTCGGGATCTTTGTTCGATGTCATTAACCAATCGAACTTATCCATAACCTCTTGTGGTAGTATAGTCTTAGTACACTCAAAATTTTTACCCCGAGGACACCAAGCCCAATCACCTCTATCGTAAGGATACTCTGGGTCGTTGGCGCAGCCATGACACACCTTCTCGTTTATCACACGTGCTATATTAGACTTAAATTCGTTAAATTGCTTAGTAAATCCAGAAATCATCACAACTGGGACTTTCAGTGCCCAAGCCAACCAAGCCGGACCTGAACTAACCCCAATGAACGCTTCTGCATGGGCTAAGGTGTTTATAGTTGATTCTATAGTCTGTCCTGTCCGCCTACGCACGCCCTTCAATTGTGTAGACTCCCTACTTACAACCACCACTTCATAACCACGAGCTTTCAGCTCCTCAACAATAACTTGCCAACCACCAAGGTAATTCCAATACTTACATTGCATAGTTGAGTGTTCAGATATACAGACATACTTATCCTGTATTGGTCTCTTGCCTTTATCCACTCCTATGTTCGGTCTTATCTCATTTGGGGGCAACCCCAACGTATCTGAGGCAATTTGTTGTATTGGTATAGTTCTCCAGTTGTTTCTATTCTTCATGGGGTTGTCGTCATAACAACCAATGGTGAACATAGCATAGAGGTTGTGTACTACAGACCCAGGTTCCACGAATTCTATAGTAGGATATGCATCAACAAAGAGCTTGTTCCAAAAGGTTGAAACGACAACAGTACATTGCCTAACCCGCGCGAATTCCACACAATAGGGAAACCACGCAATAGTATCACCCAAGGACTTACTATCGAGGGACAATAGTACCCTACGTCCAGTCAAGTCAAACTTTGCGTCTGTTATACAATCTGCACCTTTACTGACCTTTACATGCCAATCCACAAGATATTCTGGACTTGGTGCAATCCAGTAACCACTTTTAATACGCCCAGCATGAACACTTTGTCCTGTATTGGCATCTATAAATTCCACCAGATAATGTTCCGTGCTACTCCCTGATAATTCGACCTTGGCACCAGACATAAAACTCACACTTACATGAATATCATCGTTGGTGGGTCCAAAGTCTCCGCCAGACCAAGAATGACAAATCAACTCATCACGATAGAACTTAAACGTTGTAGCTGAATAATCATGATTAGGATCTATAGAAAGTTTACGCGTAGATTCACCATCTAACCAAATATCTACTGTACACAACTCTTTAGGTATAACAAACCATGCTACCTTGCCAACGTGCAAGTCACCACTAAATATTTCCACACTTGACTTATATACAGTGCAGGGAACAATCTCACCTGTGTCTCGGTAGCTTAGCAAAAACACAACAAGCCTACCGTCGTTAGTCTCGCTTATGTCTACTTTTACATCATGACTCAACTCCCGCTTGATGACATTTTCCTTCGACATCACGGAAGTTTTTACTTCCTTTGGATGTACATGACACTTATTCCAGGCATTGGTGTATTTTAACCATGCAGGAAACCACAACTCAAATATAGCATCACCGTTATACACCCCAGCATTACGCATACGATCACTCAAATCCAGATATGTCTGCCAATCATGAATATCAGGTAATACTTTGTGTGCCCACTTGACATCAAACGCCATTATATTGGTGCCTATGTCGTCTAGGTCGTTGTCGTAGGTAAATGCCACCATTTTGGCACCATTTAACATAGCCTTGCGTGTATGATAGGTGTAGTCCACAAAATTAACCATCGTATCGGATTCAATGAAATATGCTGTATCATAACGATCTATTAATGCGTTAATAGCCATACGTAGTGATGACATGATAGCTACAGGTTGATAACTGTTATTTCCATACTTGCCTAATATACGAACCACTCCAGGTTCGGTGAACCAGTAATTTAGGTCCCAACCGGAGCTTAAAACATTCTCCCGCTCGTATATAACATAATCAAACAACTCAGCCAATTCAGGCCTGGGTCTGTGGTGGGTCACCAAAGCTATAGGAACATTGACACTCTTAATCCTATTAAAGCACTCACGCAGAACTGTCTCTTTTTGTGGTGTATCTGCAAATGCCGACATAATAACAATTTCACGTCCGACTGAAGCCCGCTTAATGGCAGTTACTTTCAATCCCTCGGCGCCCAATGCCCACTCGGATTCGACATGAATGGAACCATATCCAACATGGTCCAATAAATCCACTATAAATTCCTTCGTGAACCCTGTTTTATGGAACTCGCCCTCATAAGTCTGACGCCCAAATATCTGATCTAGTGCATGCCCTTGGCGTTCTAGTTTGTCTGCACGTAACCAGTTGGTTACACTATATTCAAGATTAGGTATATGAAGTTCTAACTCACCTCCAGGTTTTAGTATGCTTAACCAATGTTGCAACGTTGATTCAACTTCCATATGACCTAAATGTTCCAACATATGTGAACTGTAAATTACATCCACTGAATCCTGACCATAAGGCAGTTGGCGTGCATCCAACCTCTTGTCGGGCTCACCATAGTCGTTGTATAGATCTATGTTGACAAATCCCGGCAATTTAGCATCACCACAACCCAAATTGAGTTTAAGTTTGGTGTCGACCAGCACAGGGTCCTTATTGCAAAGTTCATTCAAACACTCAACCGCTTTTTGTGCTGAAGCTTGGTACGTGAACTTTTCCCTCACCTGTCTAGATGCAGTTAATGCGCGAGCCTTTGCTACTTCGTAGTTTTCATACACATCCCGCATGACTTCGCGTAAGTGCATGTAATCTGGTTCTGCCCAAGTTCCAGGTACGTCTTGGCCAACAAAGATATTAGCCGGGATTGGTTTGTGGTCTACTATACGCACCATGTGTGAGATACCACTAGCGAACTCCAACTGTGCACCATAGTCGGAACATATGGTTGGAATTCCACAAGCCATGGCTTCCAGTAGAGGCAAATTCCAACCCTCAGAACGAGCACAACTAACAAATACATGCCCATTTTGCATGTAATTAACGTAGTCTATGAAAGGAACAAATTTTACTACATTCAGGCGTGAATCTCTATAAAAACCATGCGCTTTCAGTCTACTATCCGTATCTGTCAAACCGTCTGGTGTTGGCCACCCATTGTCGATTGAACAAACCAACTCCACATTTTCGTGTGGTTGAAAGGTCGATAAAAAACTGCTTATAATTTCACCAGTTGACTTCCTATGATCCCAACGCCCAAACAGTAAGAATCTGAACTTGTCCTGTTGCTTAGGTTCATGTAATAAAGGCTTGAAAATGCTCCCATCTACTGCACACGGAACTACCTTTGCGTTCTTTTCGGGAAACCCTTGTTCAACCGTGCACCTAACCTGCCACTCAGAGGGAGCCCAAAATTGGTCGAAGGTCAGTAATTGCTGAAAGAATTGTTCAGGTTGCCGTGTACTCTCCCATATATTATAGGCAACTTTGGCCCTATTTGTGTATTGGTCGTAATAATAATAATGATTGGTCTCAACTAGTACCACATCCACTGTGTCTGCAACGGGTGTGTATGGTGTACCAACCGTCCAAGGTGGTTCCACCCAATCCATTTTTATGACCATATCTTTTTGTTCTTGTGTAAGGTAATCAATGTCCTTAGCATGTGAAAAATTCCGCACACGTACGGGGACTAATTTATTTAAGGCAGTAAAAAACTCCCTTGAATGATTGGCAAATCCCGTGTGTCCAATATAGCTTGCGTGTCCAAGTACCTGCTTAAACATCATAACTGTCCTCCTTCGCGTACACAACCCAGCTTTGGTCGTCATACACAATTATATGCCTACTCGGAAACATTTTAAGCACAGCACGTTTTACGTCTGGTATATCAAAGTCATGACCAGTCATGAGACCATTTGGCTTCAACACCCGGGACCAAATTCCTATGTCTTCTACTACATCAATGTACCTGTGTGAAGCGTCAATATAAATTAAGTCAAAATATCCATCTACGTAATCCAGTGCCACATCGTAACTAGTCCCTTTTTTCTTTATAACATTTCCACGTCGTTTAACCATAGCATCAAATAGTTTTTCAGCCTCAACAAAAGCAGCCAAGGACGGCATTTCATGACATGGTTTCCACGTGTCTATACAATGAACTTCTTTTGCATACAACGAGAAAACCTCACTACTAACCCCAGAAAAACTTCCAACTTCACATACTATGTCTGTCGATTTTACATGGTTGTCACACAACGCAAATAACCCAAGCGTCCGGTTTGATGCAACACGACCAACACGCTCATCAACTCCATCGTACAATACTCTATACGTTGTATACAACCTAGCTTTAATTTCTGCTATGTCCTCCAACATAATTGTCCTCCTTACATTTCACCACTACGCATGACTTGTGCCAATTCGATAGCCCGTTGACCAACCTGGCCAGCCCATTTGCTGTCTAGCATTTCGTTTGCTGCATGATTGAAGTCCCTGACCTCTATAGCATGGAGCATTTTCTTGAAGCCCAGAAA
>Ga0180007_10006871_pt1 | contig 10967 bp, 12 predicted proteins | sample MM_PC_MetaG_FD_121122 | JGI IMG/M metagenome (GOLD analysis project Ga0180007, IMG submission 121122) | Groundwater microbial communities from the Aspo Hard Rock Laboratory (HRL) deep subsurface site, Sweden - MM_PC_MetaG | ecosystem: Environmental > Aquatic > Deep subsurface > Groundwater...
AAAATCCTCCCTCTGCATAGGCAGGAGCTTATCTAAAGCCTTCTTTCTCTCTGCCAGATCCTTTGCCATAATCATCTCTTTCATTATTGGCAGTCTATCCTCACCAAAGAACATATGCTCTGTCCTGCACAAGCCTATCCCCTCTGCACCAAACCCCTTTGCCTTCTTAGCAGACTCCGGGTCATCGGCATTTGCCCGGACGCCAAGCCTTCTCTTCTCATCCGCCCACTTCAGGATAGTAGCAAACTCCTCTGTAATTTCAGGTTCAACCACAGCTATCTTCCCAAGATAGACCTTTCCAGAACCACCATCTATGGTAACAATATCCCCTTCTTTTATCTTCTTTCCACCTGTGGTAAACTCCTTCTTTTTCTCAGAGACCTCAATAGCCTCACAGCCTGCGACACAAGGCTTTCCCATACCCCTGGCTACAACTGCGGCATGAGAGGTCATTCCACCCCTGGCAGTAAGAATCCCCTGAGCTACAGCCATTCCATGAATATCATCAGGCGAGGTCTCCCTTCTTATCAAAAGGCATTTTCTTCCTTCTTTACTTGCTATGACGGCATCATCTGCACAGAAGACAGCCTCTCCACAGCCGACACCAGGGGATGCGGCAAGACCTGAAGCTATAGCCTTTACCTTTGCCTTTGGGTCTATCTGGGGATGGAGGAGCTTATCTATCTGATTGGGTTCTATCCGCAGGAGTGCCTCCTCTTTAGTTATCAGCTTCTCAGCCACCATATCCACGGCTATCTTTACCGCAGCCTGAGCTGTCCTCTTTCCCCTTCTTGTCTGGAGAATATAGAGCTTGCCATTTTCAATAGTAAACTCTACATCCTGAATATCCCGATAATGCTTCTCTAAAATCTGAGTAAGCTCGGAAAATTGAGCATAAGACTTGGGCATCTCCTCTTTTAACTTAGCTATCGGAGAGGGTGTTCTTATCCCGGCGACTACATCCTCGCCCTGGGCGTCAATCAGATACTCGCCATAGAGCTTGTTCTCTCCAGTTGATGGGTCGCGGGTGAAGGCAACGCCTGTGCCTGAATTTTTGCCCATATTCCCAAAAACCATAGCCTGAACATTGACGGCTGTCCCAAGGTCATCTGGTATCTTGTTGAGCCTTCTATATTCAATAGCCCTTTTATTGCCCCAAGACTTGAATACAGCATCTACTGACATTTCAAGCTGTTTCTTTGGGTCATCTGGAAACGGCTCCTGGTTTTCCTTTCTCACTATCTCCTTGAACTTACGGATAATATCCTTCAGGTCATCTATGGAAAGCTCATTGTCGTATTTTAATCCCCCTTTCTTCTTTTTTTCCTCTAATATTTCCTCAAACCTCTCGCTGTCTATTTCCAGAACGACATCTGAAAACATCTGGATAAATCGACGATAGGCATCATAAGCCATGCGCTCATTCCCTGTCTGCTTTATCAAACCAGAAAGGGTTTTGTCATTCAGCCCAAGGTTCAGGACAGTGTCCATCATCCCTGGCATAGATATAGCCGCACCTGACCTGACTGAGACAAGGAGCGGGTTTTCCCTGTTTCCAAAGCCTTTTCCCATAGCCCTTTCTAATTTCAAGATAGCCTTTTCGCTCTCTTCTTCCAGGCTTTTTGGATACTTTCCCTTCTCCCAGTAATAAGTGCAGACCTCTGTTGATATGGTAAACCCTGGTGGAACGCTTATACCGATATTAGTCATCTCAGCCAAATCCGCACCCTTTCCTCCCAGGAGCTTACGCATCCCGCTATTGCCTTCACCCTTTCCCTCACCAAAGAAATAGACATACTTTGTCATTTTTCTACCTCCTTAAGTCGCTGTGCAAAAATAACTACTAAATTTTACTTGATCTTTTCGTCAATTGCTGTGTCTTTCACTCAGTCACATAGTTCAAGGCTATGCTCCTTCGTTCTCTCCTTGCACTTGACGAAAATCTCGGCGTAAAATTATAGCACTTATTTTTTTACAGCTCCTTACCTCTTTTTACATAAAAAGAATAACGCTGCAGGATTTTTTTTCTCTTTTCTAACATCAACCCACCTTGCAAAAAGGGGGCCAATCACCCTTCTTATTTGTGGAAATATGTAAAACCTTCCAATGATAAGTCTAAGTCCAATCCGCCATGCCTCTAAAAGAAATAAGATAGACCATAGCTGCATAGCCTTCTTGCCAAAAAATGGCTCTACTTTCAGCACTTCAAAACCCCCTTCCTCTACCTTCTTTTTCCATTCTAACTCTGTCAGGTTGTGATATTCGCTGAATATCTTTTTTCTGAAGGACGAAGTCAAAGAGACCAGCCCTTTAAGCCCAATCTTTTCCAGATGCGAGCCAAAAAGAAATCCCTTGCCTATATCTGCTGTAGGCACTGTAAAGGCAAATAACCCTTCAGGCTTTAATATCCTTGATACCTCAGAAAATGCCACATCAATATCTTTTATATGCTCAAGGGTGCAGTTTGAGACGCAAGAAGAGAAGCTGTTGCTCATAAAAGGAAGAGCTGTGGCACTTGCTTTGAAAACCTGTTTATAAACAAGCCTTTTCTTTGCCCTTCTCAGGTCATTTTCCCACAAATCTATGCCAATTATGACTTTATCCTGGAAAAATATCCTGGCAAACAATCCATCTCCCGAGCCAATATCAAGAATTGGGGATGGCATGTTATGGGTCTTGTAAAACCCTCCCTCTATTGCCCGCCACATAGCGTGATGAAGAGGCGTATATTTCAGGTACTCTTTTAACTCCTCCATTATTTGTAACTATTTACAGAGAGTGAGGTGTATAGAAAGTTTCATTGCAAATTGCAAAATTAGCAATTAACATTTCAAAATTAAATCTCTCTTCTTTTGCATTGCTAATTTTACATTGATAATTTTGCAATGAATTTCCTCCGTGTCTCTGCGATTAGTCTTTACTTCAATTGGCTGAAGTGTTACCCAATCTCTACCCCCTCACCCTTTTCTATCCTCCCAATAACCATAAATTCCTTTGCCTTTTCCTGCTGACTTTTTGGGATAATCAGAGCCATACCTATTCCCATATTGAATGTCCTGAACATCTCATGTTCTGATACCTTGCCCCTTTCTTGAATCTCCAAAAATATTTCTGGAATCTTCCAACTTTTATCAATCACAGCCTTTAGTCCATCAGGGAGTATCCTGCCTATGTTTTCGGGGAGACCGCCACCAGTAATATGAGAAATACCTCTAATAGTAAGCCTCTGTTTTGCCGCCAGCACATCCTTTACATATATCTTTGTTGGTGTGAGAAACTCTCTTCTCGGCTCATCAAAAAGCTTTCTGACTAAAGAGAACCCATTTGAATGCAAGCCTGAGGATGGAAGCCCGATGATAATATCCCCATCGGAAATCTCTTTGCCAGTGATTATCTCATCTTTTTCTACAACACCCACAGCAAATCCCGCCAGATCAAGATCTTCTTCAGCATACACGCCTGGCATCTCTGCTGTCTCTCCACCAAGCAAGCTGCAATCTGCCTCTTCGCAGCCCTTGATGATTCCATCTATTATCTCTCCTGCAACATCCAGATTTAGCTTACCAAATGCCAGATAATCAAGAAAAAAGAGTGGCTTTCCGCCTGTGGCAATGATGTCATTCACGCACATAGCCACCAGGTCTATGCCAATCTCAGAATAGCTATTTAAGGCAGAAGCCAGTTTTATCTTTGTCCCCACGCCATCACAGGAAGAGACAAGGACAGGCTCTCTGTATCCCCTGGAGATTTCGTAAAAACCTCCAAAGTGCCCAATCTCCCCTACAGCACCCCTCTCAGGCAAAAACTGCACCTTCTTTTTGATGATGGAGACCAACTGATTCCCCTTATCAATATCAACCCCAGCCTTACAGTATGTAATACTCATTTTAATTGTAACTATTTACCGAGAGTGAATTCAATGTAAAATGCAAAATTAGCAATTAGCATTTCAAAATTAAATCATTTTGCATTGCTAATTTTACATTGATAATTTTGCAATGAATTTCCTTCGTGTCTCAGTGGTTAATTTTTACTTCAGAGGCTGGAGTGTTATCCTCTTTAGATCCTTCCCTGGCACAAAGACAACGGTCTTATATCCTGGAACCTTGATGGGTTTATTCAGCGAGATTATCCTGCCAATCCTTGCTTTTCTCACCTTCTTTAGAAATGTCCCAAAACCCCGCAGTTCAAGCCTTCCTTGTTCTTTCAAGATAGAAGATATGGCAGAAAAGACCTCCTCTGTAACCCTGAGGCTCTCTGCTTGAGAGAGACCCAATCTTTCCTTTACAAGATTAACTAAATCAAGTCTGGTCATCTTATAGAAGATATGGCAGAAAAGACCTCCTCGGTAACCCTGAGGCTCTCTGTTTGAGAGAAACCCAATCTCTCCTTTTTATAAGATTAGCTGTAACACTTTAGCCACTTGAAGCACAGAGAAAATTCATTGCAAAATTATCAATGTAAAATTAGCAATGCAAAATGAAGTAGATTTAATTTTGAAATGTTAATTGCTAATTTTGCATTTTACATTGAGTTATCTCCGTGACCTCTGTGCCTCCGTGGTTTATATTCTTTGTTGCACTTTACTTAGGTAAATAGTTACGCTAAATCAAGTCTGGTCATCTTTTGGAACGATTATCCCACCAGAAACGACTAATTTATATCCCTCCTCAACGGATATATCAAGTGGAATAACATCATTTTTGGGAACAATAATCAAAATGCCCTGGGCAAGTGCCAGAGCAAATGGAAGATAGACATTGATAAGCTCCATATTTACCGCGGAGGCAATCTTTGGGTTTACCTTTGAGGTGACAAATCCAATAGAATATATTCCCTTCCTTGGATATTCAACAAGAACCACCTGAATAAAGCCTCCCTCTTGTTTGTTCAGATTGACCAGTTCTACTAACTGCTTCACAGAGGTGTAAAGATAATTTATCACTGGGAGCTTCTTGACCATACCCTCAGCCCATCTAAATACCCCTCGCTTACCTACCCTCTCGGTGATATATCCTATGGTTATGAGCAAGAATATAGCCAAAAACATTCCTGCCGAAAGGTCAATACAGCTTGCCAGGAAACCCTCTTTTATTGGAAAAAGCTTAGAGAAAGGCATACTCAGAATCTTATTCAATATAGAGAAACAGAAGGCTACGACAGCAATGGTTGCGGCAATAGGAGTGATAGCAATTAAGCCTGTAATAAAATATCTCTTAAATTTTCCCATTACAGGATAAAATTACAATTTATAACCTGTTCTTGTCAAGACCTTTCAAATCAAAAAATTTTGTAACCGTTCAGACTATACATCAAAGAGTGTAAAAAAGGAGATAAGGAGATAATGGGGATATGGAGATAAAGTAATTTGAATAATATCTCCTTATCTCCATAATAATCTCCTTATCCCCTCACATATTCCTTTTTTTGCACTACCTAAACGCTTACAAAAAATTTCCTTGCCAAGACAGTCTTCTTTCTCTATAATAATGTCTATGTCACGGATTGGAAGAAAACCCATTTCTATTACAGAAGGGGTGAAGGTAAAGGTAGAGAGCGGAAAGATAGAGGTATCAGGGCCTCGAGGCGTTCTCTCTCAACTTTTACACCCAAAGATTGGAATAGAGATAGAAGGTAATGTAATAACAGTAAAAAGGTTTGCGGAAGATAAGTTCTCCCGCTCTCTCCATGGTCTTTTCAGGAGCCTCATCAATAATATGGTGATTGGTGTGAACCAGGGGTATGAAAAGATTCTTATCCTTACTGGTGTAGGATGGAGGGCACAGATGAAGGGAAAAGACCTTGACTTAAGTGTTGGCTATTCCCATCCGGTTATCTTCTCGCCCCCAGAAGGAATCACTATCTCTACCGAAAAGGAAAAGATAAAGATTGCCGGAATTGACAAACAGCTTGTTGGAGAGACATCAGCTCAGATTAGAGGAATAAGAAAGGTTGAGCCATATAAAGGCAAAGGCTTAAGATATGCTGATGAACATGTGAGACGAAAGGTAGGAAAGGCAGGTGCAAAATAATGAAGGCTTCTGATAAGATAGAAAAGAGGGAGAGGAGAAGGAAAAGGGTAAAAAAGAAGGTCTATGGAACTTCCGATAGACTGAGACTTTCTGCCCATAGAAGCGTCCAACACATCTATGCTCAGATAATTGATGACGATAAGGGTCATACCCTCACAGCTGTTTCATCCTTAGATAAAGAGATACGAGAGATAAAATCTCCAAAAAGAGACGAGGCAAAGAGGGTGGGAGAACTTTTAGCCAGAAGAGCGAAAGAAAAGGGCATAGAAAAGGTTGTCTTTGATAGAGGGTTTCACCCCTTTTCTGGTAGGATAAAAGAGTTAGCCGCAGGTGCAAAAGAAGGAGGGCTTGTATTTTAATAAGTGTTCAGCCATCAGCGGTCAGTAATCAGCCAATATCAAGAAATAACTGGTTGCTGATAGTTATTATTAACTGAAAGCTGATAGCTAAATGCTGATAGCTACTAATAATATGGAAAAAAAGGTTGCGTTGACTGAAGAATCGCCCTTGTCTGAAAAGGTACTTTCAATCAGAAGGGTAACAAAGGTTGTTAAGGGTGGAAAGAAGATGCATTTCTCTGCCCTTGTTATTGTGGGAGATGGGGCTGGCAAGTGTGGCATTGGAATGGGAAAGGCAAACGAGGTTCCTAAGGCGATAAAGAAGGCAATATTCAGGGCACAAAAGACAATGGTCGAAATACCTTTGGCTGGGCCAACCCTGCTTTATAATGTAACAGCTAAGAAAGGAGCAAGTATTATGATGCTCAAACCTGCTTCTCCTGGAACAGGAATCATAGGAGGGAAAAGTGTCAGGGCTGTCTTGGAAGCACTTGGTGTCCGGGATGCTATTACTAAGTCTATGAAGAGCAACAATCCCATCAATGCAGTGAAGGCAACAATGGAAGGGCTCAAGATGATGAAGACAATCCATGAAAGAAATACGATGAGAAGGGAGATAGAAGAAGTAGTAGCATGAAGATTGGTGACGCTTTAGTCACTTGAAGCACAGAGTAGACTCATTGCAAAATTATCAATGTAAAATTAGCAATGCAAAATGAAGGAGATTTAATTTTGAAATGCTAATTGCTAATTTTGCATTTTACATTGAATTATGCTCCATATCATAAGTGTTTCTACTTCACTTAGGTAAATAGTTATGAAAATTGGGATATTGATCTCTGGAAGGGGGTCAAACCTGGCCGCTATAATTTCCGCTATTAAATCTGATAAGATTCCTGCCAAAATCTCTTTATGTCTAAGCGACAGAGCCTCTGCAAAAGGGCTGGAAATAGCCTATTTGCATAAAATACCCGCAATATTTATAGATCCAAAAGGATTGAGCCGAGAAGAGTATGATCATCTTCTTGTAGCTGAGCTAAAAAATAAAGGGGTGGAGCTGGTCTGTCTGGCTGGGTTTATGAGGATAATCTCTCCATATTTTGTGAGAAGCTTTCCAAATAGGATTATGAACATCCATCCAGCACTCCTTCCTTCATTTACTGGGCTTTCTGCACAAAAACAAGCTCTGGACTACGGTGCAAAGGTCTCTGGATGCACTGTTCACTTTGTTGACGAAGGCTGCGACACAGGTCCTATTATCCTTCAAAAGGCTGTACCTATATTAGAGAATGACACAGAAGAGAGCCTGGCAAAGAAAATCTTGGCTGAAGAGTATAAACTCTATCCAGAGGCTATATCCTTGTTTTGTCAGGGAAGACTGAGGGTAGAAGGAAGAAGGGTGAGGATAGATAACACTTTAGCCAACCAAAAGTAAAAACCAACCACTCAAGAATGTAACTATTTGAGGCATGTACAAAAATAATTTAAGTTAATTCTATGACTTACGCAAAACAGAACAGTTGACGAAGCCGTTATCATTACGGCATGAAATCAAAAAACGAATCCGTTTACGATTTTTATAAAGTTTTTTGACAAAAATGCCGATATATAAGAAAGAGGAGGGGAGACCTTAAAGACCCTTCTCTATTTTTTTGGGAAAAAAAGAGGAGAAAAAGATTGGCTGCCAGGCTGTTTCCTTTTCTCCCTCATTATATATATCGGCATATTTAGAGAAAAACTTAAATTATATTTTGGAGGTGATGAAATTCAACAGAAGGGATTCAGACTTTATCTAAAGGGACAGAAGGGAGCAATGGATCTAATGGAGGAGGCAAGGGCTCTATCAAGCTCTTTACCTCTGCCTTAGGCTGATCCAGGCTGGGAAGTCTTTTCTTGCTCTCTTTTGGTAAGTTTTATGAAGGATTGGTCGTATAGCTTAAGGTAAGATACCTTCATCTGCTCAATCTTTCAGAGTGTCCTTTTGCTTCCTCTAAGTCTTCATACAGGGTGCACTCTTTTGCTTCAATCTGCTTCTTAACCAGCTTGTTAAACTCTTTCCATTCATCATCGCTCATAAACACATCTTCTGCTCTTTTCACAATCAGCCTTCTTAAAATTACCACTTCTCTTTTTAGCTCAAACTCAACTAAGTCTCCTGGCTTAATATGAGCCGCTTTCCTCACAGGATGAGGCAGAGTGACAGTTCCCCTCTCTGAGACAACAGCTTTACTCCTCATTTTTTTACCTTCAATCTTGGTATTTTTCTGCAAATAAGTATATACAAAATACAGAGTTATGTGTCAACAATCTTGCAATTGACCAGAGAGCACTTCTATACTATAATTGATGGGTGGAAAATGGATGGTTTACAAAGTGGCTATAAAATATCAGCATTCAGCTTTCAGTTATTTTTATTCGCTGACCGCTTACTAAGGACAGAAAGTCCGAACAATAGATGCCGGATATAAAAAAGGCAGGCTTATACATAAAGCAAGATAGAGCCATACTTTATGATGTAAAGAATGATAGAGGCGATAAACTATCCCAGGGACTATACTTCATAAGCCTTAAAGCAGGAAAGTATTCTGGAAGATAAAGGTAGGTAATTCAGAGATAAAAAAGAAGCTGTAATTTTTGTTCTAAATAGCCAGAACAAATTTGGTCTGCGGCATCGGCCCATCCACAGCATCCACAAGAAGCAGAACTCCGTCAACCATCTTGAGAATCCGTTCCACCTCTCCGCTGAAATCTGCATGTCCTGGCGTGTCAACGATGTTTATTTTATGTCTCTGATAATGGATAGCGGTTCAGGTAGAAAAAGTGTAAGCAAGGAAAAAGGGGAAGTTGGGAAAAATAGGAAAGAAAAGATTTTACCACCAAGACACGACTAAAATCGTTCTCCGTGTCCGTTATCCGTGACCGTTATTTCTTTGTACGGACACGCTAAACGGACACGTCCCACGATCTTCCCACGGACACGCTAAACGGATACGAATCACGACTAAGTGGACATCCTAAAGGCTCTTGATCTCAGCTACAAGTTTTTGTAATGTGGCTTTGGCATCGCCAAAAAGCATACGATTCTTCTGATGATAGAACAGGTTGTTGGGGATAGCTGCATAACCGGCTGCCATACTGCGTTTCATAACAATTGTGTTCTTTGCATCCAATGCTTTTATGATAGGCATTCCATAAATGGGGCTTGACGGATCATCTTCGGCAGCTGGGTTTACAACATCGTTGGCTCCGATAATTATTATCACATCAGTATTCCCCATCTCATTGTTAGCGTCTTCCATTTCAACGAGTTTTTCGTAGGGAACATCAGCTTCTGCCAACAGCACATTCATATGTCCAGGCATACGCCCGGCAACAGGATGAATCGCATATTTAACCTCAACACCTTTGCTGGCAAGCAGGTTGTCGAGTTCGTGGCAAAGATGCTGAGCCTGGGCTACAGCCAGTCCGTAACCTGGAACGATATATACCTTTTGCGAATAACTGAGCAATACAGCAGCATCGCTGAGTGATATCTCCTTCACGGTTTTATCACCAGATTCAACACCAGCAGCACCAGCAACACCAAATGCTCCAATGATTACATTGAGTAAGGAACGGTTCATAGCCTTGCACATAAGGATAGTAAGGATAGTGCCTGCTGACCCTACAAGGATACCGCCGGTGAGCATAGCCTGGTTGCCATAAAGGAAACCGCCCATAGCAGCTGCCACACCAGTGAATGAGTTGAGAAGCGAAATAACAACAGGCATATCAGCCCCACCTATAGGCATGACGAAGGTTACGCCATATACTAAGGCAGCCAAAGCAAAGAGGTAGATGGGCAGATTGTTGTCCATTTGGGGCTTCATGCAAAGAATGACAACAAGTGCAACCAGCATAAGCACTAAAAAGCTCAGGTTGATGAGACGCAGGATTGGATGTTTAATGTCGCCAATGCGGCCGTCTAATTTGCCGAAAGCAATCATACTACCTGCAAATGAAACACCACCTATCATTAACCCAAGCAGGATAGCAATACCTTCGCCATTGAGCATACGCAAAGCTCCTTCACAGGCCAGCATATTTTGCATTTTCGGGAATTCCATCATAGATATCAAGGCAGCACAAGCACCACCCATTCCATTGAATATGGAGACCATTTGAGGCATGGCAGTCATCTTCACTTTTTTGGAGGCATACCAGCCAATGAAGCTACCAATGGCAAGGGCAACAAGAATCCAGATAATATTACCAATGGGTTGGCCATCTTTTTTGTGGAAAGTAATGGTGAAGAGGATAGCAGCGCCCATACCGGCAGCAGCCCAAAGGTTGCCTGAGCGTGCTGTGGCAGGATGGCTCAGCTTCTTTAATCCAAGGATAAAAAGGATTGAAGCTGCGAGATACGAAATCTCAAGTATTGAAAGTTCTGGGGTAAAATTTTCCATGTTTTTGTCTTTCTGTTATAACTACTTATAAAATTGGGGAAAAGCCACAGAAAAATAAATCTTGCCACAGATACACTTTGGATTAACACTTATTTTTTTGACACAGATCAACACAGATTACACTGATAAGAATTAAAAAATTATCTGTGTCT
>Ga0180007_10006872_pt1 | contig 10966 bp, 11 predicted proteins | sample MM_PC_MetaG_FD_121122 | JGI IMG/M metagenome (GOLD analysis project Ga0180007, IMG submission 121122) | Groundwater microbial communities from the Aspo Hard Rock Laboratory (HRL) deep subsurface site, Sweden - MM_PC_MetaG | ecosystem: Environmental > Aquatic > Deep subsurface > Groundwater...
GCAATGCGGAAGACTTCTGGATAGCCAGTCTCGGTGATCGCGTCCGACCAGGTTTCTGCGAACAAAATCGGAATACCATACTGGTGCGCTACCTCGGCCTCGGCTAAACCTACTGCACTGTGGCACTCGCCGACTATAGCAACCACATTGTCGTTGTTGATCAATCGCTCAGCGACGGCTGCGCCGCGTTCAGGCAGCCCTTCGGTGTCACCGAAGATCAACTCGACTTGCTTGCCCAAGATGCCACCCTGGGCGTTGATGTCCTGCACTGCAAGGTTCATGGTGAATTGCATGGCAATACCACCGATTACATAGCCTGGAGCGGAAAGCGGCCCGACACCACCGATGCGGATGGTTTCCGCTTCCGCAGCCGGTTGAGGCGTTGCCGTGATGACGACTGGCACCTCGACCGTTTGGGTCACAACCTGAGGCTGGCAGGCTGTCAACACCAGGGCGAGGATGGCCAGTACGAAAAAAACGAAACGTGTAATGCGTAACATGGTTCTTCTCCTTTGGTTTTTCGTTCAGTTGATTGTCGTGGTTATATCAGGCTTGAATATCTACGTGCATTCTCTTACCAGTGCCTCCTTTCATTGGTCGTTGGAAAATGTCGCCCCCCTGGTGTTGGCATAGAAAATCGCCACCGTGAGTTCCTTGAGCCGTTTCTACTGATCGTGATAGACGGCCAAGGGTTCAGGTATGGCTGGCCTGCTTGAGATGGTCTATCCATTTTTAGAATTACGCTGCGCATCATCCACTCGTATTCTTTTGTCAGCTATAACCTGCGCCTAATGAAGATGAAATCTGGCGGGCGGTGTCTACAATTTTCGGCACCAGCCGGGACTCCAATTCCTGGCGTGTTATGCGAGAGCCGGCAACCGAGATATTGATTGCCGCAATGACTTTTTTCCCGGGATCCCTTATCGGCGCAGCCACAGAGCGCAGGCCGACTGCCAATTCTTCATCGTTGATGGCGAATCCCTGCCGCCGCACCCTCTCCAGTTCAGATACCAGGGCGTCGAAACTGGTAATCGTGTTCGGCCCCTGCTTCGGATACGGACCTTCACCCAGCAGGTCAAAGAGTTCCTGCCAGGAGAGGTCGCTGAGAAGCGCCTTTCCCATTGAGGTGCAGTAAGCCGGAAGGCGAGAGCCCCGTTGGGTATTGACGCTGATAATATGCCGAGATGGGTTTCGCGCAACATAGATGATATCCGCGCCATCGCGAATGGTCATGTTGGTCGTTTCACCAGTCTCATTGGATAAGGATTTGAGATAGGGCTGAGCAATTTGAGAAATTTCCAGGCTGTTGAGTGCTCCAAAACCGAGGTGGAGCACCTTCAAACCAGGGCGGTAGTAGCGGGTTACAGGGTCACGTTCAAGGTATCCTAACAATTCCAGCGTAGATACCATTCGAAAAGCTGTGCTTTTGGTGAGCTGGGTAGCTGTGACAATCTCGGTCAGATTCAAGGATGGATTTTTAGCCGTAAAAAATGAAAGGATTTCCAATCCGCGTGCGAGGGCTTCAATCTTGTAACGGGATGTGGACATAGGCTGTTGAGGACAACAAGTTTTATTAGACGAGACTAAGTTTTACTAGATGAACCGATAGTAGCATAATACCAGGCACATGTCAAGTAGGCACGGACTATCAAATAAAATGGGGAGTACCTAAATTAATGGGTCAACGAAGTCAATGAGGTGAAAAGAGTAAGATGAAAACCGGCGGCTTTTAAGTTGGCGATGGTTGTGGCAGTAGACGAATAAACGGACGGCAAAGTATAGTGCATACGGGCAGCGAGAGAAACAACGGGATGATCTGCCAGGCGCGCCATTCGGACGTGCCCCAGTAGAGGATCTTGCCCTGGCGGACGAGGGTATCCATCGTGTAAACGACCTCGTCAACCGGCGTATCCTGGTCGAAGCGGTGACAGAAATACAGCCGTCCCCAGCCGTTTCAACGAGGCATAGATTGACTCAAAGACATGCTTGCGCGAAAGCCCGCACCCGTTTGGGCCGGGCATGGTCGGCCAGAACACCTTGCTCGAGATGATCAGTGCCTCCCGGGGTAGATCGCGGACCGCCTCCCCCATCAGTGTTTCCGCCATGCCGTTGGCATACAGGTCGGCATTATCAAAGAAATTGACGCCGGAATCATAAGCCGCATGGATCAACTGGCCGGCAATTTTTGCATCCACCTGGGATCCAAAGGTAATCCAGGACCCGAGGGAAATTTCGCTGACTTTCAGGCTGGAACGGCCCAGACGCCGGTAATGCATGCTTCCTCCTATCTAAACCCGCCCCTCTCTGTATGAAAGGGGCGGGAAACATCATCCAATCTATTCTTCCTTGCCATCTCCGATGCCAAGCGGTTTCCACTTGGCATCGTCTTTGAGCCGGTGCTGGATACCATGGCGGTCATGCACCTGGTCGAACCCTTCGGGCTTGACGAACATCTGGTCGCCATCAAGCAAACCGGTCAGCCCTTCCTGTCCTTCTTCCGGACGCTTGAGGCCTTTATATTTCGCTGCCATGGCCGGATTGTAATCGGTGGGTTCCTCATAGGTAGTGATATAGCCCTCGAAGTTGCGGAAGACAACTTTATGGTCAGACATCGTCAGCATGTAATTCGGCATCACCGGGATCTTGCCACCGCCACCGGGTGCATCAACAATGTACTGCGGGACCGCAAACCCGGAGGTGTGCCCGCGCATGCCCTCCATGATCTCAATCCCCTTCGCCACAGGCGTGCGGAAATGGCCGGCGCCCTCCACAAGGTCACACTGGTAGAGATAATACGGCCGGACGCGGATGCGGACCAGGTCCTGGGCCAGTTTCCGCTGGATATGGACATTGTCATTCACTCCGGCCAGCAGGACCGATTGGTTGCCAAGCGGGACCCCGGCGCGGTTCAATTTATCACACGCATCCGCCAATTCCGTGGAAATCTCATTCGAGTGATTGACATGGATGTTCAACCAGAAGGGATGGTATTTCTCAAGCATCTGGCAGAGTTCATCAGTCACGCGCATAGGCAGGAACACAGGCACCCGCGAGCCAATCCGCAGGATCTCGATGTGCGGGATCTCCCGCAAACGGGAGAGGATCTCCTCCAGGATCTTCGGCGCCAGCACGAGCGGGTCTCCGCCGGAGAGCAGTACATCCCGGACCTGTGGCGTGCGTTTCAGATAATCGATCTGCATCTCGAATTCCTGGCGAGAGAACGTCGCCGCCGGGTCGCCGACAATCCGCGAGCGGGTGCAATACCGGCAGTAGGAAGCGCATTGGGTGGTCACCAGCATCAGCACCCGGTCTGGATATCGGTGGACAAGGCCAGGGACCGGCGAATGGCGGTCTTCAGCCAGCGAATCCTCCATCATGGCGGTAAACGGGACCATCTCCGTATCGGTGGGGATGATCTGCCTGCGGATGGGATCTTCCGGATCGTCGGGATCGATGAGCGAGACGAAGTAGGGAGTCACTTCCACCCGGAAAAGGTTTGTTGCATTGAGCGCCTTGCGCTCGGATTCGGTCAGCGGGAAGATCTTCTCGATCTCCTCCGCGGTATTCAACCGGTGGCTCAATTGCCAGCGCCAGTCATTCCATTTTTCATCCGGGACATCCGTATAGATTGGGGCCCGTTTGGAAGTAAAGGGTAAATTCATGGGTTCCTCCAAGATAGATCAATCAATAAGGTAATCGTTACGGTTAATTATAAAGAAGCGCCCGGGGGGTCGTGGTCGGGTCGGAAAAATCCCCCGAAATATCGTCCGACAGCTAAGATCAACAGGATCCTGAGCTTCATGAAAGTATTGTAAAGTCAAACCAGAGCGAGGTCAATACAACCGAGATCGAGCCAGCGTCTGTTTCAGGAAGCGCTCTTGGGCTGAAACCCAGACTTCAATGGAAGTTTGCTCACTGGCGTCTGCTTTTTGGGGCCACCCAATCCCAAAAACGGTAGGCTTTGACCGGTCCCTTTGCTGCCAGGGCACTAAGATAATGTGGGTCAAACAGCAGTTTTTGCAAATACCAGACGTCCTTACCGTCTTTCAAGGCCACCGGCCCTGATTTAGTCACGGACTGGATGCTGATATTCTTCATCGCGGTGGTCAAGCCATCGCCGCGCGCTTTCTGATAGGCTTCTTCCAACGTCCACCATTGGAGGAATACCCGCTTCCGTTCAGCGGCGGGGATCTGCATATACCAGTTCTTATCGTTATCCGGGAAATATCGGGCAACATACTTGTCTGATTCTTTTTTAGATCTTTCCACTTCGATATCGATCCCGACACTGATGCCAGTTGAAACAGCGCATAATACCAGGTCGTCGGTATGAGAAATGTTGAACTCCAAGCCGGGTGGATTCGCGGCCAAGTACGGTTTCCCCAAAGGGCCATAATCGATTTGAACATCCACGGGGTCAACTTGCAGGTACGAACCTAATATCGTCCGTAAAATGCCCCGAGTGAGGATCCATCTTGTGCGCACAGGCTGGGAACGGAATTTTGCGACCCGCGCACGCTCATCCTTGGACAGGAGGGGTTCCATCTTGGAAACAAGGTGCAGCCAGCGGGTCAATTCCGCCCGCCAGATATGGATTTCATCACCGGCTGGTGCGGGTATCGGGTGTGGCGGCGTTGTGAACTGGATATGGTCCAACATACCGGTCTATTTTATCGCACCTGACCATATATGGGAAAGAATTCGTGATCCTTTTGGGTAAGCCCAAATGCCTTGCATATCCCGGATATTGCTAATAAAATATATTGGTCACCACGATGACGATGAAATCAACGATATTGGATACAGCCAGGAGATTTGCATGCTAAAAAAAGTTGCCGTCCTCACTGATAGCACAGCCAGCATCCCCGAACCGATGTTGAAGGAATTGGATATCCATCAGGTCGCTTACTACATCCACCGGGGGCAGGAAGTGTTGCGTGATCTTGTCACCATCCAGCGGGAGGAGTTCCTGCAGTGGTTGACGACAACCAAATTTCTGCCGACGACAGCGAGTCCCGGTCCTGGTGATTACGTTGAAGCATACAACTTGCTGGCCGATGAGGGTCATAACGAGATCGTCAGCATCCATATGACATCCAAGGGCAGCGGGGCCTTCCAGGCGGCATCAGTGGCCCAGTCCATGCTCAAGGAACAACGCCCGGATGTCCGGGTCGAAGTGATCGACACACGCAATGTCTCCCTTTGCCAGGGATGGATTGCCATCGAAGCAGCACGCGCGGCTATTTCCGGTTTGAACCTAGAAGAAATAACTGCCAAAATAAAACGGATGATCCCGATCACACACATGGTCCAGACCGCCGACACGCTAAAATACCTGTACATGGGCGGGCGGATTGGCAGGGCCAAACACCTGGTCGGCAGCCTGTTAAATATCAAACCTTTAATCGGCATGGAGGATGGCGAGATCGTCCCCATCGGTGTCGCCCGCAGCAGGAACCAGGCTTACCAGGCGATGGCGGACAAGGTCGAGGAAGTGGTAGGCAGATCCAAAGTCAAGATCGCCTATGTCCATGCCGGGGCAGTGCAGGAGGTTCACAAGCTCAAGCAGGTTGTCGAGAAGAAAATCACCGCTGTCGAATCGCTCATCGCTGAACTCTCCCCTGCACTCGCCGTCCACACGGGCCCGGGGACTACTGGATTGTGTTACCTGACTGAAGGATAACTCTTCAACCAAGTTGCAACGAAAATTCCCCCATTAGAAAGAATTCGACCCACCCGAGAGAACACAAATCCGGGGTGGGTCGAATTAATCAATCTGCTTTCCTTAGGGTGAGGCTTTTACTTGCTCCGCAGCCTGGAATCCAGCTGCCAGGGCCTTGCGGTTCATCTCCTCGGTGCCTTTTGGCGCCCGGGCAGCGACCGCCTTCTCGATTGCCTCGGGCGAGACAATACCCGTCAAGCCAACCAGGATCCCCAGCGCCACAGTATTGGCAGTAATCGCCTTGCCTGTCGTTTCGATGGCCAACTTGCTGATCGGGATCTTGATCGCCCGGTCGGGGGCAGCCTTGATCTCGTCTGAGTCGACGATCAAGAGGCCATCCGCTTTGACTATTGTGCAGTATTTCTGGAACGCCTCCTGGCTGAGCGCCACCAGCACGTCTGCCTCGAGCACCTCGGGATGATCGATCTCGCCATCAGCGATCACGACCTCCGCCCGGCTTGCCCCGCCGCGCGCCTCAGGGCCATAGCTTTGGGTCTGGACGGCATTCTTGCCATCGTAGATGGCTGCCGCTTCTGCAAGGATGATCCCCGCCAGGATCATCCCCTGCCCGCCTTCTCCCGCCAGGCGGATCTCGGTCCGGTCAATGGCCGTTTGAGCTGACATTAATACCCTCCTGCGTGGCGTCGTTTACTCAGTTTGGTTTCGCTGACCCTCTCGAGCAAGCGGTCGTACATGCGGGTATATTCTTCCCGCTGGTCGTTGATGTGCAGCTCACCGCGCACGACCTTCCCGTTCGCGGCCCGTTCCTCCGGGGAGAGCTTCTCAAAGGCAGCCAAGGACATGCTGTTCTCCTTAAGCGACCGCATCATATCTACCGCTGTGCCCAGTTTGTTCAGGCGTCCATAGGTGGTATGACAATAACTGACCGCCTCGACCATGGTAAAGCCTTCACGCTCGATCGCCCGCTGGATATACTTGTCCAACTCAAGGGCATGATAGACCGTGCTGCGGGCGACATAGGTGGCACCAGCCGCCTCGGCAAGTTCACACACCGGGAAGGGCGGTTCGATATTGCCAAATGGAGCGGTCGTAGCCCGCCCTCCCAGCGGTGTCGTCGGGCTGTATTGACCGCCAGTCATCCCATAGATGAAATTATTGACCACGATGGCTGTGATGCCAATATTCCGGCGGGCGGCGTGGATGAAGTGGTTGCCACCGATCGCCAGAGCGTCTCCATCCCCCATGATGGTGATGACGTTCAACTCCGGGCGGGCAATTTTCAATCCGGTGGCAAAGGCCAGGGCGCGACCGTGGGTGGTGTGCAAGGTGTTGAAATCCAGGTAGACCGGCATGCGCGCCGTGCAACCGATCCCCGAGACCAGGGCCACTTCGTCATTGCTCAAGCCCAGATGGTCAATGGCCCGAATCAACGCGCCCATGACAATGCCGATCCCGCATCCGGAACACCAGATGGTGGGGAACCGCTTTTGCTTGCGCAGCTTGTGAAGCGTTTCGCTCGATTCAAACCAGTCCGGGCTAGGAATCAGGCCCTCATTTGCATCCAGGTCGTGTGCCGCTAAGATATGTTCTGCCATAAGATCATCCTAAATCGCATCCAATATCAACTGGGGGGTGACCATCTCACCGTTGGCGCGGTTGACCCGGACTACTCGCTTACGCCCCACAATCCGTTCAACCTCCAAGGCCAACTGGCCCAGGTTCATCTCCGGGACGATAATCCGGTCCACGCGTTCTGCCAGTGCTTCGAGTTGAGCCTCCGGGAAAGGCCAGATCGTCAACAACGTCAGCATGTCCACCTTAACCCCCTTTGCCCTGGCAATCTTGAGCGCATGCCGGGCACTCCGGGCCGTTGCGCCATAGGCAACGATGGCCGTCTTCGCCCCCGGGATGTTATCCTGCTCGACAAGTACGATCTCGTCGAGCTGCTTGTCAAATTTATGATTAACCCGTTCCAGCCAGGCATCGATCTCATCCAGGCGCTGGGTGGGGAAGCCGCGCTCATCATGGAACAGGCCGGTGATGTGATAACGATAGCCATCGCCGAAATTGGCCATCGCAGGCACATCGCCGGGTCCGTTCCGGTAGGGCAGGTAATCCTCCGGTTTATCGGTGACCTGCCGCTCGAATGTTTCAACCGCCCCGAAATCAGGCAGTTCGACCGGTTCGCGCATGTGGCCGATGATCTCGTCGGTCAGCAGGATGACCGGGGTGCGGTATTTCTCGGACAGGTTGAACGCCTTGATGGTCAGGTCAAAAGACTGGCGAACGGAAACCGGGCAAAGCGCAATAATGGGATGGTCGCCGTGGGTACCCCAGCGAGCCTGCATCACGTCCCCCTGGGATGCGGCCGTAGGTTGGCCGGTCGATGGACCCAGGCGCTGGACGTTGACGACAACGCAGGGGATCTCGGCCATGACTGCATAACCGATGTTCTCCTGCATCAAAGAGAAACCGGGGCCGCTGGTGGCGGTCATCGATTTCAGCCCGCCGACCGAAGCTCCGATAATGGCGGCCATGCTGGCGATCTCATCTTCCATCTGGATGAACTTCCCGCCGATCCTGGGCAGCTCACGCGAGAGGATCTCGGCGACCTCGGTGGACGGGGTGATCGGGTAGCCGGCATAGAACTCGCATCCGGCCGCAATTGCGCCCCACCCGATGGCTTCATTACCTTGCATTAACTTGACTGTCAAACTCGCCTCCTGAGGAACCCTGGATCGCCTGGTTCCCTGAACACTAATCCAACCGCTTGACCACAATGGCCAGGTCAGGGCAATGCGTGTCACAGAAGTGACAGGCGGTACATTTTTCCGGGGCAACCACAACCGTGCGCTCGGTCTTTTCATCAAAGGCCAGCACGTTGGTCGGGCAGAATTCCACGCAGATGTGGCAGCCCTTGCACCACTTCGCAAAGATGAAAACCTGCCCGCGGGGACCTTTTCTGGCCGGGATGGCTGGGGCACCCTGCTGGGCAGCATTGGGCGCAAGATTTGTCATGTTCATCCTTTCAATCCAATAAATCCTGATAGATAACATCTTACTGCTTCTCGCATAAATATGTGAACTTTGGAAAAAAAACAAAACGCCCGTAATTACAATAATCTTGGTTCACATCTTTATGCAGCACACAGTAATTTTATTTTGACGGCTCGAGATGCGTAATAGATGAAAGTCCTTATTTACTACTAACATCTGTTCCTGTTTTTACAGGACCGCTGGCGTTGTATAATGGGTTAATCCAACAAGGACAGGAGGAGAAATAATGAGCGAACTATATATCCAACGTGCTGATTGGAAAAAAGAAAAGCACATGCCGGTTATCGAGGCGCCCGACCAGGTAAGCGCAGGCATACCTTTCCAGGTCAAAGTAAGCATCGGCAAGGAGATCCCCCACCCGAACACCACCGAACACCATATCGCCTGGTTCGACCTGTACTTCCATCCCGAGGGCGAGAAGTTCCCGCTCCAGGTCGGGCATTTCACCCTGACCGGCCACGGCGAATCGGTCAAGGGTCCCAACCAGGGGCCGTTGTACACCCACCCGGAACTGGCGGTCACCCTGAAGGTCAACAAGCCCGGCACTTTCCATGCGCTCTCGTTCTGCAACATCCATGGTTTATGGGAGAGTGAGCGGGCGGTGTCTGTGCTGATGACCGCCTCCGCTCCTGACAGGGAGGCTGCCTGACCAGGACCCAGCACATGCTGGTTTCATTACAAAGCTGCCAAGGGCAATGGCTGTCCCCGCTGGCATCCGCTTCCAGTTTCAGCAGGAGTTACAGAATGGCGCGGGCAGGGTTCGTCTCCAGGATATGTTTGAGAACTTGGTATTCCTTGCCAAGACACTTGTACATGCGCTGGATATCCGGGTTTGGCGCGCTATGGGACAGACCTTCCGTGAAGGACAAATATTCCGCTATCGTCCGAGTAGACCAATTGAAACTGTGGAATTTGGCGTTGCAAGGTTTGTTGGTTTTCCAACGGCCCCCCCATGAATACAACCACGACCTCGCTGTTGGACAATTGCACCTTCAGGACCTCGATATCGTTCGCGGTTAAATCACCGATATAAGAAGATGACCTCTGGGTAAAAAAATATAGTTTCTCGACATTGTTCGTGAAGAAGAGAGCATCTTCCGGCAGTTGAGCAATGACCTTTAGGAAATCTTCGGCCAGGTAATCGCGATACTGAAGGCCAAGTCCACCATAATGAGATTGAAGTACAGGAAGTACGGGGCGCACGTAAGGGAAAGTGGTCTTTGGGTTGCTGCTGATAAAGCTCCACGCAATTATTACGAGGATACTTGTTAGAAAAACAGCCAGTAGGGAAGAGCGTTTTCGAATAAAGTTCAGAAACAAGTGGAGGCCGAACAAAACCAGGAAGAACAAAGAGGTCATAAATGGAAAAAGGATTCGATACTCAGAGAGTGGGATGGACGGGTCGCCCCATAAACGGGAGATGATCGTCAATAGGATGTACGTGACCCCATAGAGAGCCAACAACCTCGGCAGTTGCGTCGCCGTTTGCTCTGATGGAAACTCTCTCCTTCTGAAGATCAGGAAGGATATCGCCAGCGCCACTAAAAGGATGATCAGGTAGATCAGGTTGATTGTTATCGAAGCACGAACAGGCTCAACCCAGGTCATCAATGTTTCATATGTAGATTTCCATTCCTGTGGCGTGATCGGCACGAAATGAACTCCACGATTTGTGGCCGATCCAGCCAACAGTTTGTTCCGGATCAGCCATATCAGCATCGGGATGACGCTGATACTCCCCAAGATAAATAAATCCAGGAGTTTACGTTTGACCCGGGCATTATTCTGGAAAAGAATAAAGAGAAGTCCTGCCAAGATCGCCGAGATCCCGATGTAACGGGCGAGAAAAGCCAAGCCAAGTAGAACCGCTGCGATCAGCAGCCAGCGCTGCTTTCTCGTCGTGGAATAATTATCCAGACAAATAAATCCCGCCAGGTAACAAGTCAGATATAATGGCTCTGTCATCGCATAGATACTGGTTTCCCAAAAGGCCTGCATGCACAATAAGACCAGAACCCCGATGGTTGGGAACAAGAAAGAGCGGTTTGTCAGCCGTGAAATAATCACGCCAAATAATAGGACAAGTAATCCGACGAACAACGCGCCTAGTATCTTACTAACCTGAATAGTAAACATCGTTTATACTTGGTGGATGAAAACAAAATACTTTGTTGAACTGTCTGATGAAAAACGCCAAGAACTTGAAGCTCTCATACGAGCAGGAAA
>Ga0180007_10006873_pt1 | contig 10966 bp, 10 predicted proteins | sample MM_PC_MetaG_FD_121122 | JGI IMG/M metagenome (GOLD analysis project Ga0180007, IMG submission 121122) | Groundwater microbial communities from the Aspo Hard Rock Laboratory (HRL) deep subsurface site, Sweden - MM_PC_MetaG | ecosystem: Environmental > Aquatic > Deep subsurface > Groundwater...
AAGATCAAGGTTGAATGAATGAGCAACGAAAAAAAATACAAAATATTGAAGCTGTTGGTCTACCTGATGGGGCGCTTGCCCATTCCCGTTGCCACATTTTGTTCCGATCTTCTGGGGCTGCTGTGGTTCAAGCTTGACAAGCGTCACAGGACGGTCACCTTGGACAACATTCAAAGGGCGCTGGGTGACCAGATGACGGCTTCCCAGATAGAGCGGATGGGAAAACAGGTTTTTAAGAACATTGCCAGCATCCTGTTTGAGGTGGCCTGGTCCTACGGACTTGACCGGGAAACCTTTCTCTCCCATTTTACCGTCAAGGGCATTGAACATGTGGAAAGGGCACAGGCAAAGGGGCGGGGGGTCATGGTCCTTGCCGGGCATCTGGGCAATTTTGAGCTCAATATCCATGCCATCGAAGGAACCCAGATGAAGGCCTATGGGATTTACCGGAAAATGGATTTCCCCCCCCTTGAGCGGCTGATGCTGGAAATTCGCCAGCGTTTCGGCTATACAATGGTTCCCATCCGGGGGGCCTCAAAAAAGCTGGACATCATTCTCAGGCAGGGAGGTGTGGTCGGAACCCTGTTGGATCAGAGCGTGGATTGGTATAAAGGTGTTTTTGTTGACTTTTTTGGTCAAAGCGCCTGCACAAACAACGGACTTGCAATCCTTGTCATGAGGACAAAGACGGCCGTGGTACCCATGTGCTGCATGCGGAAAGACAGAAAATTTTTCATTGAATTTTCACCGGAGATCCCCCTTGAAGAGACCGGGGACCGGATAAAGGATATTGAAAACAATACCCAGAATTATACCACAGCCATTGAATCCATGGTGCGAAAATTTCCGGACCAGTATTTCTGGGTGCACAATCGTTGGAAAATAAAGCCCTATTGCCTCTATCCCAGGCCATAATACGAACCGGAAAACCAATGACCAAACTTATGCTAAATGACAGTATCGATGCCCGTATCCTGATCCGGGGCGCCAATTGGGTGGGGGATGCCATCATGACAACCCCGGTGGTCCGGGGGGTGCGCAAGAATTATCCCAACGCCCGTATAACGGTCCTGGCAAAACCCTGGGTGGTTCCGGTCTATGCCGATAACCCCCATGTGGATGACATCATGGTCTATGAAAATTTGGGTCGGCATCGCATGGGGATCGGCACCCTGAGGCTTGCAGGGGATATACGGCACCGGCACTTTGATCTGGCCGTTCTCATGCAGAATGCCTTTGAGGCGGCATTGCTGGCATTTCTGGCCCGGATTCCCGAGCGCCTGGGGTACAATACCGATGGAAGGTCTTTGCTGCTCAACCGATGTGTACGACTGGACCCGGCCCTGAAAAAAAGGCATCTCATTGACTATTACATGGGTATCCTCAAGGGGGCGGGGCTTGAAGGGGACGGCAGGCAATTGGACCTGGTCATCGGCAATGGGGATAAGATATTTGCAAAAAAACTATTGGCGGAAAGCAGACTGGGCAGCCCAGGGCCTGTTATCGGCATCAACCCCGGCGCCACGGGAGGTACGGCCAAACGCTGGTTTCCCGATCGGTATGCCGCCCTTTGCCGCAGGCTTTCCCGTGAATACCAGACAAAGGTGATGATTTTCGGCGGCCCCGGAGATGGTGCACTGGGCAAGGAAATTATGGGTATGGCCAAGGAGTGCTGTATCAATATCGCCGGCCGGACAAGTCTTTCACAGGCCTTTGCCCTGATTTCAAATTGTGATTTGTTTGTGACCAATGATTCAGGGCTCATGCACGCGGCCGCCGCCCTGGATGTAAACCAGGTGGCCGTTATCGGCTCCACGGATTATGTCGCCACGGCCCCTTCAAACAAGAACAGCATCATGGTCAGGGAACCGGTATCCTGTGCCCCCTGCCTCAAAGATGAATGCCCCATTGATCATCGGTGCATGACCCGTGTTTCCGTTGACAGGGTTATGGATGCCTGCAGATCTGTTTTGGGCTGATTTGACCAAGGGAAGCGAAAAAAAGGAACGGAGGAAAGAATCCTGTTTGAATCTGTAAAAAATATATTGATTGTCAAACCCAGCGCCCTGGGAGATATTGTTCATTCGTTGCCGTTTTTAAGTGCTGTTAAGCGGAGGTTTCCCCATGCCCGGATTGACTGGGTGGTGGCCCACGGCCTCCACACTTTTTTGGAGGGCCATCCCCTGATAAACCGGCTGTGGGTGATCAAAAAAGATCAATGGAAAAAACTGGGGAACCTGAAACAGACCATTGGAGAAATTAATGAGCTTCGCCTCGGGATGGGGGCTTGCGCCTATGATGTGTCCATTGACTTGTCCGGCCTTTTCCGGTCCGGTGTGATCTCCTATTTTTCAAAGGCCGGGATCCGGCTCGGTTTTAAGGAATCCGATGAAGGCAGCCCTTTTTTTTATACCCATAAAATCCATGGCAGCATGGACATCCATGCCATAGACCGGTATCTCAAAATAGCGCAGTTCATGGGCTGCCCCACGGATGAAATCGCCTATCCCTTTGCCCCCTATGACCTTTTTCCTGAAATCTGTAAAGGCCTGCCCCAATCCTATGTGGTGATGAGCCCTTCTGCCGGGAAACCGGCCAACCGGTGGCATGCCCATAAATTTGGCGAACTGGCGTCAAAACTTTCGCTGCCAGTTGTGGTGATCAGCTCGGCCGCAGAAGCATATATTGCCGATGAAGTCGTTTTTCATTCAAAGGGAAATGCGGTTTCCATTGCAGGGAAAACAGGACTCAAGGCGCTGCTGGCCGTAATCGGGCGTGCAAGCTATTTTATCTGTAATGACACAGGCCCCATGCATATGGCAGCGGCTCTGAACATACCGGTATTTGCCATTTTCGGGCCCGCCAACCCTGTGCGTACCGGGCCCTATGGAAAAATTCATACAGTGATACAAAAAGAGCTTGCGTGTTCGCCCTGCTACCGGCAAAAACCCTGTGCCCATTACCGGTGTATGGAGGACCTGGGGGTTCCACAGGTATTGGCGGTGATCCAGGAGAAAATCACGCCGTCATGAAAATTTCTGTTATTGTTACCACATATAACCGGCCGGACGCCTTGAAAAAGGTGCTGGAGGGTCTGGTGCGTCAGACCCTTCTTCCCCATGAGATTATCATTGCCGATGACGGTTCCGCCCCAGAAACAGCCCGGATGCTGGTCCCATATCTTACCCAATCCGATATGGCTGTCCACCATGTCTGGCAGGCAGACAGGGGATTCCGGGCAGCCCGGATACGAAACAGGGCCATATTAAAATCCAGTGGTGAATATCTGCTGCTCTTGGATGGGGATTGTATTCCCGAAAGACATTTTGTGGCCGATCATTTGAGCATGGCTGAAGAGGGTTGTTTTTTCCAGGGTAAACGGGTATTGGTCAATCAAAAGATTGCCGATCGGTTTGATCACAGGGAGATGGCTTCCTTTCGAAAGCTCATGGCCCATGTGATGACAGCCGGTATTTCAAACAGCCATCATGTTCTGAGAATCCCTTTTTTCCCTTCCTACAAGGTGAGAAAACTTTCCGGTGTCAGAAGCTGCAATATGGGGCTGTTTAAAAAGGATGTGATCGCCATCAATGGATTCAACAATGAATTTGATGGGTGGGGGCGGGAGGATACCGAATTTGTGGTCCGCCTTTTCCGGTATGGCGTTAAACGCAAGGAAAATTCTTTCCGGGCCATCTGCTATCATTTGTGGCACAGGGAAAATTTGCGAACCCGTTTGGAAAAAAATGACAGGATCTTGGAAAACGCAATCGTATCCGCTGCTTTTTTTTGCGACTCCGGGTTAAACCAGCTGATTGTTGATGATGAGAGCAATATGAATGAAATCAATTAAGAAGTATTTGTCCCAGACCCCGCCGGAGGATGGCATTTTCTGGTGTGTTGTATTGACGTTTCTGCTGTTCCCCACGGGTACGGCGCCCCCATTGATCGCCATTGGGCTTGCCTGTGCTGTCTGGATTTTTTCAGGGCAGTTTATGACGGGGCTGTCCATTGTGAAACAGCCCTGGTTCAGACCGGTACTCCTGTTTCTGATTTTGCCCTGGATCGGTCTGACCTATTCTGTGAATATGGACCTTGGCATGGACTATGCCATGAAAACCAAATACTGGATCGCGGTATTCATCACTGCGGGTTGCTGTATGAGTGAGAAACGCTTTTTCATTCTGGTTTGTGCCTTTTGGGGCGGCCTGTCAGCAGGCGCCATTTTAGCCCTTTTCCAGTTTGCAGGCGTTGTGAAGCCGGTCAATGTGTTTTTTCTGGGGTTTGGTATTGTCCACACCCTGATTTCCATGTATTTGCTCATCGGAATTCTCATGGCCGCCTTTTATTATAAGCGGGAAACAGGCGTATGGAAAAGGGCAGGATTGCTTGCACTGATTTCTCTTTTTTTGTTTCACCTGACCGTGCTGGAAGGCAGAAGCGGTTATCTGATATTTGCCCTGTTATCTCCCCTGGTTGCCCGGGATCTTACCCATAGGTATCCTTTAAAAATAAAAGTGCTGGTCTGTGGGGTGCTTTTATTGGCCCTTTGCCTGTCTCCGGTTGTCAGATATCGGGTGACAGCTTCCGTTGCCATGTTAAATGAAAACAAAGAAAAAATCATGGCCGGCGAGAATATCCCTTTAATGCCAAGGTTCTTCATCACCGAACAAACCATTGATCTAATAAGAAAACATCCCATCATCGGTATCGGTACGGGCAGCCTTCCCGAGTTCACCCGGCCAAAAGGATCTGCGGTGAACCATCCCCATAACAATTTTCTGTACATGGGTGTCAGTTTTGGAATTGCCGGAATCATTGCTTTTTTCTGGCTTTTCTGGAACATGTTTTCCCGCTCTTGGCAGTCCCGGGAAACCCCGTTGGGTTATTTTGTGCTTTCCACCGGCCTGGTCCTGTTTCTGGGCGGAATGTTTGATACCCAGATCCTGAATACCGGGACCTTGCTGATGCTGGCGATGTCCTACGGGTTCCTGGCCCATTTGGGCCCCATGAAGAAAGGAAGGGTTTGATGGGAAAAATATCGGTTTATATCATTGCCTTTAATGAACAGGAAAAAATCAAAGACGCCCTGGAAAGTGTGGCATGGGCAGATGAAATAGTTGTGGCCGACTCATTGAGTACCGATGGGACGGTTCAGATTGCACAGGCCCATGGAGCAAAGGTGGTCCAGATTCCTTTCAAGGGGTTTGGAGCCCTGAGAAATGAGGCCATGGCCGCCTGCAGTCACGAGTGGATATTCAGCCTTGATTCCGATGAGCGGTGCACCCTCAAGGCAAAGCAGGAAATACTTGCAATCATCAATGATCCGGACAGCCTGGATGCCTATTATGTGCCCCGGCGCAATTATTTCATGGGCAAATGGATCCGCCATGGCGGTTTCTATCCGGACTACCGCCAGCCCCAGCTTTTCAGAAAAGGGGCCCTGGTCTTTAAGGCTGATGCCGTGCACGAACGCTATGGGGTGGTCAGTGAAAAGCCCTGCGGATACTTTAAGGCCTTTATTCACCAGATTCCCTTCAAGAATCTGGAGGAAGTGATCCACAAAGCCAACCGGTACTCCACACTGGGGGCTGATAAACTGGCTGAATCGGGAAAAACGCCGGGCATGTTCACAGCCTTTTTCCATGGATTCTGGGCGGCCTTTTCCATTTATTTTCTAAAACTGGGGTGTTTGGACGGGTGGCCGGGCGTTATCATTGCCCTTGGCAACTTTGAAGGAACCTTTTATAAATATGCCAAGTTTTATTTGAAAGCAAACGGGCTGGACTCTTTTCTAGACATAAAGCTGCCCAAGGAATAAAAGATGATAGAGCTGGGTTTGATGACAGCATGTTTTATGGGGATTGTCGGGGCAACCGGCAGATTTTTGAAGCTGGATTTCAGATATGCCCCCTTGTTCTCTATCTCTTTGATCGGTCTTGTGTTGTTTGGCTTTTCCCTTGCGGGTTTTCTGAAGACCGGCACCCTTCTCATCGCCGGGGTGGGGGGGGTGTTTGCGGTTTATTTTACGGCTGTGGGCCTCCGGCAGCCTAAGACCCTGTCCCTGACACCCGGAACGGTATTCGCAGGCTTAATCGTCCTGTCTTTTCTTCTTAGTTTAAATATGACCTTTACGGTGGTGGATGATTTTGTGTTCTGGGGAATTGTGGGCAAATACCTGGTTTTGTTTGATCATTTTCCCAATGCCGAGACCACGATCATTCCCAAACACCTGATGTATACCCCGGGCACCTCCCTGGTCCATTATTTTTTCCATGGATTGATCGGTGCATACAAACCGTCCCTGGCCTATTTTGCCCAGAACATGATCCTGATCTCTGCCTTGTTTGTGGTCATCCAAAAACCCCGGATGGAACGATCGGTGATCCGTCTTTGCCTGGCCATTGTTCTGCTGATCCTTTTTTGCGGCAGTGTTTTTACCAAATTACAGGTGGACTACCTGCTCACCACTCTTTTTTTTGCCATTCTGTGGGTTTACTATACCGGGGATGACCTCTTTTTAAAACTTGGGGCCATATCCGCCCCCATCTGTTTTCTTTTTCTGATCAAACAGATCGGTTTTATGCTCGGACTGCTGTTGCTGGTGATTATTTTTTTTGACCTTGTGTTCCATGGGGAGCTTCGAAAAGATAGAAAGTTCAAAGCCCTGGCCCTGGTAGTGTTGATGGCAGGGGGCCTGTTTTTTTTGAACCGCCTCTGGGCATGGCATTGCGCTGAGATGGGATTTACAGGTTTCAGCACCGCCACCATAACCCTGGAAACGATTCTGGCATCGTGTGGGATTTTTTCCAAAGGGGCTGTTCAAGATGGGTTTTTGATATATGTGAAGGCTGTTTTCTTCGGGTCGGCAGACCGCCTGAATCTTCCCTATCTTTTCTGGTATCTGCTGCTGGGGGGGGTATGGACATTCATGCTCAAAGAGATGACACCCAAAGAACGCTCCCGGCAGGGCCTGATGATAAAAATTATGGCAGGCGCCTATCTTTTATATCTTGTGATGAATTATTTTTTCCAGGTGATTGTGTTCAAGGTGGGGGCAAATTTTGATCATATTGTGGGCCTGACCCGGTATCTGAATATCTTGTTTGCCCAAATGGTCATGTTTACCCTCCTTATGAGTGTCGGACGTCTCTGGTTTAAAAAGATCATCCCTCCCAGGGCAGTCATTGCAGGTGCCGTGACCGTTATGCTTATCCTCGGCCTTTCCAGAATTGAAAAGCAACGCCACCCGGACAAGCATGATCTTGAGGCCAAAGACCTGGCCCAGAAAATTACCATGAACACCGACCGAAACCGCCAGAATTCCATTGGGGTGATTCCGGGTATAAATGACCAGTTTCTGGGGATAAAGCTTTTATACCACCTGCTGCCGGACCGGGTGAATTCCAGCCCGTTTCCCCTGGCTGACCCGGCAGGTTTCATGGAAAAACTTGCACAATATGACTATGTATTGTTTTATCGGTCAGACGAGAAACTAAGTGCCTGGGCGGAAGTATTGTCAGGCCTTCCCCTTGAGATTCCCGGGTTTTACCGGGTTATTCCCCGGGAAATTACCGCTTCAGACACCCGGAAATCGGCAACACTAAAGAGAGTATTTTAAGATGAATCAAAACATGGCCCCCCCCCTGGTTTTAATTCCGGTCTACAAGCCGGATCAGCAGATTTTGTCCCGTATCATTGAACAGGTGGGCCGGTTTGATATCGGGGGGATACTTTTGGTCAATGATGGCAGCGGCCCGGAATATGATGCTGTTTTCGCATATCTGACAGCAACCTATGAGATAACGCTTCTGGCCCATGGCCGAAACCTGGGAAAAGGTGCAGCCCTTCGGACCGGGTTTGCCCACATTCACCAGCACAATGTCCTTTGCAGCCATGTTATCACGATGGATGCCGATGGCCAGCATCTGCCCTGGGATGTGGAAAAGGTCATGGCAGATGCCATAGCGCATCCCGAGGCGCTTGTTCTCGGGGTCAGAAAATTTAAAGGGAAAATTCCCTTCAGGAGCCGGTTGGGAAATATGGCCACGTATCTTATCTTCAGGGGGCTTGTGGGGCAAACGGTGACAGACACCCAGACAGGACTCCGGGCGATTCCAGCCGGACGATTGGAGCAGTTGATCCTTTTGTCATCGGATCGGTATGCCTATGAACTTGAAATGCTGCTCACCCTGATCCAGGACAGGGTGACGGTGCGGGAGGTTCCCATCACAACTGTATATGAAAACAATAACAGCGCCTCCAGCTTCAGACCGATTTCAGACTCTATTCTTATTTACAAAACATTGCTTGTATGGTGGCTGGCCTTCCGTTTTAAACAGATGCTCAAATATTCCCTTTCCGGTATTTTTTCCACCATTGCGGACTTTGGGACCTATATTCTTTTGATACATTTTGCCATGGGGTTTGTCGGAGCGTCAATCCTGGCAAGGTTTTTCTCTGTATTGATTCATTTTACAGCCAATAGGTATTTTACCTTTTCATACCGGGATGCCCCGAACCTTGGGGAGATCGGCAAATATATCATGGTGGCCGGATTTAACCTGTCAGCTTCTATTTTGCTTATTTTCATATTTACACGCTATTTTTTCATGGGGGAGGTGGTCGCCAAGGTGGCGGCCCAGCTGATTCTGTTTTTTCTGACCTATGCCCTGCTCAATGGGTTTGTCTTTTTGCGGGCTAAAAACAAAGCATAAAATTTACAGAACCAAAGCTTATCTGGGAAGATATCGGTTGTCCAGTTTGACCTGGTGAAGCCGGTAGATCCGGGTGATATTGCGTCCCATGGCATCAATGGTGTGGTGCTTTTTCACCTGTTCCCTTGCCAGATGAACCCGTTCCATGGTGGCGGCTTCCTGGGTCAGGGTATTTAAGATCATATCGGACAATTCTTCAGAATTTTTGGGATCAAAGAGCAATCCGGTCTTTTCATGGACAATGATATCCGTGATTCCGCCGCTTTTTGACCCGATGACGGGACACGAGCTGTACATGGCTTCCAATAAGGCCTGGGGCACGCCTTCAAAGGGAATTCCTTTTTTGTTTATTGAGGCCAGAATCTTACAATCAAAGGCCCGGTAATAGGACCATACTTCCTCTTTGAAACCAAGAAAGTGGACCCTGTCCCCAATGTTGAGCTCCTGGGCAAGCGCCTTGAGTTCCGCCAGGTAATTTGGGGTGCTGTCGCCCACAATGACAATGTGGTGGGGGATTTCTGACTGAATCAGTCGAAGGGCCTTTAAGATGGTTGAAACGCCCTTGTCAGAGGAAACCCTGCCTGCAAACCCGATAAACCGGGTGCCGGGATCAAGGGAGAGTTCAGCTGCAAGGGCCTTTCGGGCATCCTCCTTTGGGATTAAACTTTCCGGCTCCATAATGCCGCTGGGCATGGAGAAAATTTTCAGGGCCTTGAGCTTGAAAATTTTCTGGAGGTGACGGGTGGTATAGTCTGCTGTGGTGAAAATAAAATGGTTCAGTTGTTTATATATTTTCCGGTTATACCAGGTGTTCCGGACATGGGCACTGATATGGCGGGATAGGATACGGCAGGGAACGCCGGTTTTTTTAGCTGCCAGGAGTGCAATTTTTGAATCGGCATTGCCGTGGGTGTTGAGGATATGGGGCTGTTCGGTTTCAAAGATTTGTTTAAGCCGGTTGTAGTCCTGGATAGTGCCCAGGGGTTTGAAGGAAATGTCATAGACACGAATTCCGTATGCCCGGGCCCTGTTGAAAAGAGGGGTATCTCTGGGGGCGATGATGACGATCTGATGGCCTTTGTCCAGCATCCAGACAGATTCATTGAAAATCCGTCTTTCCAGTCCCCCCCATCCGGTATGGCAGGTGGTGTGCACTATCTTATAGAGAGATCGCATGGTTTCAGGGCGTTCGCAGCCTTATTTCAATCCTTTTAATATCTTCGGGCAGGTCAATCTCAGGAGAATCATATTCAGTAATTACCACTTTTATTCGGTGCCCAAACTCCAGGACTCTTAACTGCTCAAGTTTTTCAATGTTTTCGCAGGTTCCTGTGGGAAGAGTGACTATTTTATCCAGAAAACTTTTTTGATAGGCATAAAACCCCAGGTGCTTGTAAAAGTCAACCCCTGTTTGTCCATCCCGGGGATAGGGGATCTGGGCCCGGGAAAAATACATGGCAAATCCATTGACATCAAAGGTTACCTTCACATCCTTGGGATCGGTGATTTCCCGTTTGTCCTGGATTTTAAAGGCAAGGGTGGACATGGAAAGGCTTGGGTCCTCTTTGAACGGGAGGACCAGGTCATCAATGATCAAGGGATTGAAAACCGGCTGGTCCCCCTGGATATTGACGATGACTTCATTGTCGGCAAGTTTCAGGATATTGGCGGTTTGGGCCACCCGGTCGGTTCCGGATCTGCAGGTGTCCGATGTCATGACCGCTTCCCCTCCGAAAGCCTTGACCGCATCCAGTATCCGCAGATCATCTGTTGCCACCACCGTTCGGGTGACGGCAGATGATTTGCAGGTCTGTTCATACACCCGTCGGATCATGGATTTTCCGGCAATCATTGCCAAAGGTTTCCCCTCAAACCGGCTGGATCCAAACCGTGATGGAATAACAGCTATTGTCATTGTCAGCTCTTTTTACAATTTGAGGAATAGGGATCTGGCCTTATCCCGGGTCATGATGGTTTTCCAGTCTTTGCCCAGACAATTTTCCCATAAAGGATCAAGTCCCAGGGCCACGGTAACCATGGTCTCCATCTGGGCATCTGTCAGGTTGCGGGTCAGTCCCCTGGGAATGTCCACACCAGTTTTTTCCATCATGGTCCGGAACTCTTTGACCCCTTCCGGGTAGTATTCTTCAAGCACGTCAAAGGTGATGCAGCAGCCGAGCCCGTGGTGGGTTCCCAGAACATAGGACAGCCCATAGGACAGGGCATGACAGGCTCCGACCTGGGAATAG
>Ga0180007_10006874_pt1 | contig 10966 bp, 12 predicted proteins | sample MM_PC_MetaG_FD_121122 | JGI IMG/M metagenome (GOLD analysis project Ga0180007, IMG submission 121122) | Groundwater microbial communities from the Aspo Hard Rock Laboratory (HRL) deep subsurface site, Sweden - MM_PC_MetaG | ecosystem: Environmental > Aquatic > Deep subsurface > Groundwater...
AGAGGTTTTGATAGCAAAGTAATAAAGAGTAGATGGAGATAATCCAGAAACTGTCATTGATTCAGAGGTTCCTGCAACAGAGGGAGTAGGTTCTCCTGTGGCTTGAGTAGCTGAAGCCCAATTGCTATCATTAATAATTGAGGTTGAATAACGAACATCGTAAACTGAAGCAGTGCCTGTTGTTCCGTCATCTCCTGGAGCGGTCCAACTTAGATTGATTGAATTGTTAGTTGCCCCTGATAGAGATAAATTAGAAATGGCTGAAGGGGGAGTGGTGTCTGAAGGGATCGTATAAGTAACCACAACTTCAATATAATTAGTATTCAAGGTTTCAGAACTTAGGCTTGTATCTACTACGAATTCAAATTGACCTGTGCTCCCATTTATGTATGTAGAAAATCCAGTGGTTAAGTTTCTTATTAAATTAGTATCAACATTTGGGCTTATAGAAAGTGATGATCCTAGCTGGACCCAAGTATTTGTTCCTCCAAATTCATTAAAACCGTCTTTTCTTAACCAAATAGAATGATTGCTAGGTGATACTCCACTAGTATTACCATTCCATTTTATTTGGATATTAGAAATGTTAGCTAGACTTTGCTGAATAAAAAATCTAAAAGTGGTGGCTATTATATCATTTCGACCAGGGTCGTCACTTATCCATTCGGCTGTGTTGTCAGCAGAAATATTAATATACTCAGCATTACTAGGGTAGGCTGAATCATTTTGATCAGTGAGAGTTAACCAAGGGAAGAGATCGGAATCATGTTCAATAGCTATTGGATTTCCGCTCGCACCATGGTTAGTGTTATTTACTCCAGAAAAAGTATAAGTTGCTGTGGCTGCAGATATTTTGGCAATAGGAAAAACAGCTGATACTACAAATATAAATATTAATATAATATTTTTAAATAACTTCATTTGTTTGTCTCCCTACTCTAATAATTGCCTTACTGTGTGTTTGAGAATTTACTTTGTTTATTCTTGAGAAATAGTTTTTCCTTTAGGTTTACTTTCCCCAGCAAAAAATTCTTTTACAGAATCTATAATTTCTCCAACAGCATGTTGTGATTTTACTATATAGTCATTGGCTCCTAGTTGAAGTCCTTTTTTAATATCATCATCGGATCCTAGCATAGTTAAAATTATTACCGGAATATCCTCTGTTTCTGGTGATCTTTTTAGGTTTTCTAGAACCTCAAACCCATGCATTTTAGGAAGCATTAAATCTAGCAAAACTAAATTTGGTTTTTGAGATTTAACAAGTTTTAAACCAGCTTCTCCATCGTAAGCGGTATATGTTTTGAAACCTGCTTCATCTAGTTCTTCCTTTATTACTTTAGATAGAATTTCATCATCTTCTATCAATACTATTTTTATATCCTTCATATTTTATGTGTAGAATTGAATACGTAGATAAATTTAAATAATTATCTATTTTTCTTCCACGTTAAAGTTATTGATTAATGAATTTATTATAACAAATTTTTAAAAAAGATAGTAAATAAACTGTGGAAAGTTTTTATTACACAAAACTCTTGCCACCCTCCTTGGGTTTCGCTTTTTTGGGTAATGTCACGTAAAAGGTAGTCCCTTTATTTTCTATAGAATCAAAATGAATCTTTCCTTCCAGAAGTTTAACTGTTTCTCTTGTGATATATAATCCAAAACCCGTCCCATCTGTTTTTACTTGTAAGGCATTCGATCCTCGAGTGAATTTATTGAAAATAGTTTTTTGGTCTTTGAGAGGAATTCCTATTCCAGTGTCTTTTATTTTAAATAAGAAATCATTTTCGGAATCTTCTACTGATATATTTATTTTACCGTTATCAGGGGTGTATTCTATAGCATTGGAAACTAGTGATTGAATTATATTTCTCAAGGCTGACCTATCTGTTGTTAACTCCATTTTTTCTGGGTGTTCATCAAATACCATTTTAATATTCTTCTTCTCCATCAATGATGTGGTTTCTTTTAAATAACCCTGAATGAAATCAATAAGTTCTATATTTTCGGGTTTAATATTAATTCTTCCGCCTTCTATTCTAGATACATTTAATAAACTATCAACTAAAGTCGAAAGTCGTTTAGAAGCCATGTTAATGTCATTCACATATTGTTTGTCTTTTTCTGGAAGGGAAGAAGACTTTTTTAATAATCTTTCAGAAACCCATTGTATCCCTGTTAGAGGAGTTCGTAGTTGATGGGAAGCTGTAGAAACGAAATCAGATTTCATCTGGTCTATTTGTCTTTCTTTTGTTGCATCTCTAAAGACTACAACACATCCTATTATTTCATCATTTTTATCTTTGATAGGAGCAGAACTATCTGCCACCGGGATTTCACTATTATCCTTTTTAATAAGAAGGGTATCACCTTTCATAGTTTGTATTTTTCCTGAAGAGAAAGCTTTTTCGATAAAACCATAATTAGTTTTCCTGTCCTTTTCATTTATAAAATTAAGGATGTCTTTATATGGTTTACTCAAAGCCTCTTCCTTGGAAAATCCTGTTATATTTTCTGCCTCTTTATTAAAGATAATAATTTTTCTATTTTTATTAACTACAAAAACTCCATCTCCAATACTTTGGAGAATGGTATTAATTTTTTCTTTTTCTAGTACTGTTTTTTGCCTTTCACTCTCAACATCTTCTAGGACATTAAGGATTGATCTTTGAACATTTTCTAATTCTTGTTTTTTTTGTACAATTTCAAGGGTTTGTTCACTTACTTTTCTATCTATATCAATTCGGGATTCTTTGACTGTATTTACCATATCATCAAAGGCTCTTGATAGTTCTCCAATTTCATCTTTGGTGTTGGTGTTTACTTTATAATCAAGATTACCTTTTTGTATCACCTCTATGCCTTGCTGAAGTTTTTTTATCGGACCAGAAAGAGATTCACTTATGTAGATAATTACTATGCTAAAAATAAAGACAAAGAAAAGTATTAAAAGAACAAGTCTTTTAAAGAAGTTTTTAAAAACTAAGAGAACTTCTTCGGTTTTTTCTGTTTTTGCTACTATCCAGTTAGTACTATTATCTACCGGTATAGATTCATAAACTATATAACTATTTGAATTCTTGTCATAAAATACTCCTTTTCTGTCTCTTGATATTTCAGCAAAGACTAGGGGGTTTTCTATTTTTAGGTTTTTTTGGTTATCAAGTATAAAACCCCATTCCTTAGATTTATCAATATTATATAAATAATAACCTTCTTTGTTTATTAGGAAAGTTTTATTGTTTAAGTTCTCATTTTTAGATATTTCTTCTGTCAAATATCTTCCATAGACATTGGTGACAATAATTCCTTTGTTTTCGTTTTTCTCACTGAATACAGGAACAGCAAACCTAATGACAGGAATATATTCTTTTATGATATCGGTTCCTCTGTTTTCGATTATTCCATTTTCTACATTAAGATCTAGTGGAGAAATAAAAACTTCCCCAATATTTAATTTTATTGTTTCTTGAAAATAATGACTACTCTTTTTATTTTGGAGATTTTCTTCTGGTATTATGTGATCTTCTCCATTTGAGTTGATTCTTATTTTTTCGTCACCATTTTCATCTATATATCTAATCTGATAATATTCTTTTTTTTGCTTAGCTAATTCCAAAAAAACCAGAGCTAATTTTTTTTTATAAATATTAATCTCGTCTTGGTTTTTTGAATTAATTAATTCATGTAAATAAATAGTTTCACTCAAAAATAATATTTCTTCTCTGAAACTATCTAATTCCCTGATTATATCATTGGACAATGTAGAGATATCCTTTTCACTGCTGTTTATTGCAAAATCGAGTGTTTGCTTGGAAAGATTATTATAAAAAAGATAAGAAAAAATTAGTGTTGGTATCACCAATATAGTAAAAAGATATAGAATTAATTTATAAGATATTTTCATTTTGCTTTTTTAAAACAGCCCGTTTTCGTTAAATGTCTTTGTGTATTTTTTATCCTCATCATTTAGATGGTTAAGATACCAATCCTCTAAATAATCTAAAACTTCAAAAGTTGTTTGAGAGAAGTCACTTTTAGGATCTTCTATTTTTTTAATAAGTGCATTCATATTCACAAAAAACTTTTCATGTTCTTTTGTATGACGCTCAATATGTTCATAGTTAAATTTTTTAAAATATTTTTCTTCGATAGAGTGATGATACTTAGAAAAATTAACTAATTCATTTAGTAATTCTATTAATTTGTTACGATCTTTTACATTTGTTCTTGTAAAATCGTAAAGTTTATTAGCTATTTTTACTAGGTTTTGATGATGTTCATCAAGCTCTTTAACCCCAACACTATTTTCTTCTGTCCATTCTATTATCATAATATTTAAAATTATTTACTTTTAAGTTTGTTTTTTAAATCTATAATTTCCTTTTTTAATTCTATCATTTTTAATTCTCGGCCACTCATCGCTCTATTTGTTTTCTCTAATTGTTTAGTTCTTTTTTGGACTTTTTCCTCGACATTAATTAAGGTTTTTTGTAATTTTTCAATTAATTCGTTAAAATTTTCACTTAAAACTCCTATTTCGTCTTTGGATGTTATTAATGCTCTTTGACCAAGATCTTCTTCTGTAATAGCTTTTCTTACTACTTCATTCAGTTCAGATAATGGTTTAGTAAATCGAGTAACTAAAATATTAATAGATATAATAGCAATAATAACTGACAAAAAAACAAAAAATGCTAAAGTATAAGAAATTTTTAAAGCACTAGAGATTAGTTCATTTTTATTATGAATCATCACCACATAAAAAGAAGTATTTTCTACTTTTACAATGTTTAATAAGAGATCATTATTTAATTCTTTACTTGTTGCTTCGATGGATCGGGAGTCTTCTATACTCCTGATTTCTTCCAATTTTATATTATAATTTAGTGAGCCTATATCAAAATCAGAAAATCTTTTGTTGTCATTTATTTCCTTTAATGTTTCAAGGCTAAGGTCTGCTATAGATTTGAATAATTTTGTTGGATCATTAGAATGAAAAATAATACTATAACCATCAATCACTGCTAATAAGCCGAATCTTTCTTTATTAGACTCTAGATAAGGCTTTATTATTAAGCCGTTTATAACATTTGGCTTCATTTTTAGGACCAAAACACCTATTATTTCTTTATTTTTGTTAATAACAGGAGCTGAAAAATAATAACCCAGTTCTTTGGATGTGGCACCTATGGAAATATCAGTATAATGGTTTCCTCGCTGTGCTTCAATAAAATAATCTCTAAAAGAGTAATTATTAGAGACAAAAGTCTCGTCTGTAGAGACAAGAGTGTTTCCTTCCTTATTCATTAAATAAATAGCCGAATAATTATCATCGAGATTATAGGATTCTAACCTTTTTACAACTTCAATATCCTGAACTGTTTTTTTAGGGTCGTTTAAATAATCTAATAAAAAATCTTGTTCTGCAATTAATTGAGATAAATAAATTGATTCTTTTAATAGTATAGAAATTTGTTGGGCTTGTTCAGAAACAATGGTCATAAGGGATTTTTTTTCATTTTCAAAAAGTACATCTTTTGAATACAAAAAAACTGTAAAAGTAGCAAAAGTACCCATGATAATAATTACTGACATTGTAGTCATTAAAATTTTATTTTTTAATGAATGTAAAATCATAAAAATACTAATTATTTTTTACTGTCTTGGCATTTATCAAGAGCTTCTTTAAGTTCAATCATTTTCAACTCCCTGTCAACTAGTAAATTATTTATTTTTTCAAGTTCAATTATTTGTTGTTTCGTTTTGTTTTCTAAGTCTTTTTGAACAGAAACATCTCTAACGGTTGCTTGAATAAATATTTTTCCCTTAATTTCTAATTTAGTTAATAACACTGTGGATGGAAAAATATTACCATTTATTTTTTTATGGTTCCATTCAAAAAAAGCCGAACCCTTTTCTAAGGTTTCTTCTATCATTTTAATTGATTCTGTAGTAGAGAGTTTGTTATTAGGTTGTATTTCCGGAGATAGATCCTCTGGACCATGAGAGATAAATTCTTCTTCTGATGTAGTTCTAAATAATTTAATAGCAGCAGGATTGCCAGAAATAAATTTCCAGTCAGGAGGAGCTAATATCATAATTGCATCACGAGAAGTCATGTATAATAATTTATATACTTCGTTTTTGCAGCCGTTATCTAAATTTTTAATATTTTCATGATTTATCATAATCTTTCTGTTTATAATTATAACAAAAATTTTTTTAGTTTTTTATAAAATTGGGGATAAATGAGATGTTTAGAATATATGTATAATCTAAATCTAAATCCAACCATTTTTAAACCATAAATACAAATATTCTTTATTAAGGAGGGAAGAGTAAATTTACGAATAAAAAATCATTATAAAAAACACCCAGTCAGAGACTGGGTGTTTTTTATACAAAGCTTAAGCTTTGTTTACATTAACTGCACTAAGTCCTTTTGGACCTTCAGCAACTTCGAAAGTAACTTCGTCACCTTCTTTAAGTTCGTCGAATTGTACATTCTTTAGTTCATTCAAATGAAAGAAAAGATCTTTTTCTTCATTTTCTTGAGCTATGAATCCAAATCCACGGTCAGTTAAACGTGCTATTGTTCCTTTTTGCATAGTTCTATAAGAGAAACTATTTAATAAACGTCAAATACTTAAATAGTGTATGGTAAAACTCGACTTAGATTCTCCTACAGCTACGATTTGATTCCTGTAACTATAACATATTAAATTTGGAATGTCACTTAAATTTAGTTAATAACTATTTAAAAAAAAGTTATACACAGTTTATAATTAGTCTATCTTGTAATATAATTTATTTAGATAATGAAAAAAATATGGAGAATGAAAATTTAAAAAAGGAATTAGATTATCTTTTAAAACAGCAACAATTGTTGGCTGAAATAGCTATCAAACTTACAAAGTCTGAGGAATTTTCTGAAACTATTAATTATGTTATTAACCAACTTGGTGAATATACTCAAGTAAACAGAGTTTATATTTTTGAAGATAGATATAATAACAAAGAATCTTCTAATACATATGAATGGGTAAAAGAGGGAACTACTCCACAAATTAAAAATTTACAAAATGTACCATATAGTGACCTCGCATCTTGGGAAAAAATTCTTAAAGAGAAAAAGAAAATAATCGCTGAAGATATAAATGACCTACCTGTGGATTTATATGAATATTTAGGCCCACAAAATATTAAATCGATTTTAGTTTTCCCAATAGAAACCTCTAAAAGACGATTTGGTTTTATTGGTTTTGATACCACTGAGGAAAAAAGAAAATGGAAAGAAACAGATGTTTACTTATTAGAAACAGTTTCAAGTATATTGTCCAATGTTTATGCCAGTAACAGAGTTAAAACATTATTAGAAGAAAAAATTCATGAGCTAAAGAAAATAAACGAACTAATGGTAGGAAGAGAATTAAGAATGTCAGAGTTAAAAGAAGAAATTAAAAAACTAGAAAAATAAAAATTTAAAAAAAAGTCGACGCAATGCGTCAACTTTTTTTATTTTTTTATATTATTTTTTTACAACATTTACTATCAAGGCTGATAGGGAAGCGATTAATGAAATAGCATTTATATTTCCGAGAGTATTCATTCCTGCATTAAAAGAATCAATCACTAAAAAAATAACTCCAATGGAATAAATTGCAATAAACCCAGTAGATAGAGTATGAGGTTTTCTAAGTGAGACAATTAGTTGGAAAATCCAAGCAATAACAATTATAGACAGTCCGATATTAGTAATCATAATTATAATTTTTTATAAATTGATAAAACAGATAATAAGGCAGACAATGTAGCTACAAAAAACAAAATTTGAAGAGTTGTTTCATCAACAGGTTGGTTATAGAATTTAACAGAGTCATAATAAATATAAATCCCAAAAGTTATAGCTAAGCCATAACCCGCTAATTGTTTTTTTGAAAAGGCAATTCCTAAAGCAACAAAGACTACTAACAATTCTAAAAGAATTGAAATTGTTTGTAATGTAATCATATTATTATATTAGCATTTATAAATATTACTTCATAGAAGTGACTGGGGAAAAATAAAAACACTTGGACCTAGAAGGTCCAAGTGGTTTTATTTTTAAGTTTTAATCAATAAAGGTTAAAGCTTTTCCTGTCTTGTTGGCACGACCAGTTCTTCCGATTCTATGTACATAGTCATCATAAGTTTCAGGTAAGTCGTAATTAATAACATGGCTGACATTATTAATATCTAAACCTCTGGCAACTACATCGGTTGCAATCAAAGTTTGAACACTGTCTGTTTTAAATCTTTGTAGAGATCTTTGTCTTTGACCATGAGTTTTGTTTCCATGAATTGATTCTGTTCTAACTCCTAGTTGTAGTAATTGTTTATTTAATTTTTCTACCCCATGTTTTGTTCTTCCGAATACAAGGACTTTAGAAAGTTTAGGGTCAGATAATAAATTAGCTAAAACATCTAATTTATTTTGCCCATTCATTCTTATTACATCCTGATCAATATTTTTAGAAACATCCCTTGTTTTAACAGAAATATTAACAGGGTTGTTTAAGAAATCCTTAATTAATTCTTCAATAGTAGAAGACATTGTAGCAGAGAAGAAAAGAGTATGTCTTTCTTTAGGCATTTGAGCCATAATGAAACGCATATCATTTACAAATCCCATATCAAGCATTCTGTCAGCTTCATCCAATACAATTGTTTTGAATCCCTTAACATTTAAAACTTTTCTCTTCATCAAGTCCATTACTCGTCCAGGAGTACCAATAACAAATTGGTTTGGTTTCTTAAGTTTTTGAATTTGTTTGTAAATAGGAGCACCTCCCACACAAACTGTTGAATAAATTCGAATATTATCAATAAAAGATTTCAATTCATCTTCTATTTGAATCGCTAATTCTCTAGTTGGTGTTAAAATAATAATTTGCTCTTTACTATTCAAAATAACTTTATTAATTAAAGGAATTAGAAAAGCAGCTGTTTTACCAGTTCCTGTATTAGCTAGACCTACGATATCTTTTCCTTCAAGAATATGAAGAATAGATTCATCTTGAATTGGAGTTGGTTTTTGGTAATTCTTTCTTAAAATATTTTCTTTTAGAATATTTTCAATAGGCAAGGAAGCAAATGAATTTTTAGGTTCAAAAACTTTTTCATCAGGTTTAATTGCCTGAGCCTTGTTTATAAAAGTTGAAATATCTAATTTAGAAGTTTTAGAAAATCTTGATCTATTTCTTCCTTGGTTTCCTCCTTTATAGCCACCAGAAAAACGTGAACTTCCTCCACTTTTTGGTTTTCTATTAAATTGTCCTGTTCTTGTTGAAGAACTTTTTCGAAATCCTCCTTTTTTATTAGAAGAAAATCTTGAATTAGACCCAGAAGGTCTTGAGTTTGTTTTATACATATTAATTAGTCGAAAGTCGTAAAGTCGAACCTGCCTGCCGGCAGGCAGGAGTCGTAAAGTCTTGAAAAAATCGCTTTGCGATTTTTTCACTTTTGACTTTATAGACATTATAGACTTTTGACTCTATCGTAGATTAGGCAAAAATAGAGGTTCTTAATTACAAGCATATGAGATTAATAAAGTTTGTTCGCTTGTATTTTTTTAGAATGAGTTTCGAGGTTTATTCACCTATATTTATTCCTCAGCTCAACAATCTAAAATAAGTCACTTCGTTTTTATTTTAGATTGTCTTCGCTTTACGTCAAAAATAAAAACCCTAACAAAGGGCCCATATCCATTACCTTCAGTAGTTGCCTATATATTCCCATAAAAACATACGAAAGTCAAGGAAAGTTTTTATGATAATGTTAAAATAAGATATTTATGTTAATATTTTATTAGATATGATTAGCAAAGAAAAACTTAAGTGGTGGGTATATAGCATTTTTTATTTACTCCTTTTTGTAGCAGGAGTTATTGCTGTTATTAATCAGAATTGGGTTAATTTATTTTTATCAGTGTTGACTACTCTGATTTTGTATTTTTCTCACCGTTTTTCCAAAAACATAGGTCTTGAATTTCCTAGTGAAATAGAAATAGCCATTATTTTTTTAATTTATGCTTCTTTATTTTTAGGGGAAATCTCCAGTTTTTATTCAAGGTTTTGGTGGTGGGACATAATGCTACATACTTTTTCTGGAGTTTTGATTGCTTTGATTGCTTTTCTAATTGTTTATATCCTTAATAGAAAAACAGCTCTTTTTATGAGTCCTTTTTTTGTTTCTATTTTTGCTTTTAGTTTTGCTATTGCTTTAGGGGTAATTTGGGAAATTTTTGAATTTTCGGTAGACAATGTTTTTGGCTTAAATATGCAGAAATCAGGTTTGGTAGATACTATGGGGGATCTAACTCTGATTGTAGTTGGGGCCTTTTTCATTTCTTTTTCTGGTTATTTTTACTTGAAACATAAAAAAAATAATTTTGTTTCAAAATTAATTAACAAATTTCTTAAAAAAAATCACGAATATTTAAACGGTGACTAAATATTTATTGAATTATTTACAAACAAAAAACCCCTTTAATAGAGGGTTTAGATATACTATTAAATAAGCTTAAAATGTTTTTTAAAAACTATTTCTTTTTAGCTTTTCTAGTAGCTAACATCTCGTGTTTAATTGCAAGTCTTTTTGCTGTTTTTTTTGAACGAGATGTTCTTTTTTTATCTAATCCTGTAATTCTTTTTGCCATAATAATTTGGAAAGTAGTAAGTGGAGAGTAGAGAGTAGAAGAAAAATTTACTTTGCAAATTTTTTAACAATACTCTACCTACAACCTGCTACCTTCTAATCAATTATACACGATTTTCCTCGAAATAAAAGAGTATGACTTTGTTAACATTGCAGCAATAGAGTTTACACATTAATCTGTGTAGATGAATAAATTTGATGCAAAATATATGTCTCTAAAAGAGAAAAAATTAAAACAAGTTATTAATAAAGAAAAAACTAT
>Ga0180007_10006875_pt1 | contig 10965 bp, 14 predicted proteins | sample MM_PC_MetaG_FD_121122 | JGI IMG/M metagenome (GOLD analysis project Ga0180007, IMG submission 121122) | Groundwater microbial communities from the Aspo Hard Rock Laboratory (HRL) deep subsurface site, Sweden - MM_PC_MetaG | ecosystem: Environmental > Aquatic > Deep subsurface > Groundwater...
GAAAAAATGCTTGAAAATCAGGAAAAATTTTTATACGAAAGAGCGAAAAAGAATATGGACGCGAATATAAGAATGGCGAGGGATTACGGGGAATTTAAGGATTTAATGAGGACAAAAAAGGGTTTTATTAAGGCTTTTTGGTGCGAAGGGGAGCGATGCGAGGCGAAAATAAAAGAGGAAACTAAAGCAACCACGCGCCTTTTGCCTTTGGACGCAAAAGAAGAAGCTGGAAAGTGTATTTATTGCGGAGCGCCCTCCAAGCATATTTGGTATTTTGCGCAGGCATATTAGTTTGTCTAAAAAGGGACTACCCCGATTCGGGGTAGTCCCTTTTTCTGCCCCCCCCTTGCCAGACCTCATAGTATATGGTATAATAGATGTATGTTAAGTTAGAGAACAGGCGGTTTGAAAAAACTCTAACCCGTTTGCGCTTTTGCGGACTAAAAAGCGAAAATGAAGGGGGGGGCAATGAAAGGTTCCCTTGTTCCCGCCGTCCCAATGGGGTTCTTTGAACCCGCAGGGACGCGGGGGTGCCGGTCGGCGGAGATGGTGGCAGTAAGCCGCCTTCCGCTTGACCCGGAAGAGGTACAATTTGTTACGGATCTTATTACGGCCATCTTGGTGGAAACCAAGAATGGTCGGATATTCCGAGTCAACCGGCACTGGGCGATTGAAAACGGCTTGATTCAGTAAGTTGTTTCATCGCTCAAACGGCAGAATCCCCGCTGAACTGCCGCGCCAATGGTGTCCGAACTGTTTGTGGACATTATTGGCAAATGGGTTTTGTCTTTAGAGCTCTAGACAGAACCCCCGCGACCGAAGCGCGGAAGGGGAGAGGACAGAAAAGAGGAGAAAAGCAATCCTTACTGTCCGAGGGATCAGGTTACCCGGCTGGTGAATACCAGTAAAACCTGTTTGGTGTTGTTTAGCGGCCGTTTGTGGGGATTCTGGTTCTTGTAACCGGATTTTCTTCCCCGCTCTCGGCCGTTTTGTTTTTACCAACCCCCGAAGTTGGCTAGTTATGACAAACTGTATTTAGGGGTCTGTACCCCTATGAATTGGTGTTTTAAGGATACTCCTTTGAAAAAGGTGTATCCTTTGTTAATTATCCTTCTTGAAAAAACATTTCCAATTAAGTATTCTAATATTAAGGGCAAATATATATGCTCTAATTCTGGTAAAGGTAAGAGAGGTGAGACGATGAAATACATTTTGTGGCGTACCCGCAGCCACGGCCCCAATGACAGACAGTTGCGAGAATTGGAGAGGATAGTGGGGGAGAGAGTTGAAGTGGTGGTTGTCAAGGGGATGATTCGGCGGGCGGAAGATGTAATTGACCTTTACAAAAAAGGTTTCCGCAGAAAAATTCCTTTTAGCGAGGTGGTGGTGCTAGCGCCCCTGACCGTTTCCCTTAAAATGGCAGAGTTTGGAACACCCCCGCTTATTGCTAAAATGGAGGAAGTTTTGGACCCCGCTTTGGCGGACTATAGAGACCAAAAAACGGGCAATATGTCGCGGTTTAGGTGTTTTGCCCGTGTTTACGGTTTGAGAGAGGAGGAGTTGTAAGGGACTTGGAGCCCCGGTCAGTGGAATCAACAAGTTTCGCAATCCTGCGTATCTTGTCCACTGGCTGGGGTTTTCTATTACCACCCATCAACCCTCTTTAATATAATTATTGTAAATCCCTTTGAGTAACGGTATAATAAAATAATGTCAAAGCTAGAGAATAGTTATAGGGAAGATTGCCTTTTTTGCAAGATTGTGAGAGGATTGGAGCCTAGCAAAAAGGTTTTGGAGACGGACGATTTTTTGGTTATCCATAACAAATATCCCGGCGCCCCAACGCATCTTTTGGTTTTGGACAAAAGTCATAACGAGAAAAAGCAAACGATAAGCGGCGAAATAGCGGGGTATTGGGACAAAATGTTTGGGGCGGCAAACCTTGCTATAAAGGAAGTTGGTTTGGATAAGGGGTATAAACTGATTAATAACGGGGGGAGTTACGCTCATTTTGAGCACGAGCATTTGCATGTATTGGGGGGAGAAAAATTTTAAATTTACATACGAAAGGTGGTGCTGTTTGCGAAAAAATTATGGTAAAAGTAAATGTTCAACCGGGAGAATCAATAGAACAAGCTTTACGGCGGTTTAATCGCGAGGTTATTGAAGAGGGTATTATTGATGAAGTTAAGGAACGGGAGTTTTACACGAAACCTTCGCAGATTAAACGAGAAAAGAATAAAATAAGACAAACCAAGCTTAATAGAGATAAGCGAGATAATGGGTAAGGAGGTAAAATTGTGGATATAATAACGGTTTCTATTGTTTCGGGTCCCGAAATGAAAAAATTAAATAAAAAATATAAGGGTAAAAACTGCCCAACTGATGTATTGTCTTTTAATTTAGACGAAAAACTGCCAAACGGGGATTTTGTGGTGGGGGAAATTGTTATTAATAAGGACCAAGCAAGGCGCCAGGCGAAAGATTACGAAAACAGGTATGAAGAAGAAATAGCGGAGTTGGTGGAACACGGGGTTTTGCACCTTTTGGGAGTACACCACGAAGAGTAATGTCAAAGCTCAAATGTCAAATCCAAATCGTAAATGTAAAATCTGGATTCTTCAGATTTATGGTTTTGAGTTGTGGATTTGAGATTTGAGTTTTGCGTTTTGAGATTGTTTTTATGAAACTACTCGTAGGTCTTGGAAATCCTGGAAAAAAATACGAAAACACGCGCCATAACACTGGCTTTATCGTGTTGGAAAATTTTAGAAAAGAACATTTTCCTGCCGAAAAATGGAAGTTTGAAAAAAAATTTAACTCGGAAATCATTCTAATTAAGGATTATCCCTGTTTTAAGGAGACTCCTTTGAAAAAGGTGTCTCCTTTGTTACTTATGAAACCTCTTACTCTTATGAATAATTCTGGGGATGCTGTAGTTAAAGTGTCCCAATATTACAAAATTGCGCCGAGGGATGTTACAGTAATCCATGATGATTTAGATATACCTTTGGGAGAATCCCGCTTGCAAAAGGGCAGGGGCGCCGCGGGGCATCATGGGGTTGCGTCTATTATAGCCGCTTTGGGGACAAAGGATTTTTGCCGTTTGAGGGTAGGGATAGATAGCCCTTTAAGGAAAAAGGTTAATGACGACGCTAATTTCGTCCTTAAAAACTTTAGTGCGAAAGAACAGAAGGCTCTAAAGGAGTTTCCCCGCCAGCTGGCGGAGAGACTCTTTTGTTTATGTAGCCGCGACCTTTATGGTCGCCTTTTTAATTGGCGAGGACAAGCCTCGCCGCTACACCCCTAAACCGGGATTGCTTCGTCGCAAGCTTCTCGCAATGACTGGATGAATTGAAAACAGAACATTGAAAACTTCTTTTAAATCTTCTAGGATAGAAAGTACAATGTTTTATTCTAAATACCGCCCGCAAAAGTTCTTGGATTTGGTGGGGCTTGAATCCCTTTCCAAATCCATCCTTACCGCATTAGCCGCCGATAAACTTGCCCACGCCTACTTTTTTTACGGTCCTCGCGGCACCGGCAAGACCAGCGTTGCCCGCCTTTTGGCAAAAGCGGTAAATTGCGATGCTTTATCAAAAATCCTTTCGGATATGCAACCTCGCTTATCTCAGGGTACCCGCGACTTACATAAAGGTTTAAGGACTAACCCTAACGAACGCTCGGTTGATACCCGCGAGTTTTTAGATGTATGTGGGGTATGCCCCAGTTGCAAAGCTATAGAACAAGGAAAATTTTTGGACCTAATAGAAATAGACGCGGCAAGTAACCGCGGAATAGACGATATCCGCTCTTTGCGGGATAAAGTAAACCTCGCCCCTACCCATAAAAAAGCTAAAGTGTATATCATTGACGAGGTTCATATGCTTACTACCGAAGCTTTTAACGCCCTTCTAAAAACTTTGGAAGAACCCCCCAAACGAGTTTATTTTGTACTCTGCACCACCGACCCGCAAAAAGTCCCGGAGACTATTAAAAGTCGTTGCGCGAAATTTGAATTTAAAAGAGTTAGCGAAGCGGATATTGTGAGAAAATTGGAGTTAATTTTAAAAGAAGAAGTAGCGGAGCAGCTACAAGAGGGGAGCGATAAAATTACTGTTGCGGACCTAAAAAAAATCGCCAAGGCGGCAGTGGGGGGTTTTCGTGATGCTGAAACATTGTTGGAGCAGGTCTTAATTGGCGGGGCTAGCGTTGACGAAATTATCTCTGGAGGGGGCAATCTTGCTCTTGATGATTTTGTGGATAATCTTGAAAAGGATGTCTCCGCTTCTCTTTCCATTATCCATAAAATTTCCAGTTCTGGTGTTGATTTAACCGCGTGGGGGTTGGAGCTTTTGAGGTATTTGAGAGTGCTTCTTTTAATAGAGGCGGGTATCCCGGTTTCGGATTTGGATGTTTCGGAGGAAAAGTTTGAGGTAATGAGAGCGCAGGCGAAAAGTTTTACTCTTTCAAAATTAACCCTTCTTATTGATGTTTTTTCCGATGCGGTAACCAAAATTAGGGATTGCGCAATACCGTCCCTTTTTTTAGAAGTAGCGGTTGTTAAGTGGTTTGGGGAAAATCTGCAAACGGAGAGTTTGCATAAGCATTTACCGAACGGAGAAAGTCCAAGCGATACTGCGTCATTGCGATCCCGAGTTTCCGCGAGGGAGAAGCAATCCGATACAGCTTTTGAATGGGATTCTCTCTTAAAAGCGGTTAAGCCCTGTAACCATTCGGTAGAGGCTTTATTAAAATCCTGCCGTTTGCTTTCGTTTAGCGGGGGGGTATTGGAAATAGAGGCGTTTTACAGTTTTCATAAAGAAAGGCTGGAAACGCCAAAAAACCGCCAAATTGTGGAGGATACATTAAAAGAACTTTTGGGTGTTCCCATTAGATTGAAGTGCCGTTTGGGAAAAAGGTTTTCGGAAAGCGAAGATTTAAGCGACAAAAACATTTCCGAACCGGAAAAAAAGGAGGTTGCCGAAGTGGCAAAGAGTGTGTTGGAGGTGTTTGATGGGGGGGTAGAGATTTGAATTTTAGATAGGGGTTCTTCCTTCCATCGCCCTTCCTAGTGTAGTTTCATCCGCATATTCTAAACTTGCTCCGGTTGGCAAACCTCGTCCTATCCTAGTGATTTTTATCTTTTCATTTACCTTATTGCTTATTTCTTTTTCCACTAATTTGGCGATATAAAAAGAAGTTGTTTCTCCTTCCATAGTAGGGTTTAACGCCAAAATAATTTCCTTAATCTCATTTTTGCCAGCAAGCCTTTTTATAAGGTCGTTAATATAAATTTCATCGGGGCCAATACTTTGCAAGGGATTAATAACCCCGTGCAGAATATGATATAACCCATTGTAACGCGCTCTCTCCAAAGCCAATGCGTCCAAAGGGGTTTCTACCACAGCTATAACGCTATTGTTGCGAGAAGCGCTTGAACAAATTTCGCAGGGGTCTACTATATCTATATTTTTGCAAATCGCGCACATTTTTGTATCAGTTTTTATACGAGTTAGGGTATCGGCAAAATTTTCCAGTTCGGTTTGGGGATTATGCAGTAGGTAAAAGGTTAGTCTTTGGGCGGTTTTAGGTCCAATACCGGGGAGTTTTTCAAAATGTTCTATTAGGTTTTCAATAGGTTTTGGAATTTTCATATAGAAAGATTATATCAGATTAAAGAAATTCATTTATCTAAGGAGACTCCTTTGTCAAAGGAGTCTCCTTTGTTAATATTAAAATCCCCTTAAATATGGTAAAATGTCCGTGAGACTTATTCTTCACCAGTAAAGAAAGGAGGGTGGAAAATGAATTGTCTAGGTAATGTTCTTAAGATTTTATTGCTGAAGTTTGGCTATAAGAGTGTTTTTATGGAGCTTTTGGGCAAATTGGAGTTCACACTTGACCACTTCTTGAAAAACTCCTCGGGTTCCGAAGAGTTGTTTCAGCGAGGGCGGGCGGGAGAGGTACTTGCGTTCGCAACAGCTTTGAAGACATCACTTTTGGAAATTACCGAGCAAGAAACGGCGACCTAATTGTCATAACTCGCCAACTTCGGGGGTTGGAAAGTTGGAAGGAGGTTTCTGATGCGTTTTAGTTTTGGAGATAGCCCCTTACCAGCAACTTCCCGTTTATGCGTTAGGCGCGGGCCCCAACGCGGTGATGTAAAGGAGGAAGGGGAAATGTCCAAGCAGTCTAATTTGACTTTGGGTGAGTGGGAGATAGTGTGTGCTATTCGCAAGGTGTTTGCGGAAATGGGTGAGGGCGAGGGAGATGCCTTGCTACCCGAATTTCCGGATGAAGTTAGGTACGAACCCGAGCCGGAATTGACGATTCAGCAAGACCTTTGGCCATTCTTGTGTCGGCATAGTAAAAGATTTGTTAGGCTACAGTTAGAGGAACTTTTGAGTTTGTGCGGTTTGACTCAACATTCTTCTATGGCGGAATTTGCGGATAAGCTTGTGGAGTTGTCTGAAGGTAATCCCGAAGCGGACAGAATGTTGGGGTATGTTGAAGATTTGTTGAAGATAGCTGGTGCGGGGTAGGAAAGATTCCAACCCCCGAGGTTGGAAATTGTAAGGGCGGATTTTTGCTTGTTTTAAATTTGCAAGCAATCTCCGCCCTTTGTTAAGATTTAACAATAAAGCAATACAACCATACAACAATAATTCTCTCATCTGCTATAATCTTTTTATGGACTTGTTTTTGTATAACTCTCTTTCCCGCAAAAAAGAAAAATTTGTTCCCATAGCCCCGCCAAATGTTGGTTTTTACACCTGCGGTCCCACGGTTTATGGCCCAAGCCATATTGGACATACCCGTTCTTATGCAGCGTTTGATGTATTAAAGCGGGCGCTTGTTTTTAATGGGTATAAAGTTACCCATGTAATGAATATTACGGATGTCCACGACTCTATAATAAAAAGAGCGTATGAGCTTAATGTTTCTGTTGAAGAGTTGTCAACCAAATATACGGAAGTTTTGCATAACGATATTAGGGAGATGAATTGTATCCCCGCAAATTTTTACCCCAAAGTAACTGAAAATATAGACGGGATTATTGAGATGATTAAAGTTCTCATAGACAAAGGTTTTGCTTATATTGAAAAAGATGGTTCGGTGTATTATAAAGTGTCCCAATTCAAAAAGTATGGGAAGCTGTCTGGCGCGCAAATTGCGCAAAGTAAAGCGGGAACTAGGATTTCCTCCGACAAATACGAGAAGGAAGAAGCCTCCGATTTTTCTTTATGGAAAGCGGCGAAAGAAGGCGAACAAAGTTGGGAGAGTCCTTGGGGAAGGGGGCGTCCTGGGTGGCATATAGAATGTTCGGTTATGGCAAAAAAATTGTTGGGAGATACTTTTGATATACACGTTGGAGGAATGGATTTAAAGTTTCCTCATCACGAAAACGAAATTGCTCAAAGTGAGGTAGCGAACGGAAAGCCTTTAGCAAGGTATTGGGTTCATTCCGGTCTTTTGGATGTTGATGGTGTGAAAATGTCCCGTTCTTTAGGGAATGTGTATAGTTTGGAGGACATGAAAAAGAAAGGATTTTCCGCGCTTGATTTTAGATATTTAACCTTTTTAACGCATTACCGTTCAAAAATGAATTTTTCGTGGGAAGCTCTTGAGGCGGCGCAAAAGGCATACGAACGGCTCGTTTCCGCGATGTCACACTTTGTCCAAAAAGGGACTACCCCGAATCGGGGTAGTCCCTTTTTGAGTGTTTCTTTTTCTAAATATTACGATAGATTTATAACAGCAATAAACGACGACCTAAATATGCCAAAAGCGTTGGCGTTGGTTTGGGAACTTGTAAAGGATAAAGGAGTGTCCGATGAGAACAAAACAGCTCTTTTGGAGAAGTGGGATGAGGCGCTGGGGCTATGCCTAAAATCCAATCCGCCAGCTGGCGGATCAAATGTCAAAGGTTACGAAGTAAGTTCGCTTCGCGAAGTCAAATCTAAAATGTCAAAACCTTTAATGCCAAAGGAAATTCAAGAATTGTTGGGAAAAAGAAAGGCGTTGAGAAGGGAAAAAAGGTTTGAGGAAGCGGATGCCCTTCGCGAAGAAATAGAAAAACTTGGGTATAAAGTGATTGACAAGCCTCACTGATTGGTGGTATACTTTTCTTGAAATCACTTTATTTAGTTATCTCAAGAAACAAAGATGCGGTTTTTAGACCTTAAAGAGGCTTTAAAAAATTACACGGTATTTACTCCTAGCGACATAAAAAAACTGGGTGGCTCATTTTTTGGGACGAGGTTGAATGAGTGGCAAAAGAAGGGGTATATTAAAAAAGTGCTTCGCGGGTATTATATCTTTTCGGACCTGTCTCTGAATGAGAAAGTTTATTTCTTGGTTGCAAATAAGATTTACAACCCTTCTTATGTGTCGTTGGAGTCGGCTTTATCCTATTACGGTGTTATACCCGAGGCTGTTTATTCGGTAACTTCGGTAACTACTAAAAAGACTAGTCAATTTTTAACAAGTATATGTTCCTTTTATTACAGAAAAATAAACCCAAAGCTTTTTTTCGGGTATAATTTGCTAGGTGAAGGTTCGTCTGTTTTTAAAATGGCAAGTTTAGAAAAAGCGATATGCGACTATTTTTATTTTAATAGTGATTTAAATTCCAAATCAAAAATTGAGGATAAGAGGTTTAATTTGGATGTTCTAAAGGAGAAGTTGAATAGGCATATTTTGCTTAAGTATTTGAGTTTATATAACAAAAATACCCAAAAAAGGGTTAGTGGCTTGATTAGTTTTATCTACAACGATGATTAGTTTAGCTGAAATACAAAAGTTTTATCCGTCTAATTTGTGGGGGTATGAACGAAGCCTCTTAAAAGAGTATTTGCAATATAAAATTTTGCAGTCGCTTTTTAATACTGTTTATGCAAACAAGCTTTGTTTTATTGGCGGAACGGCTCTAAAAATTGTGTATGGAAATACTCGTTTTAGCGAAGATTTAGACTTTGACAATTTTGGAATTGAGAAGGGAGAATTTGATGATATAGCCAATACAGTTAAAAGGGATATGGAGCTTGAGGGTTACGAAGTTGAGATAAGAAATGTATTTAAGGGAGCGTATCGGTGTTACATAAAATTTCCAAAATTGTTGTTTGATTTAGGGCTTTCGGGACACGAGGAGGAAAAGGTTTTAATTCAAATAGATATTACAAGGCAGGAATTTAAGTATAAGTTTAACGGGTTTATATTGAACAAGTTTGATGTTTTTTCTCAAATAAATGTAGCGCCGATAGATATACTTTTGTCGCAAAAATTCTGCGCCGCCTTTGAACGAAAAAACCCTAAAGGACGAGATTTTTACGACATCGTTTTTTTGCTTTCAAAAACGGAACCTAATTACGAGTATTTAAGCTTTAAGCTGAAGTTGAAAAATAAGGGCGAACTTAAAAAATATGTGGCGGAGAATAGCAAAAAGTTAGATTTTAAATTGTTGGCTGACGATGTAGCGCCGTTTTTAATGAATCCTTTGGATAAAAAGCGAGTGGAATTGTTTGGACAGGTGATAGAAAGTTTATAGGAGAAAAGCTTGGTTAAGGAGTTTCCCCGCCAGCTGGCGGAGAGACTCCTTTGTTGGTATTTGACAAACCCCTTATCTTATAGTAGAATATCTGTAAGTTTTGATAAGCGCCTACCTGGTGGCGCCTTTATTTCCCGCCCGAATGAAAGCGGGCATATTTTTAGCCCTAGGAGGGCAAAATGGACGAGAAGGGTTTGAATGGCAAGAAGCCGGTTGCGGCAACCAATGATGCCGCCTCGCGTCGTTCGTCTCGAGATAGTTACGAGACGGCGATAGGGATTTTTGCGGGCATTCGCGAGCGTTTGGAAAAAACCCCGTTTGCGGGGACGCTTGCGGAGGAACCCGAAAGCTCCATTGCGGTGGAATGGGGCTATGCGCTGAGCCACGCGGAAACCGCCGCGCGGTATGCCTTCCAAGGTTATCGTGAAGATGCGGTAACTTACGCGTGGCTGTCGGTGGAGGCGTCCAACCGTTCCGAGGCCTACTTCAACTTGAAGTGGGCGGAGCACCGCTTGCGGGATCATCTCATTCCGAATACCCGTTTGGCGGACAATATGTTCGTCACAGCCCAGCGGTTGGCAGGCGCGTTGAAAGATGCAATGCCTGGCTGGGAAGTCTTGGGCGTTTTGGATGAGGAACTGGCGGGGTTGGACGGTTGGCCGGAGAGCCTCGCCTGTGCCTGTGATGACCTCTGTGGCAGGGTTCATGAGCTTTACTCGGCCATTGCCGAGAGTGGCGGCGGGGAAGGCAAGGTGAAGCCTTTGGCCGTCCTCAAGGAGGTTTCCGCTTTCAAGGCGGGAGCAGTCTATGATGCGGTAGGAGAGGCGTTCCGCTGTGTGGGGGCGCTTGCCTACTTGGGAGGCTTTGCGGCTTCTCATATCCAAGGCGCCGCTCGGTTCTGCCGTAAAAACGGTGTGGATTGGGATGCGCTTTTGGAGATGGCGGATGCCTTGAGATGCAAGCGCCTCTGGACCTCCCATTCTGTGGATGAGGACGAGGTGTCCCATCGCAAAGGCAAGAAGGGTTATAAGATAGACTCTGCAGTGGCCGTGGCGATGGCGGATTGTCTTGCAGGTACTGCTTCCTCCGCTCCTGCTGGGGGGATGTTGGATGCGCCGGTTGCCGTTAAGCCGCTTCGTACCGCGCGGGACAATGGAAAGCGGGACGGTAGACGAGGAAAGGGAGGAAAGGCGAAATACGAGAGCGCGTAGTAGTCAGCGCTAATGGGCGGGGGGATTGGAGCATATTCGCGCGGAAGTTTTTCACGCAGATTTGCTTCGTCTCCCCGCCCAGTATTTTTTTAACGAAGGAGTCTCTCCGCCAGCTGGCGGGGAAACTCCTTTAAAACCCATAAATCACCTCGTATTAACGCGAAAGAGAACAACATCTCCATCTCTCATCAAATACCCTCTTCC